>Ga0222681_1000648_pt1 | contig 11723 bp, 12 predicted proteins | sample AntAcemetage1006_FD_179844 | JGI IMG/M metagenome (GOLD analysis project Ga0222681, IMG submission 179844) | Saline water microbial communities from Ace Lake, Antarctica - #1006 | ecosystem: Environmental > Aquatic > Non-marine Saline and Alkaline > Saline | place: Antarctica: Ace Lake... | reverse complement strand
TAGGAACTATTTTAAAAATATAAATAATTTGAACAAAATTAAACTTCAACTTTCTTTTCTTTTTACCCCAATCCGGGAATCTCTAATTTCTTTTCTAAGCTATTAAGCACTTTAGTAACTATAGAAACTATTAATAGGTAAATTGCCCCCACTACTGCAAAAACTAAAGTATATTCAAAATAACGAGAAGCGATAATTTTTCCTGCCCCGGTGAGCTCTACGCAAGTAACCATAAAAGCAAGTGAAGAATATTTTATCAAATAAATAATCTCGTTGGAACAACCGGGAATTGCCCTTCTTAAGGCCTGAGGAAGGATAATATATAAAATAGCTTTAGACCTGGTCATCCCCAGTGCTTCAGCAGCCATCATTTGTCCACTCTTTATCGATTGAATAGCTCCCCTTATATATTCAGACTGATAAGCCCCGCTACAGAGAATAAACCCGATAACGGCAGCAACAAAAGGGGAGAAGAAGATACCTATAGAAGGAAGACCATAATAGAGGATAAAAAGTTGCACTAATAGAGGCGTACCTCGAAAAAATAAGGTATAGATAGCACAGAAAGAAGAAACAAGTCTATTTCCATAGACCCGGCCTACAGCTATTAGAATCCCCAAAATAAAACCGATGGGAATAGAGACAAATATTAATTTAAGAGTAACTACTGTACCCTCTAATAGAGGAGTTAAAAGTATTTCACGAATAAAAGTTATTGTATCCATTTTTATTCTTCCGACTTTCCATAAAGTTCAGTTATTTTACAAAGAAATTGTCTGGTTCTCTCATGGTCCGGATTAGTAAATATTTTATAAGGAGAACCTTGATCCATAATCTTTCCGCCCTCTACAAATATTATCTCATTTGCCACAGAACGTGCAAAACCCATTTCATGGGTTACCACTACCATGGTCATCCCGCCAATAGCTAATTTCTTTATTACTTCTAATACTTCCCCGATTAGTTCCGGGTCAAGGGCAGAAGTAGGTTCATCAAAAAGTATCACTTTGGGATCCATGGCTAAAGCTCTGGCTATGGACACTCTTTGTTTTTGCCCTCCCGAAAGTTGTGCGGGATATAAATCAGCTTGTTTTTCTAAACCTACTTGTTTTAATTCTTCTATTGCTTTTTGCCTTGCCTCATCTTTCCTCATACCCTTTACTTTAATTAATCCTATTTCAATATTTCTTAAAGCATTTAAATGATCAAATAAATTAAAATCCTGAAAAACCATCCCCATTTTCTGGCGAAATTTATTAATATCTTTCTTATCATGAGTTACTTCCTTATCCTCTAACCAAACTTGCCCCTTATCCGGAATAGTTAATTGATTAATGCAACGAAGAAGAGTGCTTTTCCCACTTCCTGAAGGACCAATAATAACTTTAGTCTCTCCTTTTTTGATCTCAAAAGATATTCCTTTTAATATCTCTTCGCTTCCATATCTTTTATGTATATTTTCTACACGTAATACGATATCTTTATTCTTCTGCATTTTGTTTAAATTTCACTCCTCTCTCGATATCCAGGGATTCTAACTTTATTTTCTAAAAGATCAAGAATTTTCACTCCACCATAAGTTAAAATTATGAAAATTACTGCACAGGTGAGAAAAATGGGCATAGGTTTATAAGTCCGGGTAGCAATAAAATTCGCCCTGGTTAATATTTCCATTACCCCCACAGCATAAGTAATTGCTGAATCTTTCAAGAGAATAGCATATTCGTTAGACCAGCCGGGAATAGAAATCCGCAAAGCTTGGGGTAAAATTATATACAAAATTGCCTTGGATTTCTTCATCCCTAAAGAACGGGCAGCTAACATCTGCCCCTCACCAAGTGATTGGATGCTTCCTCGAAAAATTTGTGATTGATAAGCAGCGCTTCGTAATCCTAAAACCAGGATAGCAGACGTAAAAGCAGATAAATTTAGTCCCAAAATGGAAAATAATCCAAAATAAAAAAGAAAAAGAAGGACCAAAACCGGAAGCCCCCGGAAGAACCAGACATAAAGAGAGATTAAACCAGATAAATATTTATTCCCATAAACTTGACCTACCGCCATGGGAATCCCTATTACAAAACCCAGGCCTAAAGCCCCCCCTACCAATCCAATAGTTATCGCACAGCCTTTGAGTAAATAAGGAAGAGATTGGTAAATTAATGCAAAATTTTCATTCATAGTTATTATTCTCACTTTATAACTAAATAAAGGCGGAGAAATAACTTAAAGATAAGAATACATTTTCTCCACCTTTATTATATCTTTTATTCACTAAAATATTTAATAAACAATTCATCCCATACAGCTGATTTTTTCAATTTAGCTATTCCTTCATTAAGTAATGTTTTTAATTCTTTATCTTCTTTTCTAACTGCTACTCCGTACTCTTCTCGTGTTTCGATTCTTCCAATAATCTTCACAGGCTGTCCTTTTCTGATAGCATCTTCTACCATTACATCATCCATCATAGCTGAATCTATTCTTCCATTTACCAAATCTTTAACTGCCAAAGAAAAACCTTCATACAATTTTAGATTATCTTTTGGAAGTATACCGGTTTTTACTAGATTATCTTCAATCCACATAGCGGCTGTGCAGCCTCTCTGAGTTCCTACTGTGTATTTATCACTACATAAAGCTGCGATAATATTAAGATCCGAATCTTCTCGAACACATAGGGCTTGATTGATAACCCAATAAGGTATAGTAAAATCTACTTTTTTTAGCCTCTCTTCATTAATGGTCATTCCTGAATAAACCATATCAATCTTTTTAGCTAATAAACTGGCAACTATACCATCCCAGGCCGTAGGTTGATGTTTGACTTCAAAACCCATCTCATCGGCAATCCAATTCAAGCACTCCACATCAAAACCAGCAGGGTTACCTTTTTCGTCTATAAAGGCATAGGGTGGATAATCAGCATCAATACCATTAACATATACTTTCTCTGCGGCCAATAAACTAATACTGCCTGTGCAAAGCACAATTAATAGAGAAAAGATAACCATTAGTACTAATTTTTTATTTCTCATTCTTTTTTTCACCTCCTTCCCTTTTAATTTTTTATTTCCGATCAACAAAGCAAGAAAATAGACCTTCCTTCAAGAATCTAATTTCATTTTGTAAATCTATATATCTATTCGACAAGGATTTCAAAAATCCTGCTTTATTTTTATAAAATTATAAAAAAATTCTAAATTATTTTTTCCTCTACAACAAATTTTCTCGACTTGAATCTTTTTTAAGTCGTAAATAGTAACATCCGTAAAACCTCAAAATAATCATCTGTCTCAAATGCTAAACCGGTAGAAGAAATCTGTTTCATTCCAGGATAAAAAGATGCTTTAAATGCTCTTACATGTTTTTTATATGATAATTTTACTTTAAAGTGCTCCGGTAATTCAATTTTACATTTATCAATATCTCCTTTTAATATGGACTCAACCCCTTCCTTTATTTTTTCTACTGCAAGCCGGGGATGAATACTGATTACGGAGTTACCGACACCTTTATTTACTGCCACGGTTTTGATGTTTTCATTAATTTTTTTCGCTTCCTTGCAAATTCCCTCATCTCCACTTATAAAAACCACAGGCACACCCATAGTAGCAGCGGCATAACCATGAATTAAAAATTCGCTGGCATATTCTCCGTTTAATTTTATATAATTTAAAGTGGTAGAACTTAGAGTATGAGATAAAGGATTAGAGCTTGAACTGCCAAAAGAATGATAACCAATCATTAATAAAGCATCGAATGATTCGTCTAATTCCTGAACCATTAAATAGGGATGTTCACTCCAACCACGAATTAATTTGATATTTTGTGGCAGTTCAGCTGCATTAATATTTCTTCCGGTATCGTGGGCATCTTTAATCCAAATTTCTTTTGCTCCCGCCTTTATTGCTCCTTCACAGGCTGCTTTTACTTCATCGGTCATCTGTTTGGAAAACTTCTGGTAATCAGATTTTGTTTTTTCAGTTTCATCCCAATGGGTAATGCCAGTTACGCCTTCGATATCAGCACTAATATAAATTTTCATAACTCCCTCCTGTAATAATCAATTTTTAAATAAATATATCTTCTGTATCATATCATAAAATTACAATAACTATTGTATTTTTCAATCTCGTAGTTTATCTTCACACCAGTAGCAATTTTCGAATTGATGCCTAGTAAACTGGTTAACCGGGTAATTGAATAACTATTTAGTTTAAGGCACGTAAATCTTTCGCATATGTCCTGATTTGTGAATTAATTTTTTTATATACATAACTTCGTCTTCTTCTACTTCCAGTGTCTTCACTACATCTGAAACTTTCCAGTCCTTTTCTATAGCCAATAAAATTAAGTCCATCTTTTCATAAGAAATTCTTATTACCTCTTCATCGTCAGTAAGACCTGGCATAACATCAGGCGATGGAGGTTTTTTTATAATTCTTGTGGGTATATTCAGATAGCGAGCGAGTTCTCTTACCTGGGTTTTATATAAATTCAAAAGGGGCATAATATCAGTAGCATCATCACAGCCATGTTTTACAAAATATCCAATCTTATATTCACTCTTATTGGCTGCTCCTACTACCAATCTATTTTCCATTTCTCCATAAAAATAGAGTAATATCATTCTCAGTCGATGTTTTGCCCGATAATAGGCATTGCCTTTAGCCAGATAAGAACTATATTCTTTGTCCTTAAACCCTGAAAGACTTTCCAGAAAGGGAAGCTTCCCCGTCTTTCTCTCATAGAAATGATATGCTTTTCTAATTAAAGCTCCTTTTAATTTCCCTAAAGAAAGAAGTTTATCCAAAGGAAACAGTCTATATACGCCAAGTTTTTCAAGATAAGGAGTAATATCAAATAACTTTGCTTCAATATTTAATTCCCGGGCAAAGTTTAAGGCATCTTGGGTGTGTTCTTTTTTCGAATCTTTATCGGGCATAATTAAAGCTAAGGTTTTCTCGGGACCAAGTGCCCGCATGCACAAAGCCGCAATAACTGCCGAATCAATACCCCCGCTTAATCCTAATATTACTCCTTCTCTTTCTAATTTATCAGTATATTCTCTGATAAAATTCCCCAAAGAAAGGGCTACCTTCTCAGGATTAATCTTCATTTCAGCCTTTAATTTTTCTAAAAGAATTTCACTCATTATTTTTTGCCGTCCTATGAAATATTTTTAAAATTTCCCTTTATATATCTTCAAATTCGACAAAAGATTTAAAAATCCTTCTTTTTAAGAAAAACCCCCTGAAACCCTTATAAAATAAGGCTTTCCGCCTACATCCAAAATAAGCCATTTTAAGCCCTTTTAAGCGCCTATTTTAAAAAATACGAACAATCACTCCAGGCAACCTCAAGAAACGCCGCTACGGCTATATTTCGTTAAAACCCTTATTTTACAAGACTTTCAGACTGCTAAAATAGTCTTTTTAGCCATTTTTTGCTCATTTTCTCCATATTTTGGAGCAAATATCAACATCCTATATACTAATAAAAACGCTGAAACCCTTATATTTTCTACGTTTTAGAGCCTTGCTGTTTTTTACTATAAAAACTGGTAAATACTCTAATTCTATTATATTTATCTCCCTTGTTTATACTGTTTCTTGTAATGACAAGATTAGGTAATGAGATTGCCTCGTCGCTTCGCTCCTCGAAAAGACAAAGGGGAAATAGTGGATAATATGTGAAAAAATAGCTTCCTGAAAGCCTTGTATAATAAAGGTTTCAAGGGGGGGGCTTCGTATTTTGATTATATGAGCAAATTTCGCCTCAACCTATACTTTTACCCTCGGAAAATGAGTGATTTTTGACCTATTTTTGCCTTCTCAAAATCCAAAAATGGCTTCCTGTAAGGGTTATAGAGTTTCGGGTAAGTCAAAAAAGGCTAAAAAAAACATCGTAATTGCCAATTTTTCGAAAATTGAGACGCATTTAAAGGCACTCTACGTGCGTTTTTAGGGCATTCCTGAAGGGGGTCTGAAAGCCTTATAAACAAAGGGTTTTAAGGGAGGAGAATAGTAACAGAGAACATCCTATTTTTTCTATGGTTTAGCTCTCCATTTTACAAAGTCTTCCTTTGGAGCGTCTATCTATAGTAATTCCTAATGTCTTAACCATCTGGTTAACAAAGTCCGCAGATCCCATAGGTTGTCACGGTAGGACAGCCAGTTACCCGACTGCTCCCGCACAGATCCCAGCGTGCGGAACTACCGCACTGGGCTCTTCAGAAATACTCGCTTCCGTAAAAGACAAATTAGTTTCAATGCAACACTCAGTATGGGTGATTGGCTAGACCTTACCCAACAAGGACTTTCACCCTGCAAGACATATAAAACTTCTTGGCGCGTCCTCCGTTAAAAGTTACCGAATTATTGACTTGGCACACCCCGTCTCTTATTACTCTTTTTCTTTTTTAATATTATTAAATATGGGTAACAGAGATTTTTTTATATCATCCATTACATATTCAAACTCAATATTCTGATGAACTATCTTTTTTAGAAATAATTTCCATTGATTTATTCTATTGTCATCTTCAATAAACTCTTTCTTAAAAACCTGATCAAATTTTAAAATATCTGTTCCTCTTCTCTTAAAAGTTTCTACTATGGCATTCTGCAAAATATCTCTATTAAATTTTTTTTCAGATAACAAAATAAAAATATCGTAAAAATCTTTCATCCTGCTGTTCAACTCTCCCAAAGAAACAATGGCTTCAAATTTTTCTGCTACAACAGATTCAAAAGAATACATTTTTATTTTAGGATAGTCCATGTCCAGAAGTACAGGATAGTCAGCTGTAATAACTTCCGGCACAACAATATCATTGAAACCTATATCTACCCAAAGCATCTCTTTAGCTTTTCCCAAATATCCGGTTAATTTTACTCTTACCCCTTTATATTCAGCTTCTTTCCTGATCTCTTCAACTAAAACAGAATCAGAATCAAATACGACGCCATCATTGTATTTAATCTTACATATATTTTTAAATATCTCTTTTATACTCTTCATATCATTTAATATTTGATAGGCCAGAAAATCTATATCTCTAGTTGGCCTACCGGTAAATCCAGTCATTGAAAATAAAAACAATCCACCTTTTAATATAAAATTATCTTTATACTCAGAGACACTTAAACGATATAATAATCTCTCTTGCGTGTATAACTGCAGGATAAGATTAAAAGTTTTTTTGTACTCTTTAGCAATGTTTTTGAGTCTTGCCTTAATTGAAGCATCCATATTCCTTACTTCATTTCTCACATAAGTACCTCCATATATTTTTGAACAACGTCTTTAACTTTTGCTTTAGCAGCATAATTCATAAGTTTAGAAATGTTTTTATCTCTTCTTTTAACATATTCCTTGATGCTTTCTACAATAATATCTTTGCTGATTTTATTTCCGTACCTAAGGCAATCACATATCGTTTTTTCAATATTATATATCTTGATAATATTTCCATTTATATCTATTTTTTCTATTCCATCCATATAATATTTATCAGAAAAATAATAAAGCTTTATAGGTGGATAATCGGGTAGTTTTATATTATAATTTCTCCCGACTGCTATGGTATATTCCCCTGGTGTATAAGTTGTAAGCTCATAATAAGCTAGAGCCGACACAAGGCAAATAACTCCATTGTGAATAATTTTGGATACATTAACCAGTTCTTCTTCAACATCAAATTTTGTATCCTTCCATTTATAAAGACCTTGTTTTATTCTTTCAATAACACCCTCATTAATTAAATCTCTCAAGTATCTTCTGTTTATGCCTTTAGAACTTATGTCTTTTGTTCTAATATAGCCATTATTAACATAAAAAACTTCTTTGATCTTTTCTTTAATTTTATTCTTCAATTTCATTACCTTACTTTCACAAATCCACGGCATTATACTTTATTGCCGTAGGTTAGTATATTTCTTTCTTTATTATACCTCTCTTATCTCTTTTTGCAAGTATATGTCAAATTTTTTTAATTTAAATGGGTGTCTGTCCCTATTATTTTTTCAATAAAACCATAATGCTTTTGTATCGGCCTAATTGTTGAGTAAATAATATCCTTCTCTTTTACAAATCGTTTTGCTCTGCTTGGAGCATTGTTTAATTCGTATTTTTGAAATCCTTCAATTTTTCCTTCTGTAACTGAACCTGTGTCTAAATAAAGAATTACCGGATACAGATAATCTTTTCCTATATTGTTTTTGTTAGAAGTTACACATTCCCCCAACTTCACCTTTTTCCAGCCTTCAGGTATATTGTTATGAATTTGGATTGTATTATTTACCTTCTTGTTTTTCATTTTATCACTTCCCAGTGTCCGCCTTTAGCGGGGCCGATGCGCTTTATTTTACCTTCTTTTTTGAGCTTTGTTATTTGCCATTCTATTCCTTTTTGTGAAATCCCTACAATTTCCGCCAGTTCATTTATGGTAATATATGATGTTGCTTTTAAAACAGACAAAATTTTCACCCTAGTTTTCTCCGCGCTTTCAGGTGTATAGTTTTTCTTCCTGAACGTTACCCTGAAAGCAATGCCCGGCTCACTCCATTTCAGCTCTATTTCCGGGTAGTTTTTCAAGTCATCAGAATTATTTTATCCGGGTTCAAACCGACAATTTCTCTTGGCTCATCTTTTACGTCAAGAAAAATTTTACCCCACAACACCTGTGCATTCCCTCTACCAGCTGCCCAAATTTCTCATCTTTTTGTGCACTTCTAAGCAGGTGTGCATGGGGGCTGTGCATTTCATTATTTCTTTAATATCTCATACAGACCCTTATTTTTGAAGATAAACTCGCTTTTCACCTTCTCCTTTTCAAGTATCCCAATTCCTACCAGTATATTCAGATACTTGCTTGCGGTATTCCTCGATGCGATCCCCTTCTCTATCAGGAAGGAATATTTACAATAGACCTGTGTAAACAAAGTCTCCAGTAATTCGAAGCTGTAAATCTCCGGCGCTTCACCCTGTATCTTCTCTTTCGTATTATTAAATAATTCGATTATATTGAATATCTTGCCAAGGGTATATTTCGAAGTTTTTTCTACAGCTTTAAGCATAAATAGTATCCAATCTTCCCAGTTGTTGTTTTCAGTTACACCCATTAATAGCCGATAATAGGCGCTCCTGTGTTCGTTGATGTATTTCGAGATGTACAGGACGGGATCGTCCAGCAAACCATATGCAGAGAGCAGTAATACATTGATCACCCTGCCCGTTCTCCCGTTACCGTCTTTGAACGGATGAATCGCTTCAAACTGATAATGCAGGATTGCCATTTTAATAAGAGGGTCTATCTCATCGGATTTTAAGTTGGCAACCGAAATCCAATTATTCAACTTATCTAAAATTACATCCCTGCAACATGGAGGCGTGTAAATTTTTCTATAATCACTTCCGATATAGACGGAAAAATCGCGAATGCCATCATTTTCCTTCTTTATGTTCCTGTAAATAATCTCTATGAGTTCAACTGAAAACTTCTTTCCGGATTTTATAACTCCAAATCCATCTACCAATGCCTTCCCGTATCTCAATACCTCTTTAGTATGCGGATCTGCCGTTGAATCGAGAGTGAAGGCTTTGAATAATTTATCATTAGTTGTTAAAACATTCTCAATAGATGAACTGTCCTTTGCCTCCTGCAAACTCAAAGTATTGATGAATATGTCAGGGTTCGGGATCGCTGAGAGTCTGCCCTTCAATTCCGCCATTGCCCTATTTGCTTTATTGACCTGTTCATAAATACTTAACAAACGCCAATACCTCTCATTAGGTAATATATCTGGTAATTTATTATACGGCTTCCCCGGGTTAAATTTCATTTTCCCCCTCCATTTTAATCTTGGATAAATTTTCCAGAATCAAAGCATTGAGTCGTTCTTCCTCTTTTAACTGTTCTTGAAATTCTTTCTTCAAGTCAGTGAAGCGTTCCTTAAAATCAAAATCATCTTCATTATCAGGCAAGCCCACATAGCGACCTGGTGTCAGCACATAATCAAGCTCTCTTACTCGTTCAGTGGATGTTGAATTGCAAAAGCCTTTTACATCTTCATAGTTCCCATCGGGATTACGCCATCCGTGATATGTTTCTGCTATTTTCTCTATATCTTCTTTTGAAAATTCACGTGTCCTACGATTTATCAGGTGACCCATATTTCGGACATCTATAAAAAGTATTTCGTTAATTCGGTTACGATATTTTCCATTAGTCTTATTCTTGCTTAAAAACCAGAGGCTTGCAGGAATCTGAGTGTTTAAAAACAGTTTTGCAGGTAAATTTACTATGCAATCCACCAAACCAGATTCAATAATGTTTTTTCGTATTTCGTATTCTCCATTTGTTTTGGTGGTTAATGATCCTTTAGCCAAAACAAAACCTGCTAGTCCGCTTGGACTGAGATGATAAATAAAGTGTTGTATCCATGCATAGTTTGCATTTCCGGTAGGTGGAGTGCCGTATTTCCATCTTCCGTCTTTTCTGAGTAAATCACCGCTCCAGTCGCTATCATTAAACGGAGGATTGGCAATTACATAATCTGCTTTTAAATCCTTGTGTGCATTATTTAAAAATGAACCTTCGTTGTTCCATTTTATTTGCGAACTGTCTATTCCTCTGATAGCAAGATTCATTTTACAAAGTCGCCATGTTGTTTGATTACTTTCCTGCCCGTAAATTGAAATATCGTTTACTCTACCCTGATGTTCCTTTACAAATTTTTCGGAATGAACGAACATTCCACCTGAACCACAGCACGGGTCAAAAATACGACCTTTGTATGGCTCCAGCATTTCTATAAGTAATTCAACAACACTTCTTGGAGTGTAGAACTGTCCGCCCTTTTTGCCTTCAGCTAAAGCAAATTCACCGAGGAAATATTCAAAAACATGACCTAAAATATCGGAACTTCTGGCTTTTGCTTTTCCAAGAGCAATATTCCCCACAAGGTCAATTAAACCGCCTAAACTTGTCGGATCAAGATTTTCCCTTGTATAGACCTTTGGCAAAACATTCCTGAGCGATGGATTATCCCTTTCAATAGTATCCATTGCGGAATCAACATCTTTGCCTATTTCCGGCAGCTTAGCCCTTGATTGCAGATAAGACCAACGGGCAGAAGGGGGTACAAAAAAAACATTTTCAGCCTTATATTCGTCCTTGTCTTCAGGGTCAGCACCGGCATATTCGCCTTCCCCTGCTTTTAATTTTTCGTGTAGTTCCTCAAAGGCATCGGAGATATATTTTAAAAATATCAAACCCAATATGATATGTTTGTATTCAGCAGCATCAATATTCTTTCGGAGTTTGTTAGCCGCCTTCCATAGCTGTTTTTCAATTGGTTCTTTTTTAGCGTTATTATTCTTTACCATCTTCCCAATCCGCCTTTTTATATTATTACATTTAATTTTACAATGAATATCTTTTTTTAATTTAAAACAATTTTTTTGTTTTATTATACTATCAAATATCAGAGGGGGTAAATCTTTTTAATTTTTCTATAACTAAATATTAATTCGACAAAAGATTTAAAAATCCTTCTTTTTTAGAAAAGTTTTTATTGTATTGGTTATGGCTTTGGATAATAAAGAAATCAAAATAGGCTAAAAAAATGCGGTAATTGCCGTTTTTTTAAAAATTGAAGTAGATTTAAAGGCATATTCCCGTAGGACACGGCGTGCCAAAAAAAAGGGGGGACAGT
>Ga0222681_1000647_pt1 | contig 11748 bp, 12 predicted proteins | sample AntAcemetage1006_FD_179844 | JGI IMG/M metagenome (GOLD analysis project Ga0222681, IMG submission 179844) | Saline water microbial communities from Ace Lake, Antarctica - #1006 | ecosystem: Environmental > Aquatic > Non-marine Saline and Alkaline > Saline | place: Antarctica: Ace Lake... | reverse complement strand
ACGGGATTTGTCTTATCAATCTTAAACTTGAGTTCTTTCATTGAATATATCTTTCAATCCAATCCATAAATACCATAGTGAACTATGGTCATTTTGAATGTGACACATCTCTAAAAATATGTCAAGCTTTTTTTGCTTTGTGAAAATTACCAGGGGTTTGTTAAACTCAAATAGTTGAGATTCCTTTTCCCTTGTCTGTCTAACCGAGGCATTCGCTTTTAACTTCGTCCCATCAAAAGCTATATGTCCTAACCCTACCATCCCCAAACTCGCGCATAACCTCACTACCTCAATAAATATCTGGCTTATACTATCTGCATGTTCAGACCTCACGAAATCTTCCAACGATGGCAGCAGTAAATAGGCTTGATTCTGGTCGTACTCTTTGAATATCTTCATGCTGTTCCTCCCGGATTTTGTTTCCTCTTGCTGTCAGTATCGCTATACTAAACACCCGGGAGAAAAGTAAGTTTTTTCTTCATTTTTCTTTCACTTTTTTCAATTTTTTACTCTATCCTTTCTTACTCTCACATGTCCGCTTCTCAAAAAATGATCCTGCCCCAACATGCATGGACTTTTTAGACAGCCTCATGAAGATAAAGTAAAGATTGTAGAATCTCTACTTCCAAAGAAGAAGATACCAGAATATTCTGAGATTCAAAAACAACTAACACTGTTAGAAAAAGAATCCACACGAATTATCAAAGATGATAACTATTACGACATTATGGAATCTAGATCTATAAAACTTCAAAACAGGGTTTCGGAAATTATTAAACGACTTCACTTTGACAGAGAAACTTCAGACAGAAAGATTATTGAAGCAATCGAGTATTACAAAAAAAGAGACGGTCTCTTGGGAGCTGATACTCCACTCGAACTTCTGGATATCAGCGAAGAAGAGGTTGTGTTCGATGATAAAGGGAAATGCAGTGGATTTAAATGCTGTGCATTGTGCAATATCCTCTGCTGATGCGATGCTTGTGTTTTATGCAGGTATTCGCTCAATAAGCACTGATTGATCCTTGCGGTTTTGAGACAGTTAAGCAGCATTTCCGGGCAAAGAATAGCGAAATCTCTCAAGTTGCTTTAATACAGGGAGATTATTTACTTCATGAAATAGCAACGGTTTTTGAGGAGAAGGCGGAGGGGATTAACGCTGCTAAACTTGTTAAGTTGCTGGAAGCGAGAATTATAAAGTATGGGGTTGATAATTTGGAGAAAGTAAAATCAGGCTTTAGAAAATATGCGGTTCTTTTAGATAGTATTCCTGATAACCAGCTTTGCCATGTAATATATCTACCGCCTATTCATATAGTAAAAGTGGCTGATGAGAAACGGATCTAATGATAGTAATTTATTAAAAGCTCCCTACCTGCCTACCTTCCAAAGAAACCATACACTTGCTCCCCGTTCGTATCCAAAGAGAACTCTCCAAAAACCATCCCTCGAAGAATTGCAAAAGAAGATTTTAGTTAGTAATCAAAAAGCATATTCCGCCAATGTTAGATAACAAAACGCCCTCCGTCTAAATAGCCTGATTCTTCTGTTATATCTATGAGCACGCAAACAGGTATCAGAGTGTAAGCATGCTACGGCAATATGGAACTCTCCTAGTAGATATACATTGTATATGTCTTATTGGTAGCATCTTACCCAGCCAGCAAAGACTATTGTATTTTGTTGTTTCTGTGATATACTCATATATAGACTAATGTTTTATATTTAGAACAAAAGATTGGGTATGTTAAAATATGATATATAATGTTCTTAAGAGGTAGTTAATTGATTGTAAAAGGATAAAGGAGACAGGAAATGGGTATAGATCTATCAAAGTGTACGGCTATTGTTACAGGTGGGTCAAAAGGTTATGGTGCAGGGATTTCTGAGGCATTGAAAGCCAAGGGAGTTGATGTTTGGATTACAGGTCGTAATGAAAAAGATCTTAAAGCAACTGCACAACGTATGGATGTTCATTTTGTTAAGGCCGATATTACCAAGGGAGAAGACTGGGACAGTTTATTGGAGGAAGTTTTAAAGATTAGCGGCCGTCTTGATATTTTAATAAATAACGCCGGAGCAGCTATTAACATCGCTTCTACGGAAGAGCAAACAGATGAAGATATAACGGAGTCTATTACCGTAAATTTAATCGGTCCAATAATGGGCTGTAGCCGGGCAGCAAGAATAATGCAAAAACAGAAATCAGGTACGATTATAAATATCTCAAGTGTATGTGCGCGTCAAGCCTGGCCAGGATGGTCAGTTTATTCGGCAGCCAAAGGCGGGCTTGTCCAGTTCTCAAAGGGATTATATACAGAACTGCGAGAATCGGGAGTTAGAGTTACTTCAGTTATACCGTCATGGGGTGCAACTGAGTTTGGTACGACCGCAAGAATGGAAAGACGAGATGCGGAAACTAGTGCCAAATGTATTCAGCCCCTGGAACTGGGTGATATAATCGCGAATATCTGTTCCATTCCATCTCATCTGGAGATACAGGAGATAACGATTCTACCGCTAATTCAGGAAATTATACCGTTATAAAAATGAATATTAAAGACAAGTATCTGGTTAAGATACCCTAATGGATAATTCTATGAATAACAGATATAGTGTACCTAATCTGGAAAGAGCATTGGTTATAATAGAGTTTTTATCTAAACAGCCGGAGGGATGTGGGTTATCTGAAATAGCAAAAAAACTGGAGATGCCCAAAAATAGTGTTTTCCGTATTTTGAAGACCCTGCTTATGCATGGTTATATAAATCAGAGCTTACCTGACAAATCTTATATACTTAGTTCTAAATTCTTATCTTTGGGATATAGTGCTCTGGGAGAAATTAATCTTATAGAAAAATCTTTGGATATTATGCGTGCTTTACGTGATGAGGTTAATGAAACCGTATTATTATGTTCTATTCTGGGGCATGAAGGGGTAGTCATGGAACAGGTTTTATGTTATCACGAAGTGAAATTTGTGATTGATGTAGGTCATAGGTTCCCTCTTCATACTGCGGCACCGGGCAAGATCATACTTGCCTATATGTCTGAGAAAGAAAGGGAAGGGATTCTGAATAATATTACTTTTGAAAAATTTAATGAGCGTACAATAACAAATAAAAAAGACCTTAGTTCTGTTTTGGCAGAAGCCAAGGAAAAAGGATATGCAATTGATTGCGGAGAAGAAATTGAAGGATTACATTGCGTTGCGGCTCCTATTTTAAACTACTATGGTTATCCTGTGGCTTCTATACTAATAACAGGTCCTTCCAGTCGTATATCTAAGAGAAACTTTGAGACGATTGGAAAGATTGTTTGCGAAAATGCAGCTAAAATATCCCAGCGATTGGGTTATTTTGAAAAAGATGCATGAGAAATTTTTTATGTTGTGAGGTATCATGAAAGGTTATCTTTTAGGTATTGATAATGGACTTACTGCTACCAAAGCGGTCGTCTATGATTTAATGGGCAGCGAATTAGGTGTTTACAGTTCTACGACACCTGTTGTTAACAAACGTTCTGGATTTTCTGAGATAGACCCGCACCAGCAATGGCAAAAAGTCTGTATTGTAGTTAAAGGAGTTATTGAAAAAACAGGGGTATCCCCCAAAGATATTCTGGGAGTAGGAGTAAGCGGTTATGGAAACGGGCTATATCTTTTGGATTCAGACAAAAAACCTTTTAAAAAGGCCATTACTTCTATGGATCATCGTGCTGCAGGGATGGTTGATGCTGTAGATATGGAGGTTGAGGAGGAACTTAAGAAACTTACTTTACAAGGAGTCTGGGATGCACAGCCGGGAATACTTCTTAAATGGTTTAAGGAAAATGAATTATCTGATTATAAAGAGATTAATACTGTTTTTTTCTGTAAAGACTGGATAAGATATTGTCTGACAGGTCAGATAAAGACTGAGTACAGTGATATAAGCGCTTCGGGATTGTTAAATAATCGTACCAGGGTATATGATAAAAATATTCTTGAATTACTTGATATTCCGGAAATAAAAGATAAAATGCCTGAAGTAATATCAAGTTATGATGTAGCCGGGTATATAACCAAACAAGCGGCAAAAGAAACAATGCTTAAGCATGGAACACCTGTTGTGTCCGGGTTGTTTGATGTTACAGCTAATTCCATTGGTTCGGGTCTGGTGTCTCAAAAACAGTTTTGTTCTATAGCCGGCACCTGGAATATTAATATTGCTCTGAGCAAGAGCTGTATTATTCCTGAAAGAATAAGGCAGTGCACTGTGTATGCAGATGATAATTTTTATTCTTATATTGATTCCAGTGCTACTTCTTCATCGAATCTGGAATGGTTTATGCAGAATGTACTGAGCGGAGGCTGCAGCTATGATGATTTTGAAAGAATCATTGCACAATACGGTCCTGATGATGTTGAAATAATGTTTATGCCTTTTATATACAGCGGGCTCAAGAATGATAATCCGGGAGCGGTATTTTACGGCTTAAAAAGTTTTCATGGCAAGGATGATATGTTACGAGCTGTTGCCGAAGGGATCGGATTTGCGCATTATTATCACATTAAAAATCTCGTTCAGGAGGGAATAGGCGGTAATACTGTTTTGTTGACTGGTGGAGCCAGTAAAAACAAAAAATGGTGTCAACTAATGGCAGACATAATGCAGATGAAGATAGAAGTCCCTGAATCTGATCAGACCGGTGCTTTGGGTGTTTGTATTATGGCCGGAGTAGGAACAGGTGTGTTTGGTGATATAAGATCGGCCGTTAAAAATATGGTCAAGATAAAGCAGGTTTATGAACCTGATCCGGATAATAAAGATGTCTATCAGAAAAAGTATAAGAGATTTCTTGAATTGCTAAAATCACAGGATAACATTATAAATTAAATAATAATGGAGGTTAATTGTGGACTTAGAATTAAAAGGAAAAGTTGCATTAGTGACCGGTGGGTCCCGCGGATTAGGCCGGGCTATATGTCTGGGTTTGGCATCCGAAGGTGTTAATGTAGCTGTAAATTATTATAAAAGTGATAAAGCTGAAGAGGCTAAGGCCGCTGATTTGACTGCAGAGATACAGAATAAATATAAAACCAAAGCCATTCCTTTGCCCGGAGATGTGACACTTAAGGAAGATATTGAAGAAATGTTTGAAACGATTAAAGATACATTTGGACAGGTAGATATATTGGTCAACAATGCCGGTATATGGCCGACTTCTTACGTAAGTGATATGAAGAAGGAGGAATGGGACAATACAATTGATGTTAATCTTACCGGACCATTCTTACTTTGTCAGAAGATGGTATGTCACTTGATCAAAATCAAACGGCCGGGTAAGATTATTAATATTGTTTCACAGGCGGCTTTTCGCGGTTCAACCTCAGGTCATGCCCATTATGCTGCGGCCAAGGCAGGTCTGGTTGCCTTTACGGTTTCATTAGCACGGGAAGTGGCCTCTTACGGTATAAATGTTAATGCAGTTGCACCCGGAATGATGAAAACGGATATGGCCCAGAAGGCATTGAAAAAACGCAATGATGCATATATCGAGAGGATCCCTTTAGGGAGGATTGCGGAACCGGCAGAGGTGGCCAATGTTGTCGTGTTCTTGGCTTCGGAAAAGTCCGGATATATGACAGGAGCTACATTGGATGTAACAGGAGGCATGCTTATGCGTTAATTTTAATTTGCAAATAGTGAAAAAAATAAAATAGAACAAGGAGAGAAAGGTAATGGATTTTAAAGACAAAATAGTTTTAATAACAGGAGCAGCCGGTTCCATCGGGAAAGGGATTGCCGATGGTTTTTGCAAAGGCGGTGCAAAAGTTTTTATTACTGATATTAACCGGGAAGCAATTGATAGCGCTGTGAAAGAAATCGATGCCGGCGGACAAATGTGCCGGGGCTTAGCCGCGGACGTAACCAAGGCCTGTGAAGTAAAGAAAGTTATTGATTCGGTTGTAGAGTCTTTTGGCGGAAAGATAGATATACTGGTTAATGTAGCCGGTATTGTCGGTCAAGGTAAGGTGGAAGATATAACTGAAGAAGAATGGGATAAAATGTTCGAAGTCAACTGTAAGGGGGCTTTCTTTTTTATTAAAGAAGCAGTCCCTTTAATGAAGAATAATAAATACGGTAAGATTATTAATTTTTCATCAAAGTCGGGTAAAACAGGTTCTGCTTTGATGAGCCATTACTCGGCAGCTAAGGCGGCTATAATAGGTCTTACACAATCACTGGCTTATGAACTGGCTGATGATGGTATAACCGTAAATTGTCTTTGTCCGGGTATTACGGAAAATACAGGTGTCTGGAATAGTGTGTCTTCTGGTTATGTTAAAGATTTAGAATTGTCGCTAGAAGAGGTTATTAAAAAATTCAGTGCGAAGGTTCCCCTGAAACGATTGGCTAAAGTTAAAGATATAGTGGCTGTTACATTGTTTCTGGCTTCTTCAGGTGCTGATTATATGACTGGTCAGGCAATAAATGTTACAGGTGGACGTGAAATGCATTAAATGAAATAGACTCTTTTTATGGTATGGATAATGTTAACGTTAATAAAAAATAATCAGGGGGAAATTAGATATGTGGACCAAAAAACAAATAGCAGAGACTATTGATCATGCGGTGTTAAAACAATTTCTTGTAACAGATGATATCATCGCCGGATGTAAGCTGGGCAAAAGATATGGTGTGGCCAGTGTTTGTGTAAGACCGACGGATGTACCGGCGGCAAAGAAAGAACTGGAAGGTTCTGATGTCAAGGTATCAATGGTGGTAGGTTTCCCGCATGGTTCTAACCGTCCAGAAACCAAGGCTCTGGAAGCAAAGCTGGGTATAGAAGACGGCGCATCTGAATTGGACATGGTAATGAATATAGGTAAATTTTTGTCAGGTGATTACGACTTTGTCCAAAAGGATATTGAAGCTGTGGTTACTGAAGCAAAAAATAAGGATGTAATTGTAAAGGTTATTTTAGAGACCTGTTATCTTTCACCTGAACAGGTGGCTAAGGCTTGTAAGATTGCTGAGGCAGCGGGTGCTGATTATGTCAAGACTTCTACGGGTTTTGGGGACGGTCCGGCAACTCCTGAAGTAATTGACATCATGATGAAAACAGTCGGCGATACTATGGGTGTCAAGGCCTCCGGCGGGGTCAGGTCATATGAGACGGCTGTCGGCTATCTTGATCAGGGATGTAAACGTCTGGGTGTCGGTTCGACGAAAGCTGTTTTAGATGGAGCCGGGGAAAATCAGGATAAAGGAGCTTATTAAGCGGAGTAAAAAAATGAAAGATAATATGAAAGCAGTTGTATATTATGCGCCTGAAGATATAAGGGTGGAAACAATATCTGTCCCTGTTTGCGGTGATGATGAAATAAGGGTCAAAGTCGATGCCTGTGCCGTATGCGGAACAGATCTTAAATCATATAAACACGGCAATCCCCGTATAAAAGCGCCTCTGGTCATGGGACATGAGTTTACCGGTATAATAGAAACTCTAGGAAAACAGGTAAAGGGTTTTTCCGTAGATGAGAGAGTGGTTATGGCTACTTCTGTTTCCTGTGGGCAATGTTACTATTGTAAACAAGGTTGGCGCAATCTTTGCGCTGATGTTGCACCTATGGGATTCAGTTATGCCGGAGGTATGGCTAAATATGTTATTATCCCTGCCCGGGCCTTGGAAAATGGCCATCTTATAAAGGTTCCGGAAGGAGTAAAGGCTGAACATGCTGCTTTAGCCGAACCTCTTAGCTGTGCTGTTAATTCTGCGCAAAATTGCCGGATTCAGGAGGGTGACACGGTGGTTGTTATCGGTGCCGGGCCAATGGGGATTATAAACGCGTGTGTTGCCCGTGAATTTGGGGCGAAGAAAATAATTTTGGCTGAGATAACGGAAAGCAGACTAAAGCAGGCCGAAGGGTTCGGGTTTGATATACTTGTCAACCCGGGTCAACAGGATCTAACTGAAATAGTTATGAATGAGACAAACAATATCGGTGCGGATGTGGTAATCGTCGCCGCGCCTGCGGCCAAGCCTCAGGAGCAGAGCCTGGAATTGGTCAGGAAAAGAGGGACAGTATGTTTGTTCGCTTCTTTGCCTGTGGGACAGAGCATGCTTTCTCTTGATAGCAGAAAGATCCATTACAATGAGTTGCGTGTAGTGGGGACCAGTGATTCAACACCTGACCAAGTTGCTGAGGCTGTTGAGCTGTTAGAGAGGGGAGTTATTCCCGCTGATAAACTGGCAACTCATATGTTAGGTTTAGATGATATTTTAAAGGCATTTGATCTTATGGTGACCGGTGAGTCATTAAGGGTTATTTTGAAACCATAAGAAGTAGAGGATGATGTAAAATGAAACTCATTGGAATAGGAGACTTATTTATTCCCTCTGAATGTATTGAGGAGGGTTTTCAGGAACTTACACAGCATGGAGTAAGTATTGAAACTGTGGAGTGGCAGCTTAAGGATTTTGACGAATTACAGGGGATCAACCTGAAAATAGAACAGGGCGGTAGTGATGCAGTTGAGGTACCAGAGTATATTATAGATAAAGTAAAAGATGCTGAAATCATTATAACCCATTTTTGTCCTATAACCAAAAAACTGATAGATTCATGCTCCAGCTTGAAAATAATCGGTGTCCTCCGTAGTGGTTATGAGAATATCAACTTGACCTATGTCAAGGAGAAAAACATACCTGTATTTAATACACCCGGGAGAAATGCCGAAGCAGTGTCTGATTTTACTATTGGTATGATGATTTCCGAATGCAGGAATATTGCTAAAGGCCATCATGCTCTTAAAAAGGGTAAATGGATCCGGACTTATCCCAATTACGAGACTATTCCTGATCTTGTCAATAGGACTGTGGGATTGATAGGCTTAGGCGAGATAGGTTTAAAGGTAGCTAAGAAGTTGAGCGGGTTTGATATGAAGGTTCTTGGATATGACCCCTATGCAAACTACGAAATAGCCAAAGAATATGGTATTGATATGGTTGAGCTGGATGAAGTTTTAAAATTATCTGATTTTGTGTCTATTCATGCCCGCTTGACGGAAGAAAATCACAAGATGATAAGAGCCAGGGAATTGTCTCTTATGAAGCCCACGGCTTATCTAATCAATACTGCTCGAGCCGGATTGGTGGATGAATATGCTTTGTATGAAGCTTTGAAATCAAAGAGTATTGCTGGGGCAGGTATTGATGTTTTTGAAAAAGAACCGCCGGGCAAAGATCATCCGTTGGTAACGCTGGATAATATTACTATAACCCCGCATATGGCCGGGGGGTCAAAGGATGCTTTTTTTAACAGCCCGAAAAAATTAGCCGGGGATATGAAAAATCTGTTCGGAGATAAAACGAAGATAAGGTTTTTGCTGAATCCGGAAAGTATTGCCTAATAATCATAATAATAAGGAAGCGTAAAATAATAAAAATGAATAATAGTTATGATATTATTATTATTGGAGGAGGAAGTGGTGGAATAGGAGCTGCGCTGGGAGCGGCTAGACAGGGACTAAATGTATTACTGGTAGAAAAAGCAGACCAGTTGGGCGGTACAGCTGCTATAGGCGGTGTAAATAATTGGGAACCGGTTGTTGGTGGCACAGGCTTTCCTTTTGAGATATATAAATGTTTGACAAAGATACCAGATGCAGTGGGAATAAGTACATTTGGTCGACATATTTCTTGTCAGAAACAGAATGAACAAGTTCCTTATCCTGGTGGTGAAGGCGTAATAGACTTGGCATTAAGTTATATCGATACGTTACGACGTCATGGTGCAGGAAATAGCCCCAAGAGTTTAGAATTTAGGATTAAGAATTGGCACAGTGTCGTATTTGAACCGGATGCCTACTCTCAGGTGGTTGAACAAATGCTGGATAAAACAGGTCATTGTACTGTGTTGAAAAAAACAGCATTTAGCCGGGCAATTGTTGACCGGGGACATTTGGTAGAAGTCGAATTAGATAATGGACAAAAGATCTCTGCTCCGTTTTTTGTTGATGCTACAGCTGATATAGTGCTTGCTATGGCTTGTGGTTGTAAGTTTATGGTGGGACAGGAATCTAAAGATGTTTTTAATGAACCGAGTGCACCGTCTAAACCGACAGGATATCTCAATTCGGCAACACTTGTTTTTCGTGTTAGCCGTAAAAATAAAATAGGCGTAGATCCATTGCCGGAAGATATTCCTAAAGCATGTTGGTGGCGGGAATGTTTCCCCTATATATCTGTAGAGCATTATTCTTGCGGTGATCTGAATATAAATATGCTGCCTACAATGGCCGGAGATGAAGCTTTTAAAATGGGGTCGGAGGCAGCTTATAAAGAATGTTACCGTCGCATTTTGGCACAGTGGCATTACAATCAGATAAATTATACTGAATTTCAGCAATATAGCATAACCTGGGTTGCGCCTATGCTGGGTATGCGTGAGACAAGACGCATAAAAAGTAGCTATATACTTACGGAACATGATTTGTTAAACGGACTTAGCTGTCAGGATCATCCCGATATTATAGCTGTTGCTGACCATGCAATGGATATTCATGCTGCCGAAGCAGGCCACGGAAGGTGTATCGAATTAAATGAACCCTATGGTATCCCTTACAGGTGTTTATTATCAAAAGATATTGACAATTTGATGATTGCCTGCAGAGGAGCTGGTTTTAGTTCTGTTGCTGCTTCAAGCTGCCGTCTTTCAAGAACAATAATGCAGCTTGGTCAGGCGGCTGGGATGGCTGCGGTGCTGGCAAAACAGGAGAATGTCCCTTTATTGAAAGTTCCTCTTGAAAAATTACGGGCATCATTGCGTCGACAACATGTTCAGCTTGAATGGCCGCTATCTGAAGAAATAAAAACATATATAAATAGTTCGGATCCGATGTGCATCTGAAATCAGTATGAAACTCTCCTAGTAGATTACACTGTATACATCTTATTGACACCATCTCTAATTCTGGCAAGGTCACGAGGAGACTGGTCGCCGGCTGAACTTATCTGACAGAGAGTGCAGAAATCCTGCCCGAACTTTCCTTTCAGGAGCATTCTAACCTCTCCCATGAAATCGGATGAAATAAAATAAGTCGCTTCCATTACCTGCGAAGGACATGCAACGTTCACAACAGCCCCAGTTGGCTTTTTATCTTCACTAAAGGTAAATAAAATCTCAACAGTGGAATCCTCGTTCCCCTCCATTCCGATGAAATCATCTCTGGAAGTATCTCCATACATTTCAGAAATACCGTTTGTATAAACAGCTCTTCTGCAATGCCCTACAGCAGCAAAATCGAATGAATTTGCAAAACAGCTGTAGGATTTCGAATCCCATGCCTTGATTACAGCCGGCAAAATCGTTAAGTCAACAGAGATCATGACCGCCTGTTCGCTCTTATCACTCTCAAGGACAAGCACCGACCCTCCCAACCTTAAATGAATTCTCCTTGGAAGCCTCTGATAATACTGTCCACAAATCTCCACTTTATCTTCAGGAGTAATATCCGCTTCCGCCCAGCCAGCCTTTATCTTATTCATAATCCAAAGTTCTCCTATTTTAGCTCATTTACTTGTGCTGTTGAACTTATGCTCAAGTCTGCCCTGAATATCCACGGCTTCAAACGCTCTTTATAGTCAATAGTCTTACCGACATTGGGGGTACAAAAACATCCAGTTTTGCAACTGGTCCTGGAATCGTCTGCTCCGATTCCAGGGTAAGATCGCGTACGTTATCAATAGTATCAATCTGCA
>Ga0222681_1000645_pt1 | contig 11768 bp, 6 predicted proteins | sample AntAcemetage1006_FD_179844 | JGI IMG/M metagenome (GOLD analysis project Ga0222681, IMG submission 179844) | Saline water microbial communities from Ace Lake, Antarctica - #1006 | ecosystem: Environmental > Aquatic > Non-marine Saline and Alkaline > Saline | place: Antarctica: Ace Lake... | reverse complement strand
TATTTAGACCCGCATTTACATTATTATGTATTTCTGTCGGGATAAGGAGTAAGAAATGCGAACGAATAAATTCTTGGGCAGAGACTGGCTCAGCCCTGAAATCGACTATACGAAAGAAGAATGGGAATCAATACTGCGTCTTGCAGAAGAGTTGAAAACTCGGTATGCAATTAATGAAGATACTTCCCACATCCTGAAAGGAAAAACGCTTTACACTATGTTTTTCAATAGCTCTCTACGTACAAGAAGTACATTTGCAGCTGGCATTCAACAGCTTGGCGGTTATCATGTTGACCTAGAACCCGGGAAAACATACACTCCTGCACGTAAAGGTTTTGAGATTCCTTATAAAACCGAAAGAATTTGCGATGTAGCACAGGTTCTCAGCAGAACCGGAGATGCTCTTGCAATCAGAATGTATGGAGCACCGTCCCAATGGATCTATGGTTTTGCCCATGAGACCATGAAGGAATTTGCACATTATTCAGATATCCCGATTATCAACATGGAATGCGATGTTTATCATCCATGCCAGGCACTTGCGGACATGCTCACTATTAAAGAGAAATTTCATGAATTCAAAGGAAAAAAGTTCGTGATAAGCTGGGCATATTCGGGTTCGACTGCTAAGCCATTTGCTGTTCCTCAGAGTCTTGCTCTGGCTCCTTCCCTTCTTGGAATGGATGTTGTGCTTGCGCGTCCAAAAGGATTCGAGCTCGATCCTAAAATCACAAAGAAATGCCATGAATATGCTGTTCAGAACGGCAGTACATTTGAAGAAACAGACGATATGGAAGCCGCATTTGAAGGAGCTCATGTTGTCTATCCAAAATCATGGGGTGCTCTTCCTTTCTTTGCTCATGTAGATGAAAACGGGAAGAAAATAAAAGAAGAAAATCTGGATGGTATGAAGGATCTCTTCGAAAGAAACAAACATTGGATTTGCGATGAAAAGAAGATGAAACTCATTGATAAGAATGGAATTTATATGCATTGCCTTCCTGCTGATAGAGACATGGAAGTTACCGATGCTGTGATCGACGGACCGCAGAGCGTAGTTTATGACGAAGCTGAAAACCGCCTTCATGCTCAAAAAGCGATCATGACCCTTCTTATGGGCGGCAGGTTATAAATAAAAAATGAACCACGAAATACACGAAAGACACAAAAAAATTATTTTACAAGATAGCTTTGCGCTTCTCAGAGTAACTCATTTGAAGTCGGGTTTTCTTTGAACATTTTTCATTCCCCGATTAGGGATTGAAAGGATTGTATTATAAAACTCAAAAACAAAGAAAAGTTGAAACTCCATAAGCTTTTTCGTGAATTTCGTGATTTTCGTGGTAAAAAATTTAAAACGTAGGAGAAAAAATGTTAGTAGATATAAAAGGTAAGGATGTGATCTGTACACAGGAACTTACGTTGCCGCAGATCGAGGCGCTTCTGAAACTTGCCAAAGAGATGAAAGCAGACAGATTTGGAGAAAAATATATTGAATTATTAAAGGATAGGACATTCCTTATGTTCTTCTTTAATCCATCACTCCGAACCAGAATTTCTTTTGAAGCTGCTGCCACCGAACTAGGTGGTCATGCACAATTCCTTGAACCCAAAACAATGCGACTCAGAAAGACAAGTCACGGGGTCGAAGTGCAGGCAGGAGAAACTATCGAGGATGCAGCACAGGTTCTGGATAGATATGCATGTGGTATGGGTATAAGAATCCTGGAAACTTCGGTAGAAAATTACGGTGACGGCGATGCGCTTCTGCGCGAATATGCCAGATGGATGGATGCTCCGATCATTAATATGGCTGATGATAAATATCATCCCTGCCAGGGTTTATCGGATGTTATGGGTATGCAGGAGCATAGAGGTGATCTGACAGGAAAAACAGTGCTTATGACTTGGGCACATGGCTCGCTCGCACGATCATATTGCTCTGTTCATGAGAATCTCCTGATAACCTCCCGCATGGGAATGCATGTGCGTCTTGCTTATCCCAAAGGATATGATCTGCCCAAAGAAGAGACTGATAAAGTTAAAATAAACTGTGAACAAAATGGAAAAAAATTCGAAATCTGTCACAATCCCGACGAAGCATACACCCGGGATGTAGAATTCGTTTATTCCCGGAATTGGTTCGGACCGGATTTTTATGAAATTGGCAAAGAAGCAGAGATAGAAAGAGCAAGCAAGCTCACAAATTGGATATGCACAGAAGAACGGATGAAACGTACCAACAATGGACTCTTTGTACATCCAATGCCCGTTGATAGAGGTAAAGAAGTTACAGACGAAGTTGCCAGCGGACCGCGATCAATAATTGTTGATATTGCCGAGAACCGGCTTCATACTCAGAAAGCGATCATGGCAATGACCATTGCAGGAATGAAAGTTGAAGTTTGAAAATATACCCAAACTTGGATAGATGGAAACCAAAATTATAAACCACAGAGAACACAGAGAAAATCTCCTCTTGAGAGGAGTACTCCGCCAGCTGGCGGAGGGAGGTGTGTTTCATATTAATTCTTTTTTGCAACTAATAAATCGATTGTGAGTTACCGCACATTGAATTTTAACAGAACTAAAACCTCATCCAAACCTTCTCCTATTTGAGGAGAAGGCAATAGGCGGAATGTTAAAATTCAATTGCTACTTCCAACCGAAGCTCGATATGATACTGGTGAACACTGTTTATTTTGTTATTAATAGATTTCGTGTGTCGAGTTTAAATATTAATTTTATGAAATGGAGATTGAACAATGAATGATAAAAGAAAACTCGTTGTCATCGCACTCGGTGGCAATGCAATTAAACAGGCAAATGAAAAGGGTACTGCAGAAGAGCAGTTCAAGAATGTTGCAACCACATGCAACCAGCTTGTAAGAATGAATGCACTCGGATATAAGCTGATAATTACACATGGAAATGGACCCCAGGCAGGAAACCTTCTTATCCAGCAGGAGGAGGGGAAGCAGCTTGTTCCTCCTCAACCATTGGATGTCGTTGGTGCAATGACCCAGGGACAGATCGGATATATGTTCCAGAATATTCTACGAGATTACTTTATTAATAAGGGCAAAGATATCCCAATAACCACAGTCGTGACCCAGGTTCTTGTTGATGAGAACGATCCCGATTTTGACGATCCCTCTAAGCCGGTTGGACCATTCTACACCAAAGAAGCAGCACTTGAATTGAAAGATAAAAAGGGATATATAGTCAAGCAGGTAAAACACCAGGGTGAAAAAACATGGCGTCGTGTTGTGCCTTCACCTGAACCTAAAACTATTATCGAGGCAGATTGTATAAAAGCGCTTGTTGCTGCTCGTGCAATCATTATTGCTTCCGGCGGAGGTGGTGTACCTGTTAAAAAGAATCCCGATGGGACCTTCAGCGGTCTAGAGGCAGTGATTGACAAGGATAAAGCAGGCAATGTGCTCGCACAAGAAGTTGATGCAGACATATTTCTGATATTAACCGATGTACAGAATGCTTGTATAAATTATGGTAAACCGGACGAAAAACCACTTGGAGAAATAACTGTTGAAGAAGCTGAAAAGTACCTTGCTGAAGGGCATTTCCTTGCAGGCAGCATGGGACCTAAAATGCAGGCAGCGATCAGATTCGTGAAAGCAGGCGGAGATAAGTCGATCATTACTTCTCTCGACCATGCCGTGGATGCATTAGAAGGGAGGACGGGGACGATAATAAGGAAGTGAAAAAACACCACCCATCTTCATTTCATTACGCCGTGGCAAGCAGAGAGCACAGAGGATAGAAGAATCTAACTCTAATAATAATTTCATTTTTTGAGGAGAATGAAATGAAACGTCCTTCACTGCCTATCAGCCAATCACCACGTCTAGAGAATTTGATATTTTGGAAATTGAATTTTCAAATTAGTGTTATAAAAAAATCCCTCTGGATAAATTTACCAGAGGGATTTATTTGTTAGGGTAGGAGTACTTACCTAATCAGGAGCATTTTATTACAGTGTTTATACTCTTGACTGCTTCCTTTTGCATGTATCGTGTAGAAATAAATACCAGGACTCACTTTTTTACCATATTCATCTAAACCATTCCAACTGATTTTATAATAACCAGGTTCTACTTGGTCACTTTCTAAGACCTTAACCATTTGTCCTCTTACATTGTAAATTGAAATGTCAACTTGTGATCTTTCCGGTAACTGATATTGTATTTCTGTAGATTGAGTGAACGGATTTGGAAAATTAGCTGATAATCCAAAAGTAGTTGGGATATCGGGCTCTGGACCAACTCCAAATGGTGCGACAGTAAATACAAACTCATATTCAGTTTGTGCGATTATATCAAATACATATTCAGTAACATTCTCAATATTGATCGTGATGTTATTTTCAAGATCTACTAATTGAAGAGTATAATCATCAGGAACTTCATCAGGAATATTCCAGGTGAGTTTAGCTTCTCCTGATTCAGTGGAATTAACTACGATATTCCATTGGGGATTTTCCAAAGCAGAATTTCGAACATCTCTCGTATAATCTGCTGAATACTGGTTCCAATCATCGTGTGGGAAGAATAATGATATATAATTTTGATTGGGTGAAGGAAATTCTATAGCATCCATAATATCCCAACCATCCGAAGCATTTTCATTAACACCAGCATAATTGGATATATCTATTAAATCACTTATCGAAACTTCCAGTTGGATTTCCCAATTTTGAATTTCTTTGAGATCATTTAGGTTATCCTTATCTCCAGTTGGAATAATTTCTTCTTTGGTTGAAAGATTCATTGTAATATTTTGATTATCCTGCGAGGTTTGTATCCAAAAAGCTTTCCAAGGATCAATTGTTTTTATGCCAGTATATGGATAAACTACATAACAGTCATTTTCCCATATCCAGGTATTTTGAACTATCAAAGAATCTAAACTAAAATTATCTGGACCAAAATTGATAGGAGAATTAAATGGATTCCCTAGCATATGGTACCCATGTTGCATCACATAGTAATTAGCACTGTTAGTAAGATTTATCGTTACAGGCATTGTAACAGGTGAAACATTTGCATCTATTGTAGTATTATCTTCCCAGGCTTTAATCCAATAGCCATATCCATTTTCAATTTCATCAGGAATCCAATAACTGGAATTAATTTCACTCCACCACCAAATATTACTGTTATTTGTACTCATATAGAACGGATCAATATCGTCACCAAAAATTGAAATAGGATCAGGGGGTGTAGGAATACCTGGTACAGCCAACATATTAAATCCTGCATCTATAGTGGTTGCATATACTATTGGACCTGTGACATAAGTAGAACGACTTGCTATACGAGTGAAATCTCCACCGACTGGTGCAGTTCCGGAAGCTGAAACTGTAAATGTATAACTTCCTCCTGTATTTGCATTTGGATATGCATTTCCATATACTCCATCGTTTGCCGCACCATCATCATGATTTCCATCATCAAAGAGATCTATTGTTTCAGTTACATAATTAGGATTCTCAATTTCTGCTGTAACTATGGCATTTGTTATAGGGATTCCATTTACTGTTAATTCTGATGTTATAACAATTGGTTGTCCTGTTACATAACTATCCTGGTCAAAAGCAACCTGCATTTCAATGCCGGAGAAACCTGCTACAGTTGCATCATAATTTTCAGTTCCGTAAGGAACAGTCAATCCAATAATTCTCAGGGTCCAATCACCAGAAACTGGCTCATCAATTCTATAAAACTCCTGGGTAGAGAAACTGCTAAAATGGATTGAATCATTAGTAGGTGCATATAAAGAATCTATAACAGTATTGTTTGGGTCAATAAGTACTAAATCAAGGTCACTGTCAGTATGTTCCCACAATAGATTAAAAGTAGCCTGTGAGCATAGATCATCAATAATCACAATATGCTCTATCACTTCTTTTCCTCCACCTCCTATAAGACCAGAATATCCAGCTAATAACTGCTCACCTGATAGAGCGCTTAATATCTCATTACAGATAAGAGAAATATTACTACCATCGTTGTAGACGAAACGATAGAAACCGCTTGTTGTAGTAGCGATATTCCTCATTAAATCTTCATCACAACCATCTCCAAAACCGATTGTATAGATGTATGTCTCTGCGGGTATTGTAGGAAGTATATCGGCTACCGTTGGAGATGTATTTTCCCAACCATCACTTAATAAAAGCATTCCTTGGGGATAATTTTTATATGAAGCAGCTACTAATTGTCCTTGTCCTTCTTGCATCCCTGCACCAATTGATGTCATTCCTCCTGCACTTATTCCACTAATCGCAATCACAGCATCATCTATGGTTTGTTGACTGGTTATCTCTGTCATTGAAAAATTTGTGGAAGCACTACTAGAATAACTGCATACAGCGACTTCATCACCATCAATTCCTTCATCTTCAATTCTTAATAACTGCAAAAATTGTGAAGCAGCGTTCTTAGCTTGATATATTTTATTATCACTCATACTTCCGGAACGGTCAAGGACTAAGGCGACATCGATAGGTGAAAAATCTCCTCCTTGTTGTGTATACCAAATATAAGGATGAAACCATTTATAGCCATCTGTATTACCATTATGTTCACTTTCAATAAATGGAGGCCCAGATGGACTTTTAGTTTCAAACCTTTCTTTATTATTTTCCTTAATTAAACCCCAAGATTGTCCCCATCTTCCACCAAAGATATGCCAGTAATTAATTAAATTGCTAGTATCAACTGTATCAATTCGTGTTAGTATTTCTACTTGTCTATCAGGATCAATATTTCCATATTCAATAATTTCATTGTTATTATATGTTGGAAACTGTTGAACAATTTGATGATCAATATTATTAGGAACTAACCATTTTCCGTTACCATAATGAAAATCTGAGGGAAAATTATAATCACTTGTAAAATATGTTGCATGAGAACCATTACTAACAAATACAACAGAATGTCCTGCAATTTTAAATATTGACCTCCAAGATTTTCTCTGTCCTTTAGAACTACTTATATGTGCTGATGTTGCTGCTCCTATAGGAATAGCACTCTGATAATCTTGAGAAATATTATACTTATCAAAAACGATGTTCATTCCTTCCCAATCGCTAATATGATGATTAGAAAACGTAGGATCAAAATCCTTATTGCTATTATAAAGATAATAAAACCAATATGTTAAAATAACTTTATCCTCTTCTTCAAAAAATGAAGCATATAATTGTGTATTATAATTATCTTCATATAGTTGATACCAATTTATAATTTCATCATCGCTTTTATCATCAATAAAGAATTTAATATAATTTGTCGCTTCACAATATTTTGGCAAATTTTCTTTTGTTGATGGTGCTACATATTCATTAACTCCTACACGATTCCATATTTCTGAATTATTTAACAATATATCAACTTCTTTTGGAATAAAATATTCCTCGGGAATACTACCATGCACCAAACTGAACCCACCATCATCAAACATCATTATAGGTAGAAACTTTTCTGCTAAATACATTTGCTCATCATGGGTTAATAGATCGAATGATTTATCAATATCAACTTTCATTTCATAAGTATCTTCATCATCAAAAGGCCACCCCCCGTCGTTCTCTATAAAAATTAACTTTAAATTTTCCATAAAACAACTTTCTGTTGGAGTTAAATTAATTAGTGAATTATTATGTTTTATAAGATAAATATTATCTTCAGATGTTCCAACAGTATCTACAGATACAAAACTCGAATAATCATTTGTCCAATTATCACCTTCAGTTTCTATTTTTAATTGCCAATCATCATCGTTTGATTGTAGACTAGTAATTTTTACATATATTTGAAGGTCTGTCGCTTCATCTTTTTTAAACCCACCATAAATAACTTTGATAATTTTGATTATCGCTCTATTTTTGGTATTCTTTGTATTTTGTGCAAATAAGGAAGTAACTGAAAATAATGCTAAAACCAGTATTATTAAATATATCTTTTTCATCTTTCATCCTTTCCCCGACATAATCGGGATCCCGTAAAAACTGGATAAGTTTTATTTTTTATGCTTATAAAACTTTAATTGTAAATTACTAGAATATAAATACTCACCATCATTTCTTAATCCCAATTTCGTAATAACTCTCATTTGTTAAATAAAGAAGGTGAAAGGACAAATGTCATTTCACCTTCATAAATCAACATTTTATGTTTCTCTTTCTTTTAGAATCTCATGATCAAAGAGAGTCTATGTGAATCCTCAAAAATCTTGTCCTCTGATGTATCAGTAGTAAAGGCATAGTTGAATTCGAGCATATTAAAAAGAATTCCAAAACCTGTAGTGAAATTACCATCATTAGAACCAAATCTAAAGGATGTTTTGGCGTCTATATCACTAACCGCCTTCCAATCAAATGCCAGGTCAAGTCCTAGTCCAAAGATAACATCCGACTCATCTTGTTCTTTCCTGACATCACCTGCAATAGCGATGTCATTCAGAAAAGCGAGATTTTTTCTATAAAAATTAAATGGTTTCACTGCAATCCCTACATTTGCTTGATAGGGTAGATCATCATCTCCAAAAGAAGACACGAAATCTCTCATCATAAAACCGAAAGAAACTTGAGGATGAAGTTCATATAGAAGACCGGCATCAAAACCAAAACCACTTTCTGTTTCATTTACAATATTTTGTGTATAAGCTTTTGCACTTAAACCAATTTTAAAATTCTTAAACAATTTTGTACCATAAGATAAGGAAAGGTTGTTGTCCATAATATCATAATTTCCATTAGTACCTGGAAAATCTTTCCATCCTGCATTGATCCAAGAGAGGGCAAGAGTTCCGAAAGAAAATATCCTTGCAATACCAATATAATTATACTCTCGATCGAGACCCATATTAGCAGAATACATAGAGCCAAGTTCAAAACAATCAATATTTGCAAGACCGGCCGGGTTCCAATATGATGCAGTTACATTGTCTGCAATTGCAGTGAAAGCGCTTCCCATAGAAAGAGCTTTTGCACCAACCCCCATTCTGATATATGGTAGTTCATCATCTGCACTGAGCCATGATGATATTCCAACAACAATCAATCCTACCAGAACTGTGTATAATATCTTTTTCATCTTCATTTTTTACCTACCTTGTTTGATTTAAAGAGAGGAGGAGACGTATCTCCCCCTCCCAAATAATCAATTTATTTTACAACACCGATCTTGAGCATCTCAACAATCTTCTTTCCTTGAACATCACCACTAACACCTGTGGCAACAATACGAGTAACATATCCACCTCTGGCAACTTCTTGTCCATTGTCATTCGTGCCATCCCAGGTTACATAGTTTGCTGTGAGTCTCTTCACTAGTTCATTAGATTTTAGAACTCTAACTTTTTTTCCAGCGAAGTTATATATCTCAACTGTAACATACGCATCTCTGGTAAGACTAAGAGGGAATGATGTAATACCCTTTGAACCGTTACCAAGACGAAGTGGGTTTTCTGAGTAAATCATCTCATTTGGCAGTGCAAAGGATAATTCCGGGCTATGCATGATCATATAGGTGTGTCTGCTAACCGAACTGGCATCCCAGATATTAGTAGCTTCAACTTCAAATATAATTCCAGGTGTGAGTTCATCAATCACATTCGAACCGAGATATTCGGAGTAGAATGCCATTGTGCCATTTGTGCTGTCAGCTAGTATTGTGCGAGGTCCATCGAGTATAGCTTCTGAGCTTTGTTCTATGAATGTAATGTTTACTTCATTTGGTACTATTTCTGCGTTTCCACCCCAGTTTACACTGAATCTGAACAGATTCTGCATATCATCGTAGGGTTGTACGATCCATGTTTCGGTATCACCGACCAATAAGGGCTGGAAGTCAACTGTTGGGGCAGGTGCTTTGATGTCGAATTCAAACTGCCATGGATTTGCATTTTGGCCTACCCATGTAGTTCCTACATTTCCTGCAAGGTCAGGGATTATTGCTGTAATCACATAATGGCCACCTTCCAATTTTCCAGCAGCATATGTCAAAACACCATTACTAACATAGTAATCCTCTGAATCAACGAGAATACCATTTAGGAGTAAATCAATCCCTTCAGTGTTAATACCACTTGCAGCAGAATAATAGTAACCAGTATCTGGATGTTCAATATATCTTGGAATATCATTGAACCCTATTGAAATTACAACTTCTGTTCCGTAAGGCATCTCAGGAGACAAGAAATCAATAGGATCTTCATCAACTATTCCAGGTTCGCCAGGCTCTGGAACAAACGAATAAAGTGTATCACCACATTGATTAACATAACAGTACACATAGAAATCCCAGATGCCGTTAAGGTTGATGTCATCCCAATCCCATACACCATTCTGATTAAGATCATCGTAATCCTGGTCTTGGTTAACAAGATCTGGCCAGTCTTCATTGTACAATCCATCATTGTCATTATCGATTGGTTCACCAATTGGACTTATTGCCCACACACTAGGTGCTCCATAATCAACACTGAATGCTTGATCATAAAATGATAAAAATCCAGTATATGCTTCAATTTCCATAACAACTGCTGTACCGGCAGGAGATAAGTTTCCACCAAAGAATACCTCATACTCGCCATTATTACCAGCTGGATTAAGAGCACCTTGAATCGGATTACCGCTTGGATATTCATAGAAGATAACTATTACTTCACAACCAGGTATTGCATCACCTTCATTATCAAGAACCGAGAATGTAAATGGTTCATTGTTTTGAGAAGGATTAAACCAATAACCTCCTGTAAAAGAATTCACAGTGATGTATGGAGTCACTCCTACGTCAAATTCACGCTCTTCTGTTTCTACATTGCCTACCATATCTGGAATAGATACAACTAAGATATAATTGCCAACTTCTGTGATATCAAGTGTGGAAATCACATTACCTTCGGTTACTATTGCACCTTGAGCAACACCATTCAAGCTAACAGCTACTTTATCCAGATCGATTCCACTAAGAGCATCATCATAAGATACACTGATATTAACTTCATCACCAAATTCTACTAACTGACCTGGCTCTGGTAAGATTGTGTTGCTAACATTAGGAGCAATTATATCAATTCCATAATCTTGTTCAGCGTCCCAATCATCACCTGATGTAGTAGTAACCTCTGCAATGATCGTTAATACATCATCACCAAGTCCAACTACACCATTAAAGTTAACACTATAAACACCATCACCCAGATCAGTTGCATTTGTAAGGGCTTGAGCATCAGAACCATCAATTTGGAACTTAGCTCGTACACCATTGTTTGCAATTGTAACACCTTCGGGAAGATTTACTGTGAAGATAAATTCGTTAGAATATTCGGGGCTGTACCAGTAAGAACCATTGAATGGGTCGAATGTGATGCTATAACTAAGATCATACTCATAAGTGTATTCATAATCTGCATCATTTTCTAATTTATCTTGTACCCACCAATTTGCCGTAAGATTTCCATAAGGGTCGGGAAGCGCATTTAGAAGTTCACTGTATCCGAATGTATATGAATATGTATCTCCGGCAACTGTGAGTTGATCAAGGGTTTTAACTAAACCAGCAACGTCTAATTCGACATCAGCAACTTCAGTCAATTCATCTGTGATTTCCGCAGAGAAGGTTAATCCTTCGTAAGTAGCATTGGAAACAACCGGTGCTACAAGGTCAATATTGAATGTTAACACATCTGTTTCATCTTCATTTCCATAACCATCTCTCAGTAAAATCTGACTT
>Ga0222681_1000643_pt1 | contig 11787 bp, 13 predicted proteins | sample AntAcemetage1006_FD_179844 | JGI IMG/M metagenome (GOLD analysis project Ga0222681, IMG submission 179844) | Saline water microbial communities from Ace Lake, Antarctica - #1006 | ecosystem: Environmental > Aquatic > Non-marine Saline and Alkaline > Saline | place: Antarctica: Ace Lake... | reverse complement strand
ATGTGGCTCAAATCCGATCCGCCAGTGTGACCATGAATGCGATCCATATGGAGGAGCGGATTATGGATTACATTGTGCGGCTTACCAGGGCTACCCGAAACCCAAAGGAATTTGATCTCGATATCGCTTCCATGATCAGCTATGGGGCCTCGCCCAGGGCCTCTATCTGGCTTGGTCTGGCCTCACGCGCCCACGCGTTTTTGAGCGGCCGTGGGTATGTGACGCCGCAGGATGTGAAATCAATGGCCCCTGACGTGTTGCGCCACCGGATTATTCTCAGCTATGAGGCAGAGGCGGAAGAGATGAGCACCGATGATCTTATAAAGAGATTATTAGAACGGATTGAGGTGCCTTGAGATGCTCTCGGAGGCGTTGTTCAAGAAGATCCAGAGGTTTCACTTCACCACGAAGCGTTTAGCCAATGATCTTTTTGCAGGCCAGTATGAAAGCGCCTTCAAAGGGAGGGGCATGGAGTTCGCCGAGGTCAGGGAGTACCAGATCGGTGACGATATCAGGACGATCGACTGGAATGTCTCTGCCCGCTTCGGCCGCCCATTTGTCAAGGTCTTTCACGAGGAGAGGGAACTGACCGTTATCCTTATCTTAGATCTCTCCGGTTCCCACCTGTTCGGAACAAAAGGGAAATTTAAGCGGGAATTAATGGCTGAAGTGGCAGGAATGCTCGCTTTCTTAGCCATCCGCACCAATGACAAGGTGGGGGCCATCCTGTTCAGTTCCGGTGTCGAAAAGTATATTCCCCCAAAGAAGGGGGCCTCTCATGTGTGGCGACTTATCAAAGAGATTTTCACCTATGAACCCCAAGACCTGAGCACCAACATAGATGCGGTCCTTACCTATCTTAACCGGGTGGCGAAGCGCCATGCGATTCTATTCCTGATATCAGACTGCATGGATACCGGGTTTGAAAAATCGCTGAAGCTCACCGCTAAAAAACACGATCTCACGGTCATCCGGGTGACTGACCCGGCCGAAGAGGTCCTCCCCGAAGTGGGCATGATCGCCCTTAAAGACCCTGAAACCGGAGAGACAGCACTGATCAACAGCAATAGCAAACGCCTCAGGGAGAGATGGTGTGCCTATCGAAAGGAACATAGAGACTATTTGAGAGATCTCTTCAGAAGGGCAGGGATCGATCACGTGGAATTGGTTACGAACGAACCGGTGGTTGAACCGCTGACCAGACTCTTTGAGATGAGAAGGAGAAGACAATGAAAGGTAGGTGGTCGGTCTTTATCTGCATACTCCTATGCTTTGGAGCGGCCAGGACAACAATCAGTGCGGACAACTCCCCTGTCGGGCTAATGGCCACTCTGAATCCCCCTTCGGCCAAAGTGGGAAGCGCCGTTCTCCTTACGCTGAGCTACCACCTGCCTGAAGGCGCACGTTTATCACCGGATCCTCAGATCAAAGGTCTTGAGGGCTTTACCATTGTGGGCCGTCAAACAGGGCGGGGACAGATCAGGATCTCTCTCTTAGTGGATCGTATCGGCCGATTCAAATGCGGCCCGCTCTCCCTGACCTATTTTGACAGGGAGGGGAAAGAGGGGTTCCTCAAGGCAGAGCCTGTTGAGCTGACTGTCCTGTCTAACCTTGGTAAAAAGCCTGAAGAGGCACAATTAAAACCGATCTACGGGATTATCCCAACAGGGTCCGAGCTGATAAAATACCTGCCGTGGGTCATCATTGCCCTGATAGCCTGCGCAGCAGGTATCGGTCTCTTCCTGTGGATTAAAAGACGTCGTAACAGGAGGGCTTTTGGTATATCCCAAGATCCCTCTCATACCTTGGCCAAAAAGGAGATTGATGAACTGGTATCTCAGGGGCTTTTTGAAAAGGGTCATATCAAGGAATTTTACTTCCGATTTTCTGAAATCATGAGGCGCTATTTGGAATCACTCAGGGGATTTCCCGCTGCAGAGTACACCACACAGGAAATTGCCCTCTCTATCCAGAAACAGGAGGACAGGCAGCTCCTTCCCCTGCTGCAGCAGGCGGACCTTGTCAAATTCGCGGATTTAGCGCCTACGCCGGCTAAGAAGGATGGTGAGATAAAAGATGCCCTCTCCTATATCAGGGAAACCGGCGCAGAGTTTGACCTGGACCTTCCAGCCAAGGGTGTTCCGACCAAGGGCCTCAGATCAGACCGGTTAGGGGTTAAGAAGTCAGAGGAGGCGGGCCGATGATGTTCAGATTCGCCTACCCGGTCGTGCTCCTGCTTCTCCTTGTTGTGGCGGGATGGCTTCTCTTTGCCCTATGGAGGAAGCCTTCCGGCATCACCTATTCCATGACCTCAAAGATGGCTGGCCTTGCCGGGGGTGGGAACCAGGTCCTGGCGAGGCTTCCCTTGATCCTGAGAGGATGCATCCTTATCCTTTTGGTCTTGGCAGCGGCCAGGCCCCAACTCTACAACGTGTCTCGGGATGTGCGATCCCCTGGCGTGGATATTATTCTCTGCCTTGATACTTCAGGATCCATGCAGGCATTGGATTTCAAATTGGACAATAAACCTGTCTCCCGGCTGACCGCTGTCAGAAAGGTGGTCAACGATTTTATAAAAAAAAGGGAGACTGATCGGATCGGTCTTGTGGTTTTTGGTGAAGAGGCCTTCACACAGTCGCCCCTGACTGTTGATAAGGGGCTCCTATTGGGGTTAGTGGATAAATTGAAGATCGGCATGGCCGGAGACCGCACCGCGATCGGTTCTGCCATTGCCATCGGGGGGAAAAGGCTGAAAGACCTGAAGGCTAAATCAAAAATCCTGATCCTCCTTACTGATGGGAGAAATAATGCAGGTGAAATAACCCCCTTGGCGGCTGCCGAGGCGGTCCGGGCATTAGGCGTTAAGATCTATACCATCGGGGTTGGAGGCAAAGGCCCTGCGCCCTTCAGGGTAAAGACTTTTTTGGGAACCCGCCTTGTGCATCAGCAGGTTGACTTGGATGAAAAAACCCTGAAAAAGGTGGCTGAAACCGGAGGAGGGAAATATTTCCGCGCTTCTGACAGCCGGGAGTTGTCAGAGATATACGATCTTATTGACCAGGCGGAAAAGACCGAGGTAAAGGTCAAGGAATTTTTTCATTTTAAAGAGCTTTACTACTACTTTCTTGTCCCGGTGCTTATATTATTCGGGTTGGAGATCCTGCTCAAGACCTGGATCTTGAGGGTGATTCCATGAATTTTTCACACACCTGGATACTCCATTTTTTATGGCTGGTACCAATAACGGCCCTTCTCTTCATAGTCTACAACCGCCAAAGGACAAGAGCAATGGAGCGGTTTGCCGAACCCGAGCTCTTAGATCGTCTGACCGGGGATATTCGAAGGGGAGGACGAATCATAAGATCTACCTTTTTGTTGGCCGCACTGGGATTGATGCTTTTGGCCTTAGCCGGGCCGCGGTGGGGAAGCCATTACCAGGAGGTGAGTCAAAAGGGTGTTGACATCATGATTGTTCTCGATGTCTCTACCAGCATGTTGGTGTCGGATGTCAAGCCGGACAGGCTCGAGAGGGCCAGACGGGAGATCTCAGACTTCATACAGGTAGTCCAGGGAGATAGGGTGGGTCTGGTGGCCTTTTCAGGGGCTGCCTTTACTCAATGCCCTTTGACTTTAGACTATGGTGCTTTAAGTATGTTTCTGAATGAGCTGCGCCCCGATCTTATCCCCGTGCCAGGCACCGACCTGGGAGCGGCTATAGAGAGGGCGATCTCTTCATTTGACACACAATCGGAGACCGACAGGGTAATCCTCCTTATAACCGATGGCGAAGATAATGAGGATAAAGGGCTTCAGGCGGCCCGCGACGCGGCAAGGGACGGGATCAAGATCTTTGTGTTCGGGATTGGGGACCCTTCCGGGGGACCTGTGCCTGCGGGGGAAGGGAAGGGCGGTTTTAAAAAGGATAAAGATGGCAATCTCATACTGTCCAAGCTGAACGAGGAGGGACTCAGCGAAATCGCCTCCATAACCGGGGGGAGCTATATTCGTTCAGTGGCCGGGGATCTCGACCTGGACCTCTTATATTTTGAGGGAATTAGATCCAGAACAGAGGCTGCTACCCTGAAAAGCGGCAAGATAAAGGTCTATGAGGAGCGCTTTGCCATATTTGTCATTGCTGCCTTTCTTTTTTTGCTCCTTGAGGGGTTGATTGGGGGAGTTGGGAGGGAGAGAAAGTGAAGGTGGTGAGGGGATTGATGATTGTTGATTGGGCGGATGGTTGGATGATTAGGCAGTTACCAATTGAGTCTTGTGCAAAAAACACAAGAAATTTTCTATAATGCTCGAAAAGGTAGTGGTGGAAAAAGATGAACGTCCAGGTAAGCGAAGACTCCGACATCGAACATCGAACATCGAACATCGAATGAAAAACAAACATCAACTTTAGGCACTTTTAACTTTTCCGGTTTATCCGGGTTAGAATGAATGGATGGCGTCTTTTAATAATCTGCGTAATCTGCGGATTGGGATGGTGAAATTGAGGGAATTGATTAGGGCAAAAGGGCAAAGGCGGTTAGTAATCTTCCTTCTTGTTGTCATAGGGGTTTTTCTTGGTACTCCGGTTTTGGCCGCGGAAGATCCGGATGAGCTGTACAGGCTGGGCCGGTTTGCCGAGGCTGAAAAGATCTATGCAGACTCAGATATGGATAATCCCAAAGACTTGCGGTATCGTTATAACCGGGGGTGTGCCAATTACCAGGGCGCCGATTATAAGGGGGCTACGGCATCCTTTTCCAGTGTGCTGAGGAGAGCGAAAGACTCGAGAACCAAGGTGAAGGCGGCTTATAACTTGGGCAATACCGCCTTTAAACAGGGTGATTTTGCTTCTGCAGCGGCCCATTATAAAAAGGCCATTTCGATCGATCCTGAAAACGAAAATGCAAGATATAATCTGGAAATTGCCCTCAGGAAATTAGAAAAGCAGAAAAAGGAACAAAAAGAGGGCCAGAAGTGTTCCGGAAAAGAAAAGAACAAAAAGGATCAGTCTAAAGACGGCAAAAAGGGGAAAGGCGAGGAAAAGCCTTCTCCCGACAAATCGCCCGAACAAAAAGGCCCTCAGGACAAGGACCAGCAGGACAAAAAGAAGGGTAAAGATCAGGGACAGGATAAAAAACCGGATGAGGAAAAGGGGCCTCCCAAAGACCTCTCAGGGGATCTCCAGCCACGGGAGGCCCTGCCGCAAAAGGAAAAGGATGAGGGTTCCGGCCAGGCCATGTCCATGATGGACAGGAAAAAGGCCGAGGCCCTGTTAGACAACGTCAAGGAGGATCGTTCAAAATACTTAGAGCTTCAAACCCCAAAGGGGAAGCGACGCGGGGTCTTATCAGGAAAGGATTGGTAGGATGAAGAAAATTATTCTGCTGTTGGTATTTTCTATCTTTATTTTAGTTCCCTGCCAGACTCGTGCCGAGGTCTCGGTTACTCTCTCATTGGACAGGCAGGAGGCAACACCCTCTGATTCCATAAGAATGGCCATCAAGGTATCGGGTTCCAGGAGCTGCGATTCATCACCTGTCATAAAGGGATTGGATTCATTTCAGGTGTCCCCTGGTGGAAGTTCAAGCCGGGTTGAAATAGTAAACGGCAAGTTCAGCTCAAGCGTCGATTATACATACTACATCCAGCCATCAGGGGCCGGGACCTTTCAGTTAGGGCCCGCTGAGGTCAAGGTCAACGGAAAGATATTTCAAAGCAACACCGCTACCCTATCGATCCTCAAGATCGCATCTCCTGAATCTCCTGATAGGGGTCCGATATTTCTTACGGCCATCCTCTCATCAAAAAAGGCATATGTTGAAGAGCAGGTCTTATACACGTTGAAGCTTTATTTGAAAATTAGTGTATCAGATATTTCCCTTCAACTCCCGGAACTCGATCACCTTGCCTTCAAGCAATTGGAGAAGCCAAGGGAATACCAGGGTGTTTACGATGGGAGTACGTACCGGATCATAGAAGTCCCATATGGCCTGATGGCGCTCAAGGCTGGGAATTATGGCATTAAGCCCTCTCGAATGAGTATGACCGCTTATGATTCGAGAAGATCCCGGAGGGGGTTTTTTGACGACCCTTTTTTTAGAGCGGGCAGGCCTGTGACCATCGCCAGCCAAGCGCTTGAGCTGAAGGTTGCTCCCCTCCCTGGCAAAGGAAAACCGAAAGGCTTCAGTGGTCTTGTCGGCAGCTTCAAGATTGAGGCCACGCTTACACCATCCAAAATAAAAGTCGGAGAATCTGCTACTCTAACAGTCCGCGTGAGCGGCAGGGGAAACGTAAACCGTATCCCGGACCTGAAAATGCCTGGTCTGGACCACATAAAGGTCTATGCAGATGAACCGGTTTTTGAGGCACGTCCCGATTTCAAAGGGTTAGCCGGTTTCAAGACAATGAAGTGGGCCATAGTGCCCGAACAACAGGGCGATTATGAAATCCCTCCACTCTCTTTAAGCTTTTTTGATCCCGATACAGGTGAGTACCACATTATTCAGACTCTGAAGCAACCTTTAATAGTTATCCCCGGAAAAGGGAAATTGATTATGGTGGAGGCAGGGCCGGGCAAGCAAAATGGAGCTAACAAGTCAACGAAGCAGGGGGTTAAAGAGTTAGGTCATGATATCCTTCCCCTACACACATCTGTCAGAAACCTTGAAGCCCGGTCCTCTATTGCGTCCGGGGGCCTGTTTCTCTGGCTGATCCTCCTGCTCCCCTTTGTCCTCTATTTGTCAACGTTCCTGGGGTTGCGGCTCAAAAGGAGGTCCGTTCGTGCAATGCCTGTCCACAAGGCAAAAAGGGCGGCCAAAGACCTGATCCGGCAATGCCGGCAGGGTAGGGAGGATGCGAATAGTCTGAGCCTTTGCATAAGGGATTATTTCAATGACCGCTTCGGTCTGACCCTCGCTTCTCTTACCCCTGAGGATGCCGCTGACATATTGGCATCAAAAGGGGTAGGTTCTGGTGCCGGCCAAAAGCTGCGGGCGATCTTGATAGAGCTCGAAAACACTGTTTATACGGGTCAGACCCGGGGGACGGGTAGGATGAATGATGAAATCCCGAGGCTCATCAAGGAAATCGAAAGGGAGATCCGGTGAGAAAAGGAATCCTGTTAGCCATAGCCATCCTCTTGACGGTGCTCTTCGTAACATCCAACCACGGGGCGAGGGCTGATGAGTGGGAAGAGGGTTTCTTTAAGGCGAATCAGGCCTACAAGATGGGCGATTTCCAGGAAGCGATAGAGGAGTACCTACGGTTGATCCGGTCCGGGCACGGAGGCGGCCAGATCTTTTACAACCTTGGCAACGCCTACTTCAGGGCAGGCCAGCTTGGCCGGGCCATCTTGGAGTACGAACGGGCACAGCTCTTAATGCCGAGAGATCCCGATCTCAATTTCAACCTGTCCCATGCCCGCGATCAGACCCTGGATGCCATTGAGGAATCCCGCGGGTTTATTGAGACGGCCTTTTTCTGGCTAAAGTCATTCAATCTGAATGAACTGTTCTGGTCCTTTGCTCTGCTGAATCTTCTGTTATGGGCAATTCTAATAATACGGCTTTTTCACAAATCAGAATGGCTTTATTACATACTCCTCCTGATTCTCTCCTCCTGGTTCGTTGCAGGTCTCTCTTTCGGCCTCAAATATTATTGGATCAGCAGCGATGACCGTGCCGTGATCCTCCAAAAAGAGGTGAATATCTTGGCCGGTCCGGAGGAGGATGACACCGTTCTTTTCAAGCTTCATGAGGGGACGGTGGTGTATCAGGAGAGATCAGAAGATGGATGGAGCTTGGTTCGTCTGCCTGACAAGAAAAGGGGATGGGTAAAGTCAAAAGCCATAGGGCTAATCTCCGGTGGTTGCCCTGTTACCTCAACCTTAAGTGATAATTTGCAGCAGGTTGAAACCTGATGGTCTCGTAAAAAGTCAGAAAGCACCCGTTATAGTCATTCCCGTGAAAACGGGAATCCAGGAAAATTAACTACTTATAGACTCCCGCTCCCCGATCGGAGTCGAGGACAAGCTTCGCGGGAGTGACCGTCTTGGAGACTTTTTACATGGGCGCCAAACTTGAATCTGTTCGGGTTAAGATCCGCACAAAGAGGCTTGGATTATCTGTCATGTATCCACTATCTTTTATCATCACTTTGCTCGTAGTTTCACTCGGTCATCCTGTACCAGTACCGGTGCAATTGAGCGAAAAAGATCTCGGCCGAACAGTTGAAATAGGTGTAGGCGATATCTTAGAGATCGTGCTCGGTGGGTGTCAAGGTAGTTGTCACCTGAATATGCATTTTTTTATACTGCTTGTTTGAGGTTAATATTTGTGCTTTCTGAGTTTTTTTCGGGATTGAGCATAACCACCTGTACAGGTGACCAGTTTCTTGTTTTTCCCGACCATCGGCCTGGGAAGTTTTCCTTGGCCTCTTCATAAACCCTGTGCCTTTTTTCCAGGATATGTATCTCACGGCCGTAGTGACGATCGTCCGGGGTTACAAACCGGATTGAGCTGTGCAAATGCTCAGTGTTGTACCAGTGAACGAAGCGATCAACCCAAGCCTGGGCTGCTTCAACGGTGGAAAAGGGTTGCGATGGATATTCGGGTCTGTATTTCATCGTCCGGAATAAAGATTCTGAATAAGGGTTGTCGTTACTCACGCTTGGTCTCGAGAATGAAGGAACAACACCCAGCTTGTGCAAAGTCGCCAACATGGTTGACCCTTTCATGGGGCTGCCATTGTCGGAGTGAAGAACCAAACCCTCAGAATGGAAAGCATGTGAAAAGCAGGCCTGTCCAAATAGTGCAGCACTATGTTCCATGGATTCTTCCTCGAATACTTTGGCCGCAACAATTTTTCGACTCCAGACATCTACAAACATGTACAGATAGAAAAACATCCCCTTTACATTCGTTCTTAAGTACGTGATATCCCAGCTCCATACCTGGCACGGCCCGGTAGCCATGTGCTCCTTGGGAGGACTGGCAGTGGCAGGTTTTGAGGCTTGATGATGTGTAAGCATTTTATGCTCTTTCAGCACTCTGTAAAAACTGGATTCCGAGGCCAAATAGACCCCCTGGTCAGCAAGCCTTGGCACGATCTGTTTCGGCGACAAATTACGTGAATCCGGCTGGTTAGACACTTCCAGGATCCTCTCTTTTTCCTGTTTGCTCAGTTTGCTTGAAGGGACATTTTTGGGACCTTTACGTTGATCTATGCCTCCATGAACGTTCCGCCAACGAATAATTGTCCGTGCGCTTAGCCCGAGGATCTCAGCTGCGGGCTCAAGACGAGCTCCGGATTTGACAGCTTCATCGATAAGATTCATAATGATTTTTCTTTCCTCCGGACTGTGTCGTTCCCCTCGTCCCCCCAGATCGCCTGGGCTTTTTTTTTCAACACCAACAGAGCGGCTGTTTCTGCCAGAGCCTTTTCTTTGCGATAAAGTTCTCTTTCCAATTCCCTGATACGTTTCGCCTCCGGGCTTTTTCCTTTATTTTTTTTGGCAGGAGACGCGGTTTCAAGTCCGTTCAGCATCTCCTTTCGCCATTGCTGCAAATGAATATCGTGGATCCCTTTTCTTCGAAGAAAGGCTCCGAATTCATCCTCAGGAAGTCCAGAGGCCTCCAAAACAGCCTTGAGTTTCGCCTCCGGGCTCCAATCCTTGGGTCGTTTACGCTCCATCTCTGTTTTTTCCGCCTCAGTAAGAAAACCGATTGTCGGATCCTGGCCAGAACTCAGGTCAACAATGTTTGCTTCCCGCAACCATCTGCTAAGGGTCGGCTGAGCAACTCCGACCTCGTCGGACAATGTTCCGGCAGCCGTTGGGTCGGACCCAGTCATTCGTTGAATCATCGCTGATTTAAACCTGTCAGGGTATCTCATGTCAAGTTCCTCTGCCCCCAAAACAGAGAACAAAAAGGGCGATTTTTTCGCGCGCCCATGGGAGCCCCCCTCGAGGGGGGCTCCCATGGGCCAGTCACCTCGTCAGGTGACAACTATTCTGACACAGGGGGTGCTCAAGGGCAACCCCACAACTGGTTATATATGGGATGTGGTCTCTCCTGATAAAGGGATACTGAAACAGGTTGGTGAGACAGAGTTTGAGCCTGACACAAAGGCTCGGGGTTCGGATGGTAAAATAATGTTGCGCTTTGAGGCTGCCGAAGCAGGGAAAACATCGCTAAAGTTGATCTATCACCGGCCCTTTGAGAAGGATAGGCCCTCAATTAAGACTTTTGAAGTGAGAGTTACAGTCAAATAGTGTCTGAACGAAAACTGTCTTTTTTGCTCATATCTGCGTCATGCTCAAATTTTAATCCTCGAAATACTCAATGTATTCCTGCGGTTAAAATTTTCGCCTTCCTTGATCTGAACAAAAAATCCTAGTTTTCGTTCGGACACTAAATTAGGAATAGGGGATATATGGAAATACGCAAGAAAACATCGCTCGTACTGATTCTATTTTTTGCATCTCTTTTTTTTCTTCCATCAGCTTCCTTTGCTGAACCTGTGGAAATATGGAGCTTTGAACCGGGAGATACTCTTGAGGAAATCAGGGCCAAGATAGAACACAACGGGTATGAATTTACGGTAGATAACAACTGGGTCTTTGATATGTCTTCTGAAGAAAAACGAGAATTCTTCAGTCGTAGTGCCCCGCTTTTCCCTCAAATATCAGATGGGTATGACATAATTAGTCACTTAACCAAGCACCTTGGAGAGAGGCAACTCCCTTTATCTTTTGACTGGAGAAACTATAACGGGCACTCCTACATCGGCCCTATCCGGGATCAGGGGAGCTGTGGGGCCTGTTATGCCTTTGGCGCTTGTGCCGCGGCAGAGGGCGCCTATAACTGGGCCAATGGCAAATATGACGGCAACTGCGCCGATTTTTCGGAGGCCTTTGTGGCATTCTGCCTGTCAGATTATTATTCAGGCTTCGGTGGCTGCGACGGGTCAGACTATGATTATCAGGAGCTTACCGCGCTCGTGGAATACGGGGTATGCAATGATGATGTTTATCCATACACAGACCACGAACAGGCATGTCAAGCCTCCTCCTGGGGTGCCCCGCGAGCGATCTACCAGTCCTGGCACCGTGCTGGATGCAATGATATTGACGCCATTAAGACCGCAATCATGACGTACGGTGTTATCGATGCTGCAGTATATGTGGGGAGCGCTTTTTCCGCTTATAGCGGGGGTATTTACCAGGACTCAAACACGTCCTGTTATTCCGTCCCTTGTTATTATACACCAACCAACCATATCATTGCCCTTGTGGGATGGGATGATAATGGGGGTGACGGCTACTGGATTCTCCGAAATAGCTGGGGGACTGCCTGGGGAGAAAGCGGCTATATGCGGATTAAGTACACCTCCGCACGAGTTTCCTGTGAGACTGCATATTTAGTATATCAATCAGTGGTGGGTACGATTTATGTTGAGCCTTCCGGTTCATGCGGCGGTTATACGCCCTGTTATTCCACCATACAGGTAGCGATTGATGCTGCCGACCCTGAAACCATCATAAAGATAGCCCAGGGGACTTTTAACGAAGATCTCACTATAAGCAGATCCGTGGATTTAGTTCTTCAGGGGGGGTGGGATTCCTCATGGGCGGCCCAATCGTCAAGTACAACAGTTACTTCCATGACAATTAGTAATGGATCCGTTACTGTAGATAAACTAGCGTGAGTTTACTATAAAACCATATTTTTTCAAAGAGATTAAAGCCGTAACCCATTGTTTTCTCAGAGGTTGCGGCTTTTTTTATCCTCAGAT
>Ga0222681_1000632_pt1 | contig 11938 bp, 13 predicted proteins | sample AntAcemetage1006_FD_179844 | JGI IMG/M metagenome (GOLD analysis project Ga0222681, IMG submission 179844) | Saline water microbial communities from Ace Lake, Antarctica - #1006 | ecosystem: Environmental > Aquatic > Non-marine Saline and Alkaline > Saline | place: Antarctica: Ace Lake... | reverse complement strand
AATCAATGAATATAGCATGGTGGGTGCAGCGCTGGAGTGAATTGCATCCGAACAAGGTAGCGATCCTATTCGAAGGATCTAAGATAACCTATTCAGAGCTTCATCAGCGGGCCAACAGGGCAAGTTGCTGGCTCCAGTCCCTTGGCATTGAGAAGGGTGATCGGGTTGCCTTAATGATGAAAAACTGCCCGGAATTTATAGGGCTTTACTTGGCGTGCGCCCGATTAGGGGCAATTTTCGTTCCTCTCAATTTCCGGTTGGCTGGGCAGGAACTCGAATATATTCTGAAGCATTCCCAGCCAAGGCTTTTCGTGTTTGGCAGGGAATATATTGAAACAGTGAGGGCGCTCGACTTTATCGATGGAAGGCCCCACATGCTTTTGGCCTGCGCTGGCGGTGATCAAGTCAAAAGTGAAATCATGGACTATACTGCCGAGACAAGTCTGTTTAATGGCCAGGAACCCTTTCTCACAAAGTCCCTGGGCCCGGCAGACCCGGAAGAACCCCATGTTATAATGTATACCTCCGGGACAACGGGACAACCAAAGGGAGCTGTACTCTCCCATCGAAAGACACTCTTCAACTGTCTCAACGCGGACATTTTTTTTAAGCTCCATTTTGACGACATTATGCTGATAACCCTTCCCCTTTTCCATTCCGGAGGCCTTTTCATACAGGCCACTCCGGTTATCTATAAAGGGGGAACAATGATAATCCACCCCAGGTTTGATCCTGCTAAGACATATGAGGATATCGAGCGATTTAAGGTCACAAAGTTCTTAGGCGTGCCGACTGTTTACCGTTCTCTTGTACAGGTAAAACCAGAAGAGAGATGTGACATATCATCGTTGAAGGTCTCCGCAATAGGGGGAGAGAAGGTAAGTCCTGAACTGTTGGTTATGTGTAAGGAGGCCGGGTTTCCTGTCCGCCAAATTATGGGCCAGACAGAAACATCGATCCTCTTTTGGGCCTCTGAAGAGGATTCCATCAGAAAGCCGGGAACGGTTGGCAGGCCGGTATTCCATGCCGAAGTTAATCTTGTGGATAGGGAGGGCAGGACTGTAAAGCCTGGGGAAACGGGAGAGATTATTGTCAGAGGATCGATCATGATGAAGGAATACTGGCAGGATCCTGTGAAGACGGAAGAAACAATTAGAAACGGATGGCTCCATACCGGCGATCTTGCCCGCGTGGATGAGGAAGGCTTTTTTTATCTCGTTGACAGGGCAAGAGATATGTACATATCCGGTGGAGAGAATGTTTACCCTGCGGAGGTAGAACGTATACTGAGGGAGCATCCCCATGTGGAAGAGGTTGCTGTGGTCGGTGTTCCGGACGAAAAATGGGGCGAGGTCGGAAAGGCGTTTGTCATTCCTGAAAATGGGAGGAATATCTCCCCTCAAGAACTGTTAGCCTATTGTGAAGGCCGCCTGGCACGCTATAAATGGCCGAGAGAAGTGGTATTCTGTGTGGAGTTTCCCAGGACTACTCTCGGCAAGGTGAAAAAAATGATGCTTGTGAATGAATCCTGATTTTACTCACGCAAAGCCGCAGATAAAAACTATGACTGAAAGTGATTGTCGAGCTCAAATCAGTGGGAAAAATAGCTCCCGTGCACAAGAAGCAATTACTCACGTATTTTAGATTGGCTGACAAGAGGCTGAGGCTGCGCATCAATTTTGGGGCTTCGCTGATAAAGGATGGCATTTTTCGGGTTGCGAATAGTCTATAAGTTTTCTTTGCGGCTTCGCGCCTTTGCGTGAAACATTTTCTGTTGCGGTTTATCCGGGTTAAGGTTATTGAATGGCTTTTGTTGCAAAAGAAATGAAGCGCCTTATGGGTAAGGCGATTCACAATCAGCAGATGATAAGGGATGGCGATCACTTGTTAGTCGCAGTATCAGGCGGCAATGACAGCTTATCCCTCTTGTGGCTTCTGAGGGAGAGGATTAAACGGATACCGATCGAATACAAAATTACTGCCGCGCATGTGGATCCAGGTTTCGGGGCTGATTCGGCAGAACAGATGACTTCTTTTTTTTCAACCCACGGGTTTGATTACAAAGTCCTCAGAAGCGACATCGGTCCCAAGGCCCACGGGCCGGATAACCGGGAAAATCCCTGTTTTCTTTGTTCTCGCATGAGGAGGAAGCTGCTTTTCCAGTTGGCCGGAGAGATCGGTTGTAACCGGATTGCATTTGGGCACCATAAGGATGATATCATTGAGACCTTTTTCCTCAACGTTTTTTATGGGGCTTCCATAAGCACTATGCTCCCTGTGCAGGAGCTTTTTAAAGGGGAATTGACTCTTATCAGACCTCTCTATTTGATAGAGCAAGATCTCATACACCGTTATGTAAGATCTATGGGTTGGAACAAGATCGAATTAGGTTGCCCAAGCGCAGGTTTTTCAAAAAGAGAGGCAATCAAGAATATGCTCAAGAGCTTTTACAGCTCAAACCGGAAGATAAAGGGGAATATCTTCCATGCCTTGCAGAATGTAAACCCCGAGTATCTTTTATAGTGAAGGGAGTCATAACATGGACGATGCGGAGATCTTGTCAAGAGTTGCCCTGTTTTCTTTGATGAAGAAGAAGGACTTGCGGCGTATAGCAAAATTAGCGAAACATCATTCTTACAAAAAGGGAGAAATCATAGTCAGAGAAGGGGCTCGTGATGGCCGCCTGTTTATTATCATTTCCGGTGAGGTGGAGGTGATAAAGAATTTGGGGGCCGGGGATGAAAAACCCTTGAGGATCCTAAGGTCTGACAACTATTTTGGCGAGATGGCGCTCATCGATGATCATGTTCGCACGGCAAGCGTTGTCGCTAAAGAGGAGACAGCAGTACTTTCGTTATATCAATGGAATATACGAGAAGAGATCAAGAAATACCCCGCCATTGCCATTGAACTCCTGCAGACATTGGGCCGGCGTCTCAGGGCTGTTGAATAATGGGGGACCCTGAGCCAGCATAGTTATAGGTCATTCGATTATTCGATTAGAATTTAGGTTATAGCACCCGTATTCAGGGTTCCCCCAGCGGTCTCGTGAAGGTATATTTCGCTGGCTCTATTACAAGCTTCAGACGTGCTTCCTCCTCGTTCCCGCCGGCCAATGAAAAGGGGAGGGAGATAACGTATGCAATAGCGCCCACAGCAGTTGCAACAATCCCTAACGGTCGCATTACCACGAGATCTCCTATCATGTATCCCCCTTTCTCATCTAAATCGTTAAGATACTCTTTTGCCGGGGCAATAGGGGCAAAATGGAAAAAGATCAGGGCTGAAATCAAAAAAACGGCCAATAGTTTTTTTATCTTCTTTCGCATGCGAATCTCCTTTCCAAACAAGCCGACCCTTCTGTGTGTTGCAAAATAGGCAGATCAGATTGCCACATAAATGCCCCTGCTCTTAGCCTGGATTTTTCCCTGTCTCTTAAGTCTAAAAATGATATTTCGTACTTTTATCGCATCAAAGGTTGTCTTCTTTTCCAGCGCGGCAGTGTTAAGCCCCTTTTTGCTTTTCTTGATGACACTCAGCACAGTGTTAGTGGCTGTCTTAGGGGTTGCCTTCTTAGCTGAGGTTTTTTTGCTTGCTTTTTTGGTTACAGTCTTCTTGCCTACTTTCTTGGTTACGGTCTTTTTGCCAGCCTTAGCGATTGGCCTTTTTTTGGCAGGCCGGGGAGTTTCAATTTTCCCTAATGCTTTTGCTATTTGTTCAGTTTGCTTTGTGAGTAACTTGAGACTTTTGACTACAGACTGCAGATCTTTTTTTAATGCTTTCATTGCCATCTCCTTTAATAGTATTTAGTTTCGGTTAATTAGTTGTTTGAAATACTAATACACTTATCGGAACATTGCAAGCAAAAAATGCGTAGACGTCTAAAGGTTCTCTGTTTAAGGTCGGTTTTCTTCCGTTAAGGGCTCAACAATAAATAACTTAGCAGAATTGGCGCCCGGATTCATGTTAGATTTGTTTGATCTCAAATCGCAAAAGCTGATGGAATAGCAGGCTATTTTGATGTTTTTGTGGTTTGAGATCGGACGAAGATGACTTGAAGATGGGATGCAAAAATGTGAAGTTATTTATTGTTGAGCCCTTAGCTTGTTCTAACGGTTGGTTCAGATGTTTTTCACTCTGAAATCAATCCCTTTCGAGAATATTGCGCAATTTCGCGGAAACATATGAACAAACACCCAATACAATTCCAGTGCCGACTTCGGCAGCAATCTCTGTCTTGCTTCTCTGTTTAACAGTTTCATTAAGTTTACTTCCATCATGATCATGGTTTTGTAAAAAATCCTTTACCGTCTCATAGGCCTCATTAACTTCCTTCAGTTTCTTTTCGGCCCTCTGTTTCAGGCGAGGGTTGTTACAAAAGCGATCAGGATGCCAGACATTGACGATATCTTTATAAGCCTGTCTTGCTTCAGCTTCAGTTGCAGCGTAATGTAACTCAAGTATTTCAAAGGATCGGCAAATATCCATCAGCTCCAGACCCATGTTTCTCTAAGGGAATTGTTTGCTGTCATTACAGACATGGAAGATAAAATAGCATAACCTGATCTTCAGGTCAACTCGATCGTCCTTTCACCCTACTCCCATTTACATTTCTTTAACTTGACATGCAATTACAATTTTCCTACACTCACTCATCGGCAAAGCGTTTTTCATCATTTAGAAGGCGTATTCGGTTTTTTGTAAGTGATCATTAACCATTATTCAGAAGAAGGAGGTAAGAAAATGAGCATCAAACGAATCATGAAGTTTAGTGTGTTGGGCATCTTGGCACTCTCTTTTTTGGCAGCGCCAACCATGGCTGCAGATCCGATTAAGATCGGGATCATCCAAGGATTAAGCGGCCCGTATGAGGTATACGGTAAGGCCGAGGTCACCGGGTTTAAGATGGGTCTGGAATACTTCACAAACGGCACCAACAAAATAAATGGAAGACCCGTGGAATTGATCATCGAGGACACGCAACTCAAGGCGGCAAGAGCCAAGATGCTTTTAACAAAGCTCTACGGCGATGACAAGGTGGACCTGGTAGTAGGCCCGACCAGCAGTGCCGTGGCTCTGGCCGTGATTCCTGTGGCCCAGCAATTCAAGAAAATCCTGATCGTCGAACCTGCTGTGGCGGATTCCATTACGGGAAAAGCCTGGAATCGCTACATATTCAGAACAGGTCGAAATTCCAGCCAGGATGCAATTTCAAATGCTGCGGCCGTAGCCAAACCAGGGGTGAGCATCGCCTGTATCGGTCAGGACTATGGCTTTGGCCGTGATGGAATAGCCGCGTATAAGAAGGCTGCCGAAGCGCTGGGAGCAAAAGTGGTTCACGAGGAGTACGCTGATTTTAAGGGAACTGACTTTACAGCGCCCATCCAAAGAATTATTGAGGTCCTTAAGGACAAGCCAAAGCCTAAATATGTTTGGGTGATCTGGGCAGGAAAGGGCGGCCCGATTCCGCAATTGATATCAGCCGGGCTTGACAAGTACGGGATTGAAATCGCCAGCGGAGGAAATGTCCTGGCGGTACTGAAGCTGATGAAGCCTCTCAAGGGAATGAAGGGTTCCATTTACTATTACTATGAAAACCCGAATAATCCAGTCAACGACTGGTTTGTCAAGGAACATTATAAACGCTTCAACGGACCCCCGGATTTCTTCACCTGTGGAGGTTTTGCAGCCGCAGGCGCCGTAGTTAAGGCAATTACAAAAGCAGGGACTACTGACACTGAGAAGCTAATCTCCACCATGGAAGGGATGGTGTTTATGACTCCTAAAGGGACTATGATTTTTCGGAAAGACGACCATCAAGCCCTTCAATCTATGTACGCATTCGAGCTTAAAGTAAAAAAGGATGTGGCGTGGGCCATCCCGTCTCTAATCAGGGAGATGTCGGCTGCAGAGACAGAGCCTCCAATTATGAATAAAAAATAGTGATTTAATTCTGTCTCCTCTTCTTTCACGCGAGTCGTGATTGAGGGGGGACAAAACACAAAAACTTGACTGGGAATGCTATGACAAACAACAGCGCGGAACCCATCATTGAGACCAAAGACCTGACAATCCGTTTTGGGGGGCATGTGGCGGTGGATCACGTGAGTATAACAGTCGAGCCCTTTGCCCTAAAGTCGATCATAGGTCCGAACGGTGCAGGAAAGACAACTCTGTTCAACCTGATGACAGGCCAATACAGACCCACCAAGGGGAAGATTTTTCTGAAAGGGAAAGATATTACCCCTTTTGGTGTAGCAGAAAGGGCACGCCTCGGGATAGGCCGCTCCTTTCAGCTTACCAACATCTTCCCTATTCTGAGCGTCCTTGAAAATGTGAGGGTTGCCATACAGGCACGTGAGAGGGTAGGCCTGAATTTCTGGCGGCACTATCTTCACTTTTCATCATTCGAAGACGAAGCCTATAAAATCCTCAAGGACGTGCTTCTAAATGATAAGTGGTCCGAACCGGCCAGCAATCTGACCCACGGTGAGCAGAGAAAGCTGGAGATAGCCATATTACTATCCTTAAAACCGGAAATTCTCTTTCTTGACGAACCAACAGCAGGGATGGGTCAGGAAGAAGTCCCTGCCATTCTGGAAATCCTGGAAGAGCTCAAAAATTCAAGGGATCGCACCATACTCCTTGTGGAGCACAAAATGGATATGATTATGTTTTTATCGGATACCATCGCTGTGCTGCAGGATGGAAGATTAATCGCTGATGGTGATCCTGAAGAAATATATAGAAGTGAGGCCGTACAGGCTGCTTACCTGGGTGGGGGGGTGAAAAGTGAGTGAACCCGTTTTAAAGGTTGAAAGTGTCCATACCTATATTGGTCAGCACCATATCCTTCAGGGGATCTCCTTTGAGGCTGTGGCTGACGCCGTGACGGTTCTCATCGGCAGGAACGGTGCCGGCAAAAGTACTGCCATCAAGACGGTTATGGGATTGCTGGCGGCAACCGATGGTAGGATCATTTACCGGGGGCAGGAAATACAGAGGAAAAAACCTTATGAGATAGCCAGGATGGGAATAGGTTTTGTTCCCGAAGACATGGGGATTTTTTCCGGCCTGACGGTCGAGGAAAACATGAAAGTCGCAATGCTTGTAGAAGACAAGACAACTCATGAGAGGCTTGAAAGAACTCTTAATATGTTTTCCGATCTTCGAAAGTTCTGGAAATCGAAGGCGGGAAATCTGAGCGGGGGACAGAAACAGATGTTAGCCATTGCGCGGGCAATTGTTAATGATACCTCGCTTCTTTTAATAGATGAGCCCTCAAAGGGGCTGGCCCCGATTGTTGTTGAATCTCTTGTTAAAGCGATAAACCAGATAAAAGAGCGAAGTGTGGTAATCCTGGTTGAACAGAATTTTTTCATGGCGAGTGCGGTAGGGGATAACTTCTACATTCTTGATGACGGGTTTGTGGTCCACAGCGGTGTTATGGAAGAGTTGATCCATAATGCTGAATTAAAAAGCAGGTTTCTTGGGATATCAAAAACCGCCAATACCGGGTGAAAACAATTTAATCACCTTGATAAACAGGCTGACCTGGTCCAGCACGGAAAGAATGATCTAATAAAGAAAAACCGGAGAATATTCAAATGGAAGCGACGTTTATTAAACGACGGAGTCGTGAACTCGCAGTTGCAGGTACAATTATTCTTTTCCTTCTCCCTCTCCTGGGTATTTCGGGCAAGACATATCTCACCCTCACGATAGCAGGCCTGGCAATGGGTATGCTCCTTTTCCTTGTCGCCTCGGGAGTAAGCATCATATTCGGGCTGATGGACGTGCTGAACTTTGCCCATGGCGCCTTGTTTGCGTGGGGCGCATACGTGGGTTTCACTGTTTTCAACATGATGATGAAATGGGTTACGGCTGAGTCCGTTTTTAAGAATTTCGCAGTTTTCCTCTTTGCCATTATTATCGCGATGATAACCGTTGCTGTCCTGGGAATTGTCCTTGAGAGGGTAATCATTCGCCGTGTCTACGGGAACCACCTTTTTCAGATACTCATAACATTTGGCGCAACTATTGTACTTGTTGAGTTAATTCGTGTCTTCTGGGGTCCGAATGACGAGGTAATGACAGTGCCCTTTTCATTCCGTGGGAACTGGGATGTCTTAGATGTTATCGTAGACAGATACAGGGTGATATGTATCACAATGGGCTTCGCTTTATATGCCGCCATACAACTTATATTAAAGAAGACAAAACTTGGTATCATCGTTAGGGCCGGCGTTGAAAACCGTGAGATGATACAGGCGATGGGGCATAATATTTTTAGACTTTTTACAGGGGTTTTTGCCGTAGGCGCCGCCCTTGCCGCGCTGGGTGGCATGGCCATGTCCGTTTTCAGTCTGCAGGTATATCCTGACATGGGAGGGACTTATCTTCTTTTCGCATTTATCGTGGTCATTATCGGGGGCCTCGGAAGTGTTACAGGATCCCTGGTCGGTGCCATTATTGTCGGACTTTCATATAACTATGTTGCATACCTGGTTCCCTGGGCGGCAGCCGGGGCGAATGTCATGATCATGATAATAATCCTTCTTGTAAGACCCGCCGGTCTTTTCCCGGCAGGAGAGTAGAGAGGTTAAGAATGGCAGAACTAACAGCGGTTCAGCTTTTTCACCAGGAAGAGAAAAGAAGAAGATTCAGGCGCGGGGGATTTTTTATAGGGTTAGGCGTCCTCTGTATTTTACTCCTTGTCCCATTTGTTTTGCCTTCATATAAAACGGTAGATCTTGCCGTCAAGATAATTATCTTTGCGACTCTGGTGGCAAGTTTCGATATTATGCTTGGCTATACTGGGATACTCTCATTCGGACACGGCATGTTTTTCGGAATCGGGGCCTATTGTGTTGCCTTTCTTGTTTCCAAATACGGCGCACCCACATATCTAAATCTCATGCTTGGCATGGCAATAGCAGCGGCCGTAGCCTCAGGATTAGCAATTCTCATAAGTTTTTTGTCCCTGAGAGTAAAGACAATCTTTTTTGCGATGGTAACTCTTGCCATAGCTGAGCTTGCAATTATACTTGCAACCAAATTGAGCGTTTTTACAGGCGGAGAGGATGGGATAAGCCTGGCCATGCCGGGGATATTTTCATTTGCTTACAGTATGGGTAAATTTTTAGGCATGGAAATTACCGGAAAAATTGTTACCTATTACCTTATTTTGCTGTCGTGTCTTGGGATGTTTATGATGATGCTTCGCTTTACGCATTCACCCCTTGGTCGGGTCCTTCAGGCAATACGGGATAACGAACAGAGGGCTGAGGCCCTTGGTTTTAAGACTTTTGTCTTCCAGGGGATTTCAATAACTTTCAGTTGTGTAATGGCTGCAATAACCGGAGGGTTCTATGCCATGTGGGTCGGCTACGTGAATCCTGAATCATGCCTCGGCGTATTTGCCATAATGCTTGCCGTCCTCCTGATGTGCATTATAGGTGGTATGGGGACTTTGTACGGGGGCATAGTAGGCGCGGCCTTTTATCTGATTACCGAGACTTTCCTGCCGGACCTTCAGCATCTGGCAAAGGACTTGTTTCCCAGTGCCGTGTTTTTGCATAATGTGCTGGAACGCTGGTATCTGTTCCTGGGCGTACTTTTCATCTTGGTGATCATTTTCTTCCCGAAAGGTGTTATCGGGTCGGTTCGCGAGTTTATTGATAGACGGAAATGAGGGCTGTTGAAAAAATAGTATGGCGTGAGTGAGGGGGTTTACACGGTTAACTCCTGACAATAGTTCGCAATTGCCCGCAAATAGGGACTTTTTACGGGCGTATCATAATCTTAATCGTACTCTTAATCATAATCGTGTTGAGTAAGATTAGGATTAAGATTATGATTATGAAACAGGAAAGCTGTCTCATCCCTTAACCACTGAATCCCGCTTTCAGCGGGAAACCCTGAACCTGCGAACGGTTACAGATAAGGAGATGTATAATGACTGAGCCGATAATGAAAAGGGCCACGGGAGACGGGGTAGAAATCCAGCTTGCCCAATGGGATGGGGAAGAAAAGGCCATTTTGTGCATCCACGGCATCACGGCCAATTGTAGATGCTGGGATGTGATTGCCGACGCACTTAGCCCGCCTCACAAGCTCCTGGCCATGGACCTCCGGGGGAGAGGCCTTTCGGGAGCCCCTTCCTCGGGCTACTCCATGGAACATCACTGCCGGGATATCTTAGCTGTTTTGGATGATTTAGGGCTGGAGCGGGTAGTGCTCATGGGTCATTCTCTGGGCGCCTTTATATCATTGATGTTCGGAGCCAAACATCCTGAGCGGGTTGATCGCATCATCTTGGTTGATGGGGGAGGGAAGCTTTCAGAAGATCAATTAGGCAAGGTATTCGCCGGGATAAAGCCATCCCTGGACCGCTTAGGCAAAGTGTTTCCCTCATTTGAGGCATATCTGGACCTTATGAAGAGTGCCCCATTCCTAAGGGATTGGTCTCAGGCATTAGAGACCTATTACCAGTACGAAATAGAAGATGTTGCGGGGGGGGTGCGCACAAAGATAAATCCTGCACATATTGAGGAGGAGGCCGTTAATCTGGGCAAGGTGGATATATCCCAAGTTTACGGAGAGATCTCTTGTCCGGTGCTGATCCTGAGGGCCACAGAAGGGATGTTGGCCCGGGATGACATCCTCCTCCCGGAAGATGTGACAGAAAGGATGGTGCGAGAGATCGCCAATGTCAGGCGTGTTGACGTGGATGGAACAAATCATTACACCATCGTTTTTCAACCCAATGGGGAGAGGGATCGAGCTATCTTGGAATTCTTAAAAGAATAGGAGGCTGTCCGAGAATGAGAGATTTTTTGCAAGGTCAAGGAAGGCGAAGATTTTAACCGCAAGAATACATTGAAGTATTTTGAGTCCCGCCAGGCGGGATGAGCCTGACGCAGAGATTGCGGAAAATAGCCATTCTCGGACAGCCTCATAGGGACTGCCACACAGAGGGATGCAACATCGGCTTAAATATTGACCACTGAAAATAAGTTGGGTGAAGAAAGGATATGTGCTTATGAAAAGATCGCTTGTTGAAGTGAGCTTTCCAGGTGGTACGAAGATTGATGCAAAGATCGAAAAATTTATAATCAATACTGATCAGGCAACAGCGAATGGGGGTGATGAATCGGCGCCAGAACCATTTCAGTTGTTCTTAGCATCGATTGCGACCTGTGCAGGTATTTATGCGCTGAGCTTTTGCCAGAGCCGCAAAATGAGCGTAGACGGAATGTCATTGAGCATGGAATGTGATTGGAATGAAGATAAAAATAGGTATTCAAAAATGTCCATCGATTTGAGATTGCCAGAGGGGTTTGATGAAAAGTATCGGAAGGCTGTTGTCCGATCCATGGATCTCTGCTCAGTAAAGAAACATATGATGGACCCGCCGGAATTTGAAATAACTACGTCTTAATTTTAATGTTTTCCGGAAACATCGAGAAGTCTTACTGGTTCAGCGAAGGTTTTCCAACCATGACGCACACCGGCAGGTACAAAATAGGACTCATTCGAGTTGAGGGTATTACGTTCATTGCCTATGAACATCTCTATTTGACCGTCTAAGACAACACCACATTGATCAAATGGGTGTTCATGTCCAGCATCCTCCTTGCCCGGACCGATTTCCATGCACACCATGATCAAGCTTTCTCCAATTTCTGCCTTGCTCATGATCCCAGGCCTGAACTCTTCCAATTGTAATGTAGCTAAATTCCAGATACCCATTTTCTTGTCCTTTCATTGGATATTGATTTTTGCGTAACATCTCAATAAGTCGCGGTAAATCCTCTGCGGTGCCATTTTTCTGGATTCCCGCTTTCGCGGGAATGACAGACACTTACCCTATCTCGTCATTCCCGCGTACTTATAACGTCATTCCCGCGTACGCGGGAATCCAGGACCTGTTACC
>Ga0222681_1000626_pt1 | contig 12043 bp, 12 predicted proteins | sample AntAcemetage1006_FD_179844 | JGI IMG/M metagenome (GOLD analysis project Ga0222681, IMG submission 179844) | Saline water microbial communities from Ace Lake, Antarctica - #1006 | ecosystem: Environmental > Aquatic > Non-marine Saline and Alkaline > Saline | place: Antarctica: Ace Lake... | reverse complement strand
CTCTTCAAGTGTGAGAATCTCAGTCCGCCACTCATCAAGCTGATTCTGAATAAACAATAACCTATCCCCCAGTTCTTCTGCCGTATCGGTGATGTGTGAGATATAATTCATGTGAGTATACCACATTGTGCCATTGCCAACCGGCACCACATAGACCCGTGCTCCTTCATAGACCTCGGGATACCGTCCAATGTACTGAGGCACCGTCGTCTCGATAAAGACATAATCACGCTTGTCATCGCTCTCAAAAACATGAAATCCGGGATCTGCCTCAAGCCGTACCCGGATACCAGCAACCGCATGCTGATAATCAGGGAAGAAGAAAAGAGCCACATCATACCCCTCACGTTCGAGGAGACCAGCCAGAAGGAGACTTTTTTCGTCACAGTCCCCTTTCTGATCATAAATCGTTTCTATTGCAAACCGGGGACTTATTGCCTGAGAGTCATAGGGAACCTGCTGGACAAAGGTGATCAGCAGTTCGAGATATTCACTCTCTGAGAGCACTTCCTGGCGCTGTATCCTCTGGAGGGGAAGAAGCAGATCCTCGTAAAACGAATCGAGGTTGGGATCACTGAAAAAAGCCCGATAGTAGCCGGTTAACCATTCCTTATAATCCCATTCACTTCCCTCAGGCAAGCGTTTTACCGATGAACGGGCACCATAGTAAACGGATTTGTCGACTGGGACTGTTATCGTATAATTTGACTTCTGAAACAGGAAGGTAAAGGAACGATCTACCGTTCCCGAATACCCTGAATCCGGAATAATTGATGGATAGGGAGGCAGGTCCTGTCCATAGAGATTCTCACTGGTCGTCAACAGAATAGAATGGTTTTCCGCGGTCTCCGGTTCTGTCTCTACTATATCCTCAGGAAGATCAGAGACTATAACTGGATTCAAAGAATTATCCGAAAGACCTGTTTCGGTGCCTGAATTGTCAAGGCATCCACTGAAACAACAGATAACAACGACTATTACGAGCAGAATAAGACTGGTGAAAAATCCTTTTTTGATCACATCAAACACCTGTTACCTCAATTCCTGCTAAAACCTCACGTGCCGCTTTTATCCCTCCATCAAGATACACTGCCCCTGCCAGTGCCTCGACACATTCGGCAAGCACCCGCCCTGAAGTCCAGACATGTTGCTTCTCTTCGCCCCGGCCCCACCTGATATACTCATGTAGTGTGAGCTCTTCTGCCTTGTTGCGGAGTACCGACATATTCACCATATTGGATTTTGTCACCGATATGTCGCCTTTTTCATGTCGTCCTGATAATACCAGGGCTTCGATTACCAGCAGATCAATGACCGCATCCCCTAGCGTGGCAAGAGCATCCATATGACAACCATCAGGATACTGATGTTCCTGTGCAAAAGCAAGACGGGTGGTGGCACGGTGAAGAAGTTCTGGTGTTTGAAAGTGGTACCCGATTCGCTCTTCGAGTCTGGCCATATCAGGTTCTGTGATCATCTTTGACTATCTGTTGTCTGTTCTGCCTAAAAAGGATTTGAGGAATTGCAATCACCAACTCAAAAGGTTTTACAAACCCCAAAAAACGATACATTGATAATTCCAGCAGGATACAAGTATAATCGATTGAATCTTACTGGAGATATTTCACATGGATAAAACCGGAATAGCTATGATTGTTGTTGGAATCCTGCTTCTTATTGCAGGTGTGTACGGAATTATGTACTTCTTTGACGCCTTTATCGAGTCAGTAAAAGGACTCATTGGTCTGGTTGTTGCTCTGATTGGTCTCTTCTCATTGATCATCGGCGCAATGATTGTAAAAGACTGAAAATAATCTAAAATAACATTTCAGGCCTTTCAGGTCTAAAAAACTCTTTTTATTCAGGCTCTGTCCAAAGACCAAAGTTCATTCCCAGCATTTCTGTCCGCCCTCTGAAGCCAAAAGCTGACAGCTAAGACATTAAGGAACAAATCGACGGCAAGCCTGAAAATAAGAAAATAATGTTTGGAAAAAAGTTAGAGAAGGAAGAGCGGGGCAAAGACAACTGCCACGATGCTCATCAGCTTTAACAGAATGTTGATGGCCGGACCTGAGGTATCCTTGAAAGGATCCCCAACAGTATCTCCGGTCACACCTGCTTTGTGGGCGTCTGAACCTTTTCCACCGAAATTTCCAAGCTCAATATACTTCTTTGCGTTGTCCCATGCACCACCGGCGTTTGCCATGGTGATAGCAAGCATAAATCCTGAGACCAGTGAACCAGCCAGAAGACCGCCCAGTGCACCAGGCCCAAGAAGAAGACCGATAGCAATCGGTGCTACAATAGCAAGCACACCCGGTGCAATCATCTCTCTCAGGGCAGATTTTGTTGAGATGGTAATACAGGTTTCATAGTCAGGTTCTGCTGTTCCTTCCATGAGTCCGGGAATTTCCTTAAATTGTCTGCGAACTTCAATGACAATTTCATATGCTGCTTTTCCGACAGCCATCATTGTCATCGAGGAGAAGAGGAACGGAAGCATAGCACCGATGAGAAGTCCGATGAAGACATTCGAGTTCATCACATCAATGTACTCAAGGCCGACAGCAATGCAATATGCCGAGAAGAGCGAGAGAGCAGTCAGTGCTGCCGAACCGATAGCAAACCCTTTCCCAACAGCTGCGGTGGTGTTGCCGACTGCATCGAGGGTATCAGTAATTTCACGGACTTCAGGGGGCTGATGTGACATCTCTGCGATACCCCCGGCATTGTCAGCAACAGGGCCGTATGCATCAACCGCAAGTGAAATACCCAGCGTCGCAAGCATACCGACAGCAGCGATTGCAATACCATAAAGACCGGCAAACTGGAATGCAATATAAATGGCAACGCCAATGACCAGCACAGGCCAGACTGTTGACTCCATACCTTTTGCAAATCCGGTAATGATGTTGGTTCCTGCTCCCGTCTCACAGGCTTTTGCAATAGAAATCGTTGGTTTGCGTTCGTATGAGGTATAATACTCAGTAATCTGACCTATGAGGAAACCAGCCACAAGACCTGCGACGGTTGCGACAAAAACGCCAAATCCATACTCTCCCAGAAGAGTGGTAGAGACAAAGTAGGAAATAACAACGACAAGTCCAAGAGCAACCAGAAGACCACGATTAAACGCAGCGTGAATTGCCGATGCCTCAGTCTTGGTGGTTCGCACAAAGAACGAAGCGATCACCGACGCAATAATGCCCAGCGCTGCGATGATCAGGGGAACCATTACCACGTTCATGATTGGGACGCCAGGGAATGTGAGTGCGGCAGTTGAAGCTGCAAGCAGCATGGTTGCGATAATCGAACCTACATAGGATTCATAAAGGTCAGCTCCCATTCCTGCAATATCTCCAACATTGTCACCAACATTGTCTGCGATGACAGCCGGATTGCGGGGATCATCCTCAGGGATACCTGCTTCTACTTTTCCGACAAGGTCAGCGCCGACATCGGCAGCTTTCGTGAAGATGCCACCACCCACACGGGCAAAGAGCGCAATTGACGAAGCACCCAGTGAGAAACCGGCAAGGGTGTTCACGATAACTGACATCGAAGCTCCAACCAGAAGGGTAGAAATTCCAATAAAAGCAATTGAAAGACCAAAAAGTCCCAGACCGACAACAGAAAGCCCCATCACAGAACCACTTGCAAATGATACTCTGAAGGCTTCAGCAATGCCGCGGCGTGCTGCGTTGGTTGTCCGCCCGTTTGCGCTTGTTGCCGTAAACATTCCAATATATCCTGCTGTTGCAGAAAGAACCGCACCCAGAACAAAACAGCCTGCGGTCAGCAGCCCGTTTGGCAGGATCAGTGCGAGAATAATCGCAAGAACCACGACAAAAACGGCGATGGCCTTATATTGCCTGTTAAGGTAGACCATTGCACCGTGGTGAATTGCCGCGGTAATTTTTTGCATCAGTTCTGTACCTTCATCTTCCTTCCGGACTGACCGGTAAGAAATACCAGCAAACAAAAGGCCGACAAGTGCACAGACTGGTGCGAGGTATACTAGTGTATCCATATCCACTCCAGTTCCCCCGGAGTTCCGGTTGGAAAGATCCGGGTAACGCAATATTGCCTATACCATTTTCCTTTTAGTATTAGATTAGAGTACCTGTCCTGTTTGGAGGAACTGAACCGGGTGTTTTATGATAACAGAGAAACTCCTTTCCTTCCCGTCAATGCTTAAACCGTGGACAAAATAACTTTTTTCAGCAAAGAGAAGATCCCTGCCGCACCACAGTAGCCAGAAAACACAGGAGAAAAGAGCATATCACCGGAAAATATTCATATCTGTGTGCAGAGTGAATCACTTCGCGGGCTGTGGTTTGAGCGTGTCTCTCCTGACCGGTGCCCCAGATGCTGAAAAGTCCCAGAACTCCGGGTGAAGAGTCTGAAGATCAACAAGCACAGCAAGCGCTGGGGTTGGCTGAATATTCATCTGCTTCTGAAATCCCGTCTGAGACTGCCAGGTTCCGGCGTTGATGCAGAGAACCCCACGATATGAGGTAATCCCGGCAATATGAACATGACCAGTCAGAAAAATCTCAGGAATGGGATCAATGATCAGGGCATCTTCCTTTGCCGCCAGAATGGGTGTGCGCTCCCCATACGTGCAGGCGATGTGACGGCGCACCAGCATTTCTTTCATCATCTCTTCAGCACGGTCGTAGGACGCTCCCGGAATCATTGAAATCATATCGTCATAACTACGCCCGTGATACATCAGCACATTGACACCCTGAAGATTTACCATACAGGGGTTTTCCACCAGCGTTACAGTGGGAGGGAATGTAGATGTGAACATATCCGGCAGTGCCGGTTGTGGTTCAGACCCTCTGACTGCGTCGTGATTTCCGGGTGCAATCACAATATCAATATCAGTCGGAAGTCCGGCAATCAGTTCACTGAACCGTTCATATTGACGGTAAATATTCGTGATGGTAAGTTCCTTTTCCTGGTCAGGGTAGATGCCAATCCCGTCCACCAGATCCCCGGCAATCAGAAGGTATTGTGCTCCGGATTTTGGGACCCATTCCACAAAACGCTGCCATGCCTCCTCAAGAAAGGTATTACTTCCCACATGTACATCTGAGATCATGATGACCTTTCCCGGCGTTTTTGACCGGAACGGGGCATGTGAGACCGGAATATCCGGGCGCATCAGGGAGTCGGCAAAGAGCAGATTGCCATCGTTTGAAAGACGCCCTTTGACCATAATGACCTCATCAGGTATCAGTCGTTCTGCCTCAGAAAAAACCTCCCGCTGGTTGTTAAAGAGCACATTGATGATATCGGTGGGATCTTCCAGGACGGCAATGCGGTTTCCTTTTGCGGTGTTTCGAACCTCAACTATCATACCGGTAATCGTTACATCGGCCTGCCGGTACCTCGTTGTCTGGGTAAGACCAGAGATCGGCATGGCATCTCCACGGGGGCGCAGCATCGCACCGAGGCGATCATACCGATTTCTGAAGTAATGAACAAAATCACTGTAATCAACACCTTTAAAGGCATGATTTGCCTGTCCGTAGACAATATCCACACCCGGTCCCTGTAAAAAACGATCGCCATCTGCCTCACCTTTTTCCTCTTTTTCAGGGGCAGTTGTCTCTTCTTCCACCTGGACCGGTGCCGGAAGCGGGGGCTCAAATCCACGTATCTTTCTTCCTGGAATATGTGAGGGGACCGCAACAAAGGCATTCGGGGGGACATTCGCGATGACTTTGTCTATCAGTGCAGGATCATCACATTTCTGGAGATGAATGACCACCTCCGGGTGGACCTGTAGGTTCGCCGCCAGAAACTTCTGAACGATTGCCTGCCTGATATCATTCATTGATACTAGTACTCTCTTTGCAGATGGAAAACACTGACGACTTTCACCATCTGGTCAGATCTGCTAAAATAATAGATTGAGATTATTCGAGAACCGTCGCCCGGATAATCTTTGTCTCTTTTTGAGGCCGGTCCTGGCTGTCCATACGTTGCATTGCCATACTATCGACGAACTCCATTCCTTCCACAACTTCACCAAAAACGGGGTGTTTCGATGGTGTCTGTTTATTGTCAAAGTCAAGGAATACATTATCGACAAGATTGAGAAAGAACTGGCTGCCGCCACTATTTGGCTGGCCGGTGTTCGCCATCGAGAGCGTTCCCCGCAGATTGGAATGACCTTTTACAAATTCATCCTCTATTGTATATCCCGGTCCACCAGTTCCGGTTCCTTTGGGACATCCTGCCTGGACCATGAAATTACGAATGATGCGATGGAACGTAATCCCGTCATAGAATCCTTCTCTCACCAGTTTTTCAAAGTTTTCAGCCGTTATAGGCATGTCCTCGTAGAGCTCTATAACGATGTCCCCATGAGTTGTCTCAAATTTTACGCGTTTTGCTGTCATGCTCAGTGTCTCCTGTGCTTGTCTAAAATACTTTGACAGACTGTTATATGAACCATGCCCCCTGACCTTTCTGACAATGAAAATTTTCGATGTCCAAAAAGCAGACTACTTTCGGGCCGGTGATAACTCACTTCTTTGTGAACTCATGCATCCAAACCGAACCAGTGAGATTCTTCCGATCGGATACAGCATCGCCCATGCTACTATACCTTTCAACGAAAAAACACTCCCGCACCGGCTAAAAACCTCAAGCGAGGTTTATGTTATTCTTTCAGGGCAGGGTCAGATGCATATTGGAGAAGAGGTAGAAGATCTCTCTGCCGGTCAGGCCGTATGTATTCCTCCGGGGGCAGTCCAATGGATCAAACAAACGGGTAGTGAACCGCTCTCCCTCCTTGCAATCGTTGAACCAGCTTGGCGTGAAGAAGACGAAGAATGCTACCATGAAAATGACGATCCCATTTAACATGAAAATGCCATTCTCATTTTCATCAAACAGTGCCTGAAATATTCATTTCATTCACGTTTTCTCTCATGAAAAGATTTGATGAACATCAGGTCTGCTGATCCCACTATTCATAAAAAAACCATGAATAGCAAAAGAAGGGCTGTGTAAAGCAGAGCAAAGAGCAGGGTCACAGCACGAACTGCCGTCTGGATAGCTTCTCCTGCCTCCGCAAGAGTTCGCTCACTCGGCCCGATTGTATAAACTCCCCTTTTTTGAAACTGCACACCGGTGCCGCCTGCGATTATGGCCATCGGAATGCCGCCATTAATGCCGGGCCTTTGTTTCCTGTCCAGACAGAAGGCATTCCAGGCCTGAGAGAACCGTCCCTGAGTCGCAAACCAAAACAGGAGGAGGACTCCGGTAAGACGTGCCGGAATATAATTGAGCAGGTCATCCATACGGGCAGGAAACCACCCAATTAGGCGTCGTTCGTCCTTATACCCCAGCATCGCATCCATGGTGTTAAACGCCCGGAAAAATGCCGCACCAAAAATGCCAAAGAGCCCAAAGAAAAAAAGTGGGGAGATAATGCTGTCTACGAGATTTTCAGCCATTGATTCGTAGGCTGCTGAGAGCACTTCTTCTTCACTGAGATCTCCGGTGTTTCTTGAGACCAGCATCTGGACCTGAGCCTTTCCTTCCGTTTCTGAACGCTTCAGACCGTCACGGACTCGTGCGACATGCTCTTCCAGAGAACGCCACCCTATACAGAAACTAAGAAGGAATGCTGTCACAAGCACCGTAATAAACGTGTAATTTCCAAATAAAGTGATAATTATGGATTGAATTATCAGAAAAATCCCTGCAAACAGAAGAGCCGTACACAGTGAGAGAACGACACCAACACTACGCTGCCATTTTTTGCTGTATAACGAAGGGCGCCCCCACCAGCCAATGAAACGACCTACCCAGGCAACAGGATGATACCGGTTTGGCGGGTCGCCAATGAACCGGTCAAAAATGAGAGAAAAACAGAGAGTTACTGCCGGTAATACCATCCAACGACGACCCCGATCACAGGAACAACAAATGCAAGGACACATAGGGCCGGATCGGGATAGATGAGCCACGCACCAAAGGCTATACCTGCAATCAGCAGAAGAACAGCCTGTGGCCAGGGGAATGGCGTTAAAATAACTTCTTTGCCAGATGGTTCGATCTCATCTTCGACATACTCAAAAACCGGTTCAGGAGTGACAACCTCAACGGTAAAAATATCAGCCATAGCGCCGTATCCTGTGATAATCTCAATGGAAAATGTTCCATCTATGGAACTTTCCTTAATTGGGAGTGGATAATCGGTTTGTTTGGGGACGAAAATATTTTCCTGTACAAACAGGGTGAATCGCGCAGCAGCAATCGATCTGGCTGTCACATGAATTGACGCACCCTGATTGACAAATCGCAACACAAGGGTGTCTCCGGGTGCGACTACAACCGGTAGTTCCGGAACTTCTATTGTGTTGATGTTCCGCTGATTTACGGTTATTTCACAGATTATTTCAGCCATTTTCTCACTTCCTGCACTTTTTGTGTATTGATTGTTATGTTGATTCACGGGGAAGCAGATCCGGAATGCCATCCTCTATCGGATAGGTAACGTCGCAGACTTTGCAATAGAGCTTCCCGATAATAACGTCCTCTTCTCCGCTTTCAAGTATCTCTTTCTTTTCAACAGTCAGGGTAAGATCTCCTTTGCAGACCGGACAACAAAGAATCTCATAGGTTGACATTTTCATGATGAACACGCCCTCTTTATCTGATATCGATGATCTGAGTCATCTCAGGACCAGTAGAGATCAACTTAATGGGAACACCAATATCTTCTTCGGCCTGCTTTAAAAAGGCCAGTGCCTTCTCGGTAAGCTGACTGTATTCCGTTGCACCAAAGCATGCCTCATCAACATTGTCAATACCAGTGATAGCTGCAATAGTACAACCGTTTATCATCGCTGAATAACCCGCCATCTTTCCATCCCAGCCACCAATACGGCGTTCGCGATGGGTTACCGTGCCAAACTCCTCAATGCCTAATGAATGAGACTCTTCCCGGGTCATCTCTGTACCAAACGGTCCTTCTCCAACTCTCGTTGGATACGCCTTGAAAACAACAATCACGTCATCAATTCTGGTCGGACCGACGCCGTTATCCGCCGCAATCTGTGAGGCCGAGGTATCTTTACTGGTGACAAACGGATAGGTTCCGTAATACAGCGATATGCCAAATCCCTGTGTCCCTTCGAGAAGAACAGTCTCACCCTTATCGAGTGCCGTGTTAATTTCAAAAGGTACGTCTATCAGGTATTTTTTCAGTTCAGGGAGAGCCTGAGCCTGCTTTGCCACACGGTTTACGCGATCGACATTGGCAGGTCCGCACCCGGTACCGGTTGACCCAATCGTCTTTGAAAGGTACTCATCGGCTTTATCCAGATCAATGTGTTTCTGCTCAATAATACTACAGCGGTGATCCACAAAGATGCGATCCTCAACACCTGTCATCTCGATTTCAGCTTTCAGCACATCCGGATTGATGAGCACTCCTGTACCAATGAAAAGCCTGGCATCAGGAAAGACAAATCCCGATGGTATCATCCTGACACCGTACTCTTTCTCTCCAACCTGAACAGTGTGACCGGCATTTGGCCCAACGCCGCCACGTGAAATAATGGATGGTTTGTCTTTGTGAGCTACATGAGCAACAATTTTGCCCTTCCCCTCGTCTCCAAAAAATCCACCTACAATAATAGAACAGCCCATGATGCAATCATGTAAAACAATGCCACCAAGGATGATAAATCTTGACATCTACTCTACTGCTAAAGCTTCAATGCGACATCCCGAAACGAAAATAATTTGCACGAGGTATTCCTTGGTTCCAGTGGAAATGAAGGGGTGTTGTCCGGTCTCATTTTTTTAGAAGAGATTGAAGCATTCCCACATATAACCATCAACCGTTACGGAGTGAATTCCGGTCGCTTTTTCCAATGGAAATGAAGGGGTATGCGATCTTTTAAAGAGTGATATTTGGACGTTATTACGGAAAAAAGAGTTAAATTAACATATTTTTTAATTGGAACCGAAATTTTTCTACTCATTTGAGTGATGAGATAAATACTTCGATTCTTTCCAGTGCCGTACGCAGATCATCCCGTGATACCGCATACGCACAGCGCAGATGCCCGGCTCCTGAAGGACCAAAAACACTGCCCGGCACGACTGCCACATGCTGGTCGCGCAAAAGTCCCTCAGCAAAGTCTTCATCGGTAAGCCCGGTTGAGGCAACTGACGGGAAGGCGTAAAAAGCACCATTTGGCATATGACATTCAAGTCCAATCCTGTTTAAGCCCTTCACAAAGAGATTGCGCCGCATCATATACTCACTTATCATCTCGTCTCTGGCCTCGGCACCGTTTTTCAGGGCCTCGACAGCTGCATGCTGTCCTGCTGTCGGAGCGGAGAGCATGACATATTGCTGAATTTTCAGAGCCGCATCACACAGAGAGGGAGGTGCACAGAGATAGCCGATACGCCACCCGGTCATCGCATACGCTTTCGAGAATCCACTGATAAGAATCGTACGATCCCTCAGTTCAGGAAGAGACGCCGCGGATGCCGGTTCTCCTTCATAGGTGAGTTCACTGTAGATCTCATCGCTGATCAGCACGAGATCATGATCCACAATAACATCAGCAATTGCCTTGTAATCCTCTTTCGTCATCACCCCGCCTGAAGGATTGTTCGGAAAATTGCAGAGTACTACCTTTGATTTCGGCGTTAGTGACTCCATCAGAGCATCCGGAGTCAGTTTAAACCGATCCTTTGAGCAACAGGGCACGTATACAGGATTTCCCCCTGAGAGCATGACGCCTGGCGCGTAAGCAACATATGCCGGGTCGGCGACGAGCACATCATCGCCCGGATTGACCACAGAGCGAATGGCTATATCCAGTGCACCAGAAGCACCTGCCGTTACAATGATCTCATCGGAAGCATTGTATGAAACACCAAACCGTGACTTCAGATAATCCTCAATCCCTTCACAGAGTTCCTGTATTCCCTTATTTGAGGTATATGAGGTTTTACCAGCTTCAATAGACTGAATAGCTCGTTCACGGACAATCCATGGGGTCGTGAAATCCGGTTCACCAACACCAAGAGATATGATGTCATCCATCTCCGCAGCAATATCAAAGAATTTCCTGATACCTGAAGGTGGAATATTTTTAACCCGTTCTGACCGAAAGTCTCTCATCTCTTCTTACTCTCCAAAAATTATGTCAGAAGGAGTACGGGAGACGTTCCCCTTCTTTTCGATCAAAATACATCTGCCCGTTTTCCTTATAGGTCTTCATAATAAGGATCGTGCCGGTTTCCTTGATGCCTTCGATTGCCGCAACATGTTCGGCCACAAATCCGGTAATATCATGGATCGTGGTTCCGATCACAAGCAGTTCGAGATCATAGACGCCACTGATAAGACGGACTGAACGAACCTGCCTGAAACGCGCAAGGCGTTCTGCAACCCGGTCAAAGCCAAACCCACGTTCCGGAGTGACTTTTAGTTCAAGTATCGCAGCGACCTGTCCGCCACCGGTTCGATCCCAGTCGATAACTGCCGTATATTTTCTGATGATTCCACGTTTTTCAAGAACTGCAATACGTTCTGCAACCTCTGTGGCATCGAGATCTACCATATCAGCAATCTCCTGTTCAGATGTTTTGCAGTTATCTTCCAGAATTTTAAGAATCAGGCCATCTTTTTCATCCATAGAATTGTTCACCTCAGTTAGTGAAACAGTGTTCGATACCGTTCCATATTGATTGAATTTAGCTTTTCTTCGTCGATGCGTGAGTCTTTCAACAGTGTTCCCTGAATGCGCTTGGTGCTGGTGGCAAACCACATCTCCTTCATCCTTCCGTATCTGCCACGTGAGACCACCCGTGTACTGATAATTCCAAGCATGGAAAGCTCAGAGATGAGATCAGTTATCCGCCGGTGTGTCAGCACATCAAGATCCATTAGCTTCGCCACCTCACGGTAGACCTGGGCGACTTCACCGGTAGTAAATACCTGCTTGCTGGACTCTGAGAGCGTCACCATCGCACACAACACTGCCTT
>Ga0222681_1000624_pt1 | contig 12066 bp, 9 predicted proteins | sample AntAcemetage1006_FD_179844 | JGI IMG/M metagenome (GOLD analysis project Ga0222681, IMG submission 179844) | Saline water microbial communities from Ace Lake, Antarctica - #1006 | ecosystem: Environmental > Aquatic > Non-marine Saline and Alkaline > Saline | place: Antarctica: Ace Lake... | reverse complement strand
GGTTTTGTTAAAATTTTATTATCAATAAGATATAAAGTGATTAACAATCTTCCGACTCTTCCGTTTCCATCTAAAAATGGATGAATTGTCTCAAACTGATAATGGATTAATGCTAATTTTATTAAATGAGGAACATTATCATTCTTCGTATTAATAAATTCTTCAAGATCCCCCATAAGGTCATTTAGATATCTATTATGCGGAGGTATGAATTTGGCGTCTGAGAGATTTTTACCTCCAATCCAATTCTGACTTTTTCTGAATTCACCTGGAGTTTTATTTTCACCTCTACCTGTTCTCAGTAATATTTCGTGCGTTTCTCTGATCAACCGATTTGATAAAGGCAGTTTTTCTAACATCACAATTGCACTTTTCATTGATTCAATGTATTGATGCACTTCTAACCAATCATTTCTTTTTTCAGGAGAAAGTTGTTCTTCTTTCATTACAGCTTCATCAATGTTTGTTTTAGTCCCTTCAATTTTACTTGAAGTATTTGCTTCCTTTACAATATGCATTTTTATAAACATATCAATATTTGGAATTAGATAGGAAAATGCATTAATTTCTCCGAGTTTCCTATTTGCTTCATCTAGCAAAATATTTATTTCTGAATCATCCCAAATCCAGTTTGAATTAATGCTATTGGGTAAAAAAGCTTTATATTGATATTCTTGTGTATAAACTCCAGATTTAAATTCTTCTAATTTCATAATCATTACCTACTTCTCATTTTTATGAGACAATGATAATATAGAAATCTGTTTTGTCAAATAAAACAAAAAATGACAACATGGATTATCTTGTTGTCGTTTTAGTGTGTTTATCACAATTAAGATGCATAAAGCACTATTTCATAATCTTTAATTCTTGATAGAAGTGCCTAATGTTCTACGCGTGCGGCGGGATCGGAACTATCCAGGTAAAGAGCACCACGAGACCAAACCGACGACACGCTTGTTAGTGGAAATTAACATTTAACTAATTTCAAATTCATGGATTTTTTCAGCTATCACATATCTTTTATTTGTTTCAATATCATGCTCATAGATTCTAGAAAACATTCTATACTTTCCCAAAGATAATCCAACAGTTGAAAAATTAACCAACTTGTCCTTTATATTTTGATGACCATGTAAGTTGCCTGGAGTATTAGATTTCGAATTGTCTAAAGTATCTGGGTCAATAACCCAAAAGTGCTTACCAGTTTCTAAATTTATTACTTTATTATCAAAGAACCCATTTAACAAATTACCTTTAAAACTATATCTAATTTCAAGAATATTATTTTTCATTCTAATTTTGCTATCAAAAATAATTTTATTTATAATAGAGAGATGTTTAAATAATTCAAGATAGCATTTTCTGAAGCTATAAGATTCTTTTATACTATTTGTTATATTAGAAACATAAGTAAAAGGTAAATCTATTTGGTTATGGATAAATCCTTTAAGATTATTTATAATATTTTTTTCAATGATCGGTAAAATTGTTTTATTTGAGGCAAACGCGAAACCAATTTCTTGGTTCACCCATTGATTATTTATCGAGTTTTTAGTTATTATAGGTACAAAGTATGGTGTTGATAAAATTCCTTCTTTGACTTTTTCTGTTAATGGTACTCCATGCTTTTTACTATAGGCAACAATAATTGGCTTAAAATTATACGGCTTTTTCTGTGCTGCTTTATCTATAGCTATGATTTTATTGTGATCATTATTTGAATAACTTAAAAAAAAATTAATCATTTTTGCTCCTAATAATTTCCACTAATGTTCTGCGTGTGCGGCGGAATCAGAAGGATTCCGGCGAGAACGAACAGCACAAACGTTTGAATCGGAAGATTCAAACAAAGAGTACTGACCAGCTCTACCGACGACACGCCTGTTATGCACATGATTCTTACTTATCATTAAGACTTTTTGAGTGGAAATATTCTGTGTAAAAATCTAAAGTTTTGAATGTAACATGTTTTGTCCTCTTTAATTCTTTGTACAAAGAATTATTGTCCGAAGAATTTTCTAATAATAATAATAAATGATTGATACTTAAAAACCAACAATCGAAAAATCTTACTCTATCAGAATAATTGGAATCTATATCACATAATTGTTTATATTGTGAAATCCAAGATTCCTGCTTTTTCTCAAGTTGTATAAATTTTTTTAATATGCCAGCATCCTTGGAATAGGTACCAAATTTATGAGTTAAGAAAATTGATAAAAGCTGTTTTACTATAGTTCTATCTTGAAAACCGCCAAAATCAAGTTGAGTTAAAGCTATTCTCTCAATACGTCTTTCTTTTAATTGGATTTTTTCTTTAATACTATTTCTATTAGTAAGTTCAATATAGTTATTTCTTTTTAACAAGATTTCAATTTTACCTGTTTGGAGTTGAGCTGATAATAAACTATCAACTAAATCAATTATGATATTAATATCAATACCAGATTTTGATTTACGAGTTAATACTTTTTTCTTAAATTCAATTATAATTATGGCTTCTTCAGTTTCCACAATCATATCAGATTCTCCATTTTCACCATCAACCTGATAATCACCTTCAGTAAATATTATACCAGCTTTTTGAAATTTATTATATAAAAAGGATTCAATTGAGAGTCCAATATTTTCTTCGATTTTCTTCACTTTTTTAATTCGTAGATAAAAAGCCAATGCTTCATAAAATGCTGGTGCACACCACGATTTATCTAAAAGTAAAAATTCAGTTGAAGTTATCTCAATGAGTGGTTTAAAAGGAAAATCAATACTTTCATTATCAGATGGAATGTTATAATTAACATTTATTTCATTTTTGTTATGAGATAAAATATTCAGTATCAATCGTAAGTTTGGGATTTTTTTACCATGCATTTCTTGAGTTAAATCTGAGATATAAATTATTTTAGGTCCGTTTGTATTTTTTGCAATATCAAAAATAATTTTTGAAACAGCTTGAAAATCTTCAATTGTGAACCCAATTTTCTTATATATTTTAGGGTCATTAATCCAAGAAAAAAGGTGTTTAATTATCTCTAAAATATACGAAGGTTTATTTTGTGTAATTGTAAAACTTGAATCATATAAGGAAATACTTTGAACAAAATCAATGATAGTTTCACCGGTTTGGAATTCTAATTCCCAGATACTATAGGGTTGACAGGCATAAAAACAATTAACAAGAGCTGTAGATATTTCAATTATTTCAATAAAAGATTCTTGAGGATTCGCTAGGTCTTTTTGAGGTTTATATATACTCTTTGCTGACAAATTTAATAGATAGCCGTATGGTATTTGAGGAGCCTGATTGAATGGAATTTGATTTACCTCTCTACATATTAAGTACCTTTGATATAGATGATCATATTTATGATTTTTTACAAAATGAATAAATAAACATTTACAAAAATATTTGCTTCCAAAATCAGAGATTTTATCTTCGATTAAACTAGCGATTTTTTCAATTCCTTCGGTTATAGTAATTTTTGAGTTTACAATTTGAATTTCTGCGCCAAGTTTTTGAATTTTTAGTGCAGAACTAGATATGTCAAAATCTTTTGGAAAATCTCGCCTCAAATTTTCTATCTTATGAGAAAATATCGATGGAGAAAACATTAAGAAATCTTTTGCATTTACAATCACTTTTTCCCAAATATTATGATGGTCTAGGCTTGGGAAATTTTTTTCTTCTTTACTGCTAGCATCTTGTATAACACTGATAATATCAATAAGATTGCAGGGATCCTCATTGTAAAGTTTAAATCTATAAACTAGTTCGGAAATTAATTGAAAAAATTTATTCTTAAATAATTTATCACAATCATCAGTAGGTATTAAAAGTTCTCGAATGTTAGAATATAATTTTTTTTTACTTTGCTTTCACTATAACCATTACTTATATTGATATCTAAAATTTTGCATATTTCTTCATATTCAGTAAGATTGTTATTAATTCTGGGTCTCGTAATATTAACAATATTTTTAAATTTTTCTAGCATTATTTATCCATGTGCATAATGTCTATATCCCCGTCAATTTTGTCGCGAACACTACCATATTTGGTGTTATATATGACAAATGTCGTGGATATCCCATTTAGATTAACATTCATTTTTCTTCTTCTTTCTTGTTGTCTTTTAAGTCCAAATTATCTAATGGACTGACGATTTTCGTCTTTGCTAAATTTGTAATATGTGTATATATTTCCGTAATTCTACTGCTTCTGTGCCTATCAATTCTACATTCTCTCATTTCAACCTTCATATATTTTCCCAATCAGACTCATTAGAAATTAGCCCGCCAGCTGGCGGATCGGATTTAGAAATTTACACAATCGTTTCTTCGGTTTCCTTATCAAAGAAGTGGACCTTCTTCATATCAAAGACGAGGTTCATGATTTCACCCATCTTTGGCTCTTCCTTTGGTTCGAGCCGGCCCGTAAAAGTGGTATCTCCTGCAAGGAAATTTACAACAAATTCAGAACCTAGCGGTTCCACAACTTCAACCTCGGCATCCAATTCGGCAGGTATCTCTGCGTTGGACGAATATTTCTTGTGATATACATCCTCAGGGCGCACCCCCATAGTGATATCCTTACCCAAATAATCCTTTAAGGAGTCTTCATACGAGTCAGGAATATATACGGTGAACGTGCCGAAATCGAAGTGAAGCTTTTCGCCCTTTTCGCTGATCTTGCCATTAAAGAAATTGATCGCCGGGCTTCCTATGAAACCTGCAACGAATTTATTGGTAGGATGGTTGTACACATTAATAGGTGAATCTATCTGATGAATGAGTCCGTCCTTCATGACCACGATCTTATCACCCATGGTCATAGCTTCAGTCTGGTCATGGGTTACGTAAATGATGGTTGTTTCCAGGTGTTTGTGTAATTTGATTATCTCGGCTCTCATCTGCACACGGAGTTTTGCGTCGAGGTTTGAGAGGGGTTCATCAAACAGGAACACTTTTGGCTGGCGTACAATTGCCCTGCCCAAGGCGACTCGCTGGCGTTGACCACCTGAAAGCTGCTTTGGTTTCCTATCCAGGAGCTGCTCAATACCAAGAAGTTCTGCCGCAGTTTTCACACGCGTTTCTATCTCAGCTTTTGGGGTTTTGCGCAATTTAAGCGAGAATTCCATGTTCTGATACACGGTCATGTGCGGATAAAGGGCATAATTCTGGAACACCATTGCGATGTCCCTGTCTTTGGGAAGTACATTATTCACAATTTTATTTCCGATGAAGATATCGCCGGATGTAACATCTTCAAGTCCCGCTATCATACGCAGGGTCGTTGTTTTTCCGCAGCCGGAAGGACCAACCAGTACGACAAATTCTTTGTCTTCAGCAATAATGTCCACATCTTTTACCGCAGTGAAGCTGTTCTCGTATATTTTTGTTACTTTATCTAATTGTACTTTTGCCATGTATTATTCCTGAGATTTTTGTAATTCTATGCATCATTGCACTTTGCCATGTCAAGTTTTATAACGGTGTTTGTTATATACGATCAAAAAAGCGGAACTCCGAAGAGCTCCGCTTTTGTATATGTAAGGATGCTAATGCTTTATTTATCAGTATTCATCTGTTTGGACTGCTGATTGATCTTCTCGAGAATGTCTTCCTCACCAGTGAGAGCTTTCAGCATATAACGTGCTGAGGGATGGAGTGTTGTATCTGTCTGGGTCCCCTCTCTCGGATAGGTAAGTACTTCTTTGAACATTTCGATCGCTTTTGTGTCATTCTTCAGGTATTCGGAGTAAATGAAACCCTTCATGAATTTGGCTTTATAATCATCCTGTCCGTTTGGATATTCTTCGATTACTTTGTCATAGTAGTAGTTAGCGCGCGCATAGTTTTTCTGTGTCATGGATTCTTCAGCAATAGTGAAGAGTGAATCAACAGGAAGTTTTTCTTCAAGACGGTCCGGATAGACCACGAGATTATATTTCTGACGCATCTCTGTTTTGAGTTTTTCAAAAAGGTCCTGCTGCGCTTTTCTCATAAGATTAGTCTCGAGCTCAGCCCGGACATCATCGATGCTGCGATATGATTTTGGGGTGAATTCAATTACTTTGAAGAACAACCAGTTTCCTTTCACGTCTTCAAACACATCACTGAAAGAACCTTCTGGCACTGCAAATATTTTTTCAAGATACAGGTCGTCTTTACCCACGCCAGGTATGATGCCGCCTTCATAAATGGGTCCGATCATGCCGTCGTTAGCGGTTTTCACACAGTATTCTTTGATCAGTGCATTGAGTTCTTCCGGGGTCTGTGCTTCCTTAGCTTTAAAGAGTAAGAAATCGGCAGTAACCTGATTTTCGCATGCAAATTCCTGCACTTTGACATGGGGTTTATTCACATAGCGTTTTTCTTTATCTGCCTCATACGCTTTCACGAGCTCTTCTTCCGGTACTACGGCTGCGTCTACTACAAATTGCTTATAATATTCGCGGAGAGCACCGATCATCTTTGCTCTGCGAAGCTCGTCTGCGATTTCTGGATGATTTTCATATCCCTTCTTCATCGCATCATGATACAGTAAATTATTGTTGGCTTTTTCGTTGATGAAATCTACTTTTCCATTGGCTTCCTGAAGGAGCTGTTTTCTTTCCATCGGGAACATGCTGACTTCATGGGCAAAATCCATTGCAGTATAAACGAGTTCTGGATCTGATGATGCAATGAGCACAATGCTTCCAGCAATATCCGAGGTGTCTGCTTCTTCAAAATTAACGTCTTTTACCGCGAGTGTATCTATGGAAACATTGTATTTGTTAAATAATTTATTAAGAATATCTTTACGGAGTGTCTGTTCTTTTTCGCTTGCATATCTGCTGCTCACATCTTTTTCCACTTCATCATAGGGACGGATCGTGCTCAGGTCAATATCAGTAACTTTTACAATGTGAAAAGCATCATTGAACTCAATCGGAGGGATGATGTCATTGATTTCAGCAACAAAAATGAGGGAATCCAGTTCTTCCGATCTGCCAATATTGGGGATATAGCCGCCTTTTCTGATATTGGTGATCAAGCCACCCTTTTTCTTAAGATTTTCATTTGTGGTATAGACATTCATAACCTCAACAAACTCTTTGCCGGAAACCAATTCCTGGTATGCTGCATCTGCATTTTCTTTTGTCTTGGTTTCTATGTACAGAAGTGTGGCTGTCGGTGATTTCTTATAAAAGTCATCTTTATGTGCTTCATAGAAAGTCGTAAGCTCGGTATCAGTGGGTTTGATCTTGTCTTTGATCTGCTCCTGATAATATTTATCGAGGATAACTCTTTCAGCATTCTGGCGATAGAATTCCTGAGCGCTTTGTGTGTTTTCCATTCCTTTGCTCAATGCCTCGATATAGAAAATCTCTTCGATTGCATAGTCATCGAGATATTTTTGCTTTTGCTCGACGGTGAAGCCACCTCGGGGGCGATAGAATTGAGGGATCTGATCAAGACGTTCGTTAAAGACTTTTTCAGTGATCGTGCCGCCATCCCATTGTGCGAGGACTTGAGTTTTATCTTTTCCTTTTTCTCCCAACTCGCATCCGGCTAATACCAAAATTGATAAAATCGAGACGATAATCAGAGAACGAGTAAATCGAACCATAGTAGAAACTCCTTATTCTTTTATGTTTTGAACCACAGATATTTGATTGCTGTGATTTTCTGTCAAATTATTAATACACCTAACTATTAGCATACTCATAAACTATGAAGAACGTATAAATTGACAAATTAATAATTTGCTCAATCTGGGTTTATCAAGATCCGAATGGTTTGAAGAACGTATAATGTAAATTGGAGAATGTAGAATGTGGAGTCTGGTGAGTAGATAAGAAGAAAGAACAAAATTATAAAGGTGATATCAATTATAAAAGCTTGTCATTCCTGTGCAAGCAAGAATTCAGGATTCGCACAATAAAAAAATTTGATTAATAAAATGTTAGCTATTCTTTCTTCAGGGCAATTCCAAATCAATTATCTGATAAATTTCTTTGGATTTTAATTTTTTCAACAGTTTCTTTAAATATCGGATCTTTCATCATTCTTTGTACGTCTGGATTTTTCTCTTCGACTAAAGCAAGAGGAATATAAAAGTGAGATTCTGCGATCTGATGATATTTTTTATCGATCTGTTCCAAAACTTTCTTTACTGTTTTTATATTTTTATTTTGAACCGCGTATAAATAAATCATCATCAAGGATTTATTAAAAATATCTTCTGCCTGATCTTCATTTTCAAATTCAATACTACTTATAACATTAATCCAAAGCTCAGTAAATTCCATATATTTCGGATCCGCAGATTTGATGGATTCAATGAGATTAAAGAGAAGAGTAAAAGAAATCAATATAGGATACGGATTATCTTTGTTCTTAAAAATAATAAATCCTTTTTCAGAAAGAAAGGTTTGGATTATATCATTTTGTTTATAATAAGATAGCAGGAGAATATGTTTAAGTCTTTCATTTTTAGAAATCTTTTGGATAAATAATTTTTGTATCGAATCTGAGGTTTTATAATTATCTTCGATATAAACAAATAGTAGCTCCAATGTCTTTTTTATTAGTGGCAAATCATCGGTTTTCAAAATAGATACCTGAAAATCTTTTATACTTTCTTCAAATTTTTCTAAGAACAATAATGTGCCTGCTCTCATTATATATGTAGAAGCATCTTCAGGATTTAATTCGATCGCTTTGTTATAATCTTTGATCGCTGCCTTGAGTTTGCGTAAGAGCATAAATACATTTCCCCGATTGAAATAATATTTGGCGGTTTTAGGGTCCAATTCAATTGCTTTTGTATAATCATCAATTGCTTTTTTATATTGATTTAAGTCTGAATAATTTACTCCTCGAATGAAATAAGTAAGATTTTCTTTAGGATTCAACTCGATCGATTTTGAAAGAAGTTTTATTGCCTTTTTATTTCCTCCTAATGCACTGTAATTAAATCCCTTTAAACCATAATATGTATAATCTGGAATAAATTCTTTATTTATTTCAATTATCGAAAGAGCTTCTTTATATTTCCCCTCTCCATACAATTCAACGAGTTTATTTAATAACGGAGTTTCATCAGTTTTCTTCAAAATATCAAAATACTTTTTAACCTCATTCTTTTCCTGCCATTCCAGTGCTTTCTTATAAATCTCAACCTCAGATTGGATAAAACCTTCGTCTTCAATCTTTCCTTTTAAGGCTAAATTTTCCAACTCTCCAATTTTCTTCTGAATTTTCTCTGCCGGATAAATAAAACTCAAAAATTCAGAAACCCATCTTGCTTTTTCCTGATAAACACCACCCACTCTCATCTGATACCAAACACGGTAAATATACTCATTTAGAATAAAAAGTTCATTTTTCAATTGGTTTATTTTCTCGGTTCTAAGCCAATGGGTTGCTTTTAGTTTGTTAACCTGCGAATTCACAATATTGTCAGGCAGATTGCATGATTCAGCTATGTCCTTAGCTGAAAGCAGAGGGAAAATGTGCAAACATAGAGAATCAATTATCAGTCTCTGCTGGTGCGGTAAAGATTCTGTTTCTTTTTGAAAATACGGAGTAAGATCAGAAATAAATATTTTCATCATATCTTTGATACCCCTTACCTCCCCGTTTTCCAAAAATTTATATAAAAGCATGATTAGTCTGGGATTTCCACCGGAGAGCAACCCAAAAACACTGATATCAGATTTCATTTCTTCCAGATTCTTTTTCAATTTATCAGCCTTGTAAACATCACAGAAATTGTTGAGCATTTTCATTATTTCATCACTGTTCATACCTTCTAATTTGCGGGTTCTGAAAAAATGATAGAACGGTTTACCGTAATCAGAAAGTTTTCCCGGAATTTGAACAGCGGAAGCTATCCAGATCATTAGATCAGGATATTGATAAAACATATCACGCAATCGTTTCTGATCATCTTCATTGATTTGTTTGCTGAAAACTTCCTGCAGGTTTTCAATTAAAAAGATAAATTTCCTTTTTACCGATTTGCTCAGTTCTAAAAAAACATTCAAATATTTTTTCGATAATTCGTTCTCCTGTTCTTTTCTTTGGTTTGCATTACCTGTTATTTTAGTCTTATCAAGAATTTCAATTTCGCTTTTGAGTTTGTCGCAATTAGTTATGCTTTTTTGACAATCCAATTCCGAGATAATGAGAGATGCGAATTTCTTGAATAACCTATATAAGCTGTTTACGGTAAATAATTCTTCGGGACAGAGAATTGGAATCCATTTCTCGGAAAGTTTTTCATCTTCTTTAATTTTGTGATAAATCAAGGTTAGAGCATGGGATTTTCCCATTCCTCTTGCACCGTAGATCAACCAGGACTGATTCGATAATTTCCCTTTTTTATCAGGATGCAGGCTTTTCATTATTTGATCTATAATTTTCTGTGAAATAAACTCTGTGGCTTTTAATTCCTCGTATGTTTTTAATCTTGGATCCCATGGATAATGCATTTTATCTCCTGTCGAAATGTTTTTTCTCTTTCCACCAACCAGCCATAAGCTTTGAGAGAAAGGAATATTTACCATTTTCTTTTTTTAAATAAGCTTCATCTTCCAATCTATTTAGAAGTTCGGCTAATCGTTCTTTACTGACATGATTATCTACAAAGGCATATAAATCATCAAAATCTAATTCATCGTTTGATATATGACTTAAAATTATTTTGGCAGGTTTCTCAAGGTTTTCATCTTTCAAGTAAGTATCCAACCTGCTATGAAATTCTTCCAATCCGAATTCTTCTGATTTGAATACTTTTTCAACAGCCTTTTCCAGATTCTCGGAATTTAGTTCTTTGTTTTCAAAATCTAATTGTTGCACTTCATCAGCGAGTAGTTGAATGAAATAGGGCATACCATCTTCTATGTATGGAAAGATATATTCTATGGAATTTTCGCTTAAGGTATAATCTTCTGAATAAAGTAAACACTGAAAGAAAAGAAGGCTGTTTTCAGGAGAAAATAATGGAAATGTAAAAGTCTTATATCCGTTCAATTTATCTGCGAGACCAAGCGTTTTAATTGTTCTGGATAGATTGATTGATCCGGTTAATACTGTTTTTAACTTAGAACATTTATTTCTAAAAACCCGGAAATTTGATAAAAAAGGTTCAGCGATTTGGTTCTTTTTTAGGTTTAATATAAAATCTGGAAACTTGTCTATAAAGAGTATAAATTCTTTGGCGGAAAGAATTTTAATCAAATATTTTTTCATTTGCTCTTCAGTTGTATCTGATAATTTACCAAGTTGTATATAAGGGTTTTCGGGTGCCATTTCTACTATAGTATTCCACCCATTACGTAGGAATTCAATCGTCTTCTTGCTTCTACTTTGTTCTACAATCTGACCATAAATCTCGTTATAAAAATCATGCTGATTTTGACAGCCCTGGACAATGATGTAAACAATTGGCAAGTTCGTGTTTCTTGCAATAAACTCTTTCATAAAACTGGTTTTTCCAGTCCGTCTTATTTGAGAAATAGTAATGTGCTTTATGGTCATTAGTCTTTTTCTGAAAGAAATAAATTCTTTTTCTCTATTAAAGAAATCATCGCCAGAAACTTCAGCTCCCGGATTGATTTTAATCTTTCTTAAATACTCCATTTTATATTCTCCTTTGGGAGACAAAATAATTTTTTAAAATAGGGCTGTCAATAAATAACCTTGTTTTATAACAAAATCGTTTAAAAATAAAACCGTTATCAAACAAAAACGTTATAATTTGTGATATGCATTCAGTTTGTTAAATATTTTATTATCCAGGGAATCTTCTTGTTAAAAACAATTTACGCAAAATCGGAATCTCGTGTTACTTTATCTTCACCAGCTCATAATCCGATGATCCCATGCCAAGTTTTTCAGCATAAGAAAAAACATCTTCTATGTTAATGTGAGGAAAGAGCTCCTTGAAAAGGTTTTTGCCTGCTTTTTCATTGATAAGATCGATGGACGCCCTGTCGATCGCAACAATATCCTTTGAAAAGAGAATGCCAATGTCCGACACAAGATATTCACCGTGAATATTCACGCAGT
>Ga0222681_1000622_pt1 | contig 12101 bp, 8 predicted proteins | sample AntAcemetage1006_FD_179844 | JGI IMG/M metagenome (GOLD analysis project Ga0222681, IMG submission 179844) | Saline water microbial communities from Ace Lake, Antarctica - #1006 | ecosystem: Environmental > Aquatic > Non-marine Saline and Alkaline > Saline | place: Antarctica: Ace Lake... | reverse complement strand
AGTTTTTTCATCGAGTTTACCATTCTCAATGCCATTTCCATTTTCATCATTTTCGGAGATATCTTCTTCTTCTTCGTGAGCTACACGGGCAACGTCTGTGACTTTATCACCCTCATTAAGAGTTATCAGCCGCATACCTTGAGTATTTCTGCTGATCACGGAGATGCTACCCACATGCTGTCGTATTACTTTGCCTGAGTTTGTGATGATAATAAGGTCATCATCGTCAATAACTTCTTGTACACTTACGAGATTGCCATTTCTCTTTGTGGTTTTCAATGTTATGACACCCATGCTGCCGCGTTTTGTCACACGATAATCAGCAATTGGAGTGCGTTTTCCGTAGCCATTCTCACTTATAGAAAGAAGAGTGCCTTCTCGTTTGACTATCACCATAGAAACGGTTTGATCAGTATTTCTAAGTCGAATACCAATAACACCCTGAGAATTTCTACCTTGAGCTCGAACATCTGTTTCATGGAAGCGGTTACCGAATCCATTCCTCGTGGCAAGAATAATATCGTTGTCACCCTCAGTGATCCGTGCATCAATAAGTTCATCTCCCTTAATGAGTTTTATAGCAATAATGCCACCGGTACGAGGATGAGAGAATGCTGCCAGAGCTGTCTTTTTGATTATTCCATTCTTTGTGACAATGGTTACAAAATTTGGAAGTTCGAAATCACGGACAGTAACATACGCTTCAATCCTTTCATTTCTTTCGAGCTGAAGTAGATTCACGATTGCTTTTCCGCGCGCTAACCTGCCCACCTTTGGAATCCTGTGTACTTTCAACCAGTGACACTGCCCAAGGTCTGTAAAGAAAAGTATAAAGGCATGTGTAGATGCGACAAAAATACTTTCGATAAAATCTTCCTCTTTTAAATTTGAGCCGGAAAGCCCCTTGCCGCCGCGCTGCTGTTTCCTGTAAGTCCTTATAGGAAGACGTTTTATATATCCTTCGCGTGAGATCGTTACAACCATTTCCTCATCAGCGATCATATCTTCTGTTTCGATATCTGCAGAGCCCTCCAAAATGGTTGTTCTTCGATCATCAGAGTACCTGTCTTTCATCTCAAGAACTTCATCTTTGATGATCTGCATACGTTTTCCACGTATTTCAAGAATGCTTTTAAGTTCTTCGACTTTTTTTACAAGTTCACGATATTCCAGTTCGATCTTTTCACGCTCTAAACCGGTGAGTTTCTGAAGTCTCATCTCGAGGATGGCTTTTGCCTGAATTTCTGTGAATCCGAATTTCTTCTGCAGGTTCTCATTTGCATTCTGCGTGCTGTCCGATGCCTTGATGATCGCAATTATTTCATCAATATTATCCAGAGCGATGCGGAATCCTTCGAGAATGTGAAGTCGTTTTTCTGCATTATCCAGTTCATATTGAGTTCTGCGCACGACAACTTCATGGCGGAAATCTATATAATTCTGAAGCAAGTCCTTCATATTTATGACTTGTGGAATTCCGCCGACAAGCGCACGGTTGTTGATTACATAGCTTACCTGCAACTGAGAATATTTATACAGTTTTTTTAGTACAGAATCTGCATCGGCGTTTCTTTTTACGGTGATGACCAAACGCATTCCCTGCCGTCCGGATTCGTCCCGTATATCGCTGATGCCTTCAATTCTTTTATCTTTGACCAGTGCGACAATTTTATCAATGAGAAGTGTCTTATTGAGCTGGTATGGAAGTTCTGTGACTATGATCGATTCCTGCCCATTATTTTTTGTCTCAATAGATGCTTTTCCTCGATTTATGATCTTGCCATAACCGGTCTGGAAATAATCCCGGATCCCCTGTTTCCCGATGATATAGCCACCTGTTGGAAAGTCCGGTCCTTTTATATAGGCAAGAAGTTCAGTCGGTTCGAGTTCAGGATTGTCGATCAGTGCACAAAGCGCATCACTGGTTTCGGAAAGATTATGGGGAGCCATATTCGTTGCCATACCCACAGCGATTCCTGATGAACCGTTGACAATGAGATTGGGAAATTTTGAGGGAAACACTTTTGGTTCCTGGCGGGTGTCATCATAGTTTGGCTGGAAATCTACAGTATTTTTATCCAGATCAGCCATAAGGTCAACTGCCGCATGCTGCAATCGAGATTCTGTGTAACGCATTGCTGCTGGCGGGTCACCATCCTGAGAGCCGAAGTTTCCTTGTCCATTAATAAGAATGTAGCGCAGACTCCATGGCTGTGCCATTCTCACGAGCGTAGGATACACGACCTGCTCACCGTGAGGGTGGTAGTTTCCCGAAGTATCACCAGCGATCTTTGCGCATTTTCGGAATCCTTTTCCCGGTTCGAGTTTTAGCTCGTGCATTGCATAAAGAATTCTTCGCTGGGAAGGTTTCAATCCATCGCGCACATCTGGCAGAGCTCGTGAAACGATCACGCTCATTGAGTATTCCAGGTAAGCTTTTTTCAGTATATCATCAATTTCAATCTGTTCAATTCTTGATCTATCGTGAATCATTTATCCTCCGGTTACACATTGACTTCTGCGTATTTTGCATTTTTCTCAATAAATTCCCTTCGAGGTTCCACATCACCACCCATGAGAATCGTAAAGATACGATCAGCTTCGATCGCATCATCCATTCGCACTGCGGTAAGAATACGTTTTTCAGGATCCATAGTGGTTTCCCAGAGTTGATCGGGATTCATTTCACCAAGACCTTTGTAGCGCTGTATGCCCACACCTGTTGATCCAATCTCTTTGAGAATTTCATCCCGTTCTTCGTCGGAAAAAACATAGCGTGACATCCTTCCTTTTTTTAATTGATAAAGAGGAGGACGGGCAATGTAAATATTACCGCTTTCAACAAGAGGTCTCATATATCTGAAGAAAAAGGTTAATAAAAGCGTGGCGATATGCTGACCGTCCACATCTGCGTCAGCCATAATAATGACTTTATTGTAACGAAGCTTTGATTTATCAAATTCATCACCGATACCTGCGCCAAGTGCAAGGATAATGGGCTGAATTTTCTCGTTATTAAGTACTTTATCAATACGTGCTTTTTCTGTATTAAGCATTTTGCCCCATAATGGCAGGATTGCCTGAAAAGTCCTGTCCCTTCCCATTTTCGCAGAACCACCCGCAGAATCTCCTTCGACAAGAAATATCTCGGTTTGAGTGGGATCTTCGATCGAACAATCTGCAAGCTTGCCCGGTAAGCTTCCGCTTTCGAGTACAGATTTTCTCCGTGTGAGTTCACGCGCTTTTCTCGCAGCTTCTCGTGATCGAGCGCCGAGTATCGCCTTGTTTGAGATCGATTTTGCCTCTGTTGGATGCTCTTCAAAATATTCCATCAGCTTTTCATACACAACGGAATTGACAATACCCTCAATATCGAAGTTCTGTAACTTGGTCTTTGTCTGTCCCTCGAATTGAGGTTCTTTTAATTTCACGCTTATCACTGCAGTCATTCCCTCTCTTATATCTCCACCCTGCGGAGTGTTTTTTTCATTTTTTGCGAGATTGGAATTTTTAATATAAGTATTAACTACACGCGTGAGAGCAGATTTGAAACCGCTTAGGTGCGTGCCGCCTTCTATAGTATTGATATTGTTTGCAAAGCTCAGAATTGATTCCTGGAAACCGTCATTGTATTGGATGGCAACTTCAAATTCTGTATGGTCTCTCTCACCTGATATATAAACTGGTCTATTGAAGAGAACTCTTTTGTTTTCATTCAGATATTTTACAAAAGAAACTATTCCCCCCTCATACTTGAAATCATGCTTTTCATTATTGCGCTTATCCTCGAGGATGATCCTCACGCCTTTATTAAGGAATGCAAGTTCTCGAAGTCGTACAGAGAGATAATCAAAACTAAAAGTAATATCATTAAAAATTTCTTCATCAGGCATGAAAGTTACTTCCGTACCTGTTTTTTTAGTTTTTCCAACGATCTCTACTGGAGATTTTACTTTACCACACTCATAATATTGTCTGTATATGCTTTTATTTTTGTAGACTTTTACCTCAAGCCATTTTGACAGGGCATTCACTACTGAAACACCAACACCATGCAATCCGCCGGATACTTTATAGGATTTGTCGTCAAACTTTCCACCTGCATGGAGCATGGTCATAACCACCTGCAATGCCGGGACTTTCTGTTCTTTGTGTTGATCGACCGGAATGCCGCGTCCATTATCAATGACAGTTGCAGATCCGTCTGTGTTTATGATTACTTCAATTCTATTACAGTATCCGCCCATTGCTTCGTCTATACTGTTATCGACGACTTCATAAACCAGATGATGAAGACCACGTTCGCTGGTTCCGCCAATGTACATAGTGGGGCGCTTGCGTACTGCTTCCAGTCCCTTCATTACTTTTATTCGTGTTGCATCATATTTTGCTACCATATTACCTCGATTTGCTAATTTTCATTAAGATCTTCAAGTAAAGAGTCATACTCGTCTTTTTTAGAATTTATCGTAGAAGGAATTTTACCCAAGCTCATTACCATATCAATTTTTGAGTTTCTCGGAATATCCATTCCGTACACGGGCTGGCTATAAATCACCTTTCCCTTTTGAATTTCATTTGAATAGGAATAATTTACGTTACCTACTTCCAGTCCGCTATTTATAAGCCGTATCCGGGCTTCATCAAGTGTCAGATTATCCAGCGTAGGAATCTTAATAAGTTCAGGACCTTTGCTCACGATCACATCGATCGTATAGCCCTTTTTCACGACTGTATTGGCTTGTGGTTCCTGGGAAATGATACTTCCATCTAGAACCTCAAGACTGTTGCGTTCACCTACATTATCAATGTACAATCCCGCTTTATAGAGATCATGTTTGGCTTTTTTGTAGTCTTTATTTGCCAGATCAGGAACTTCAACCTCATTCCTGTGATGAGTGTAAAAATAGAGCACAGTTCTGGAGATCACAAAGCCAAGTAAGAAAATAATAATAAAGCTCAATAAAACAAAACCAATCGTTTTTATCGTTTTCATACTACTTTCCTTAAGGCAGAAGCAAAGCTTCCATCCATGTTGTGCTTAAAAGGATAAGTTTTTATATATTTGCCAGATACAAAATCTTTCTCAACAAATTGATCAGGTTTTATAAGAGTATAATTTGAATGATTCTTCATAAATTTTTCTATCTGTTTCTCATTCTCATCCGGGTTGATCGTGCATGTTGAATAAACTATAACACCGTTTTTTTTTAGAAGAGAATCTGCTTTTTCCAGGAATTTTTGCTGCAAGGGTATCAAACTTTTCAGCCGATTTTCCGATTGCAGGCGTATGTCCGGCTTCCTCTGCATCACTCCCCAGCCTGTGCAGGGTGCATCAATAATAATTTTATCGAATTTCTTTTGGGATTTTAGATACAGTACATCTTTCATGACAATATCAATTGAGGAATGCTTCATACGTTTTGTATTCTCTTTGAATTGCATGATGCGACCGGGATCGTTATCAACCGCAGTTATTTTAGCAGTATCTTTTGTCAATGAGGCAAGATAGAGCGCTTTCCCGCCGGGTGCTGCGCACATATCGAGTATCTTCTCACCTTTTTCAGGATGCAGAAGAAGTACAGGTATTAAAGCACTTTCATTCTGGATATAATAGTATCCTTTTTTGAAATACTCATCTTTAAGAAAATTGAACGAAGATTCAATAACTATCATGTTATCAAAATATTTACTTCTACTGAACTGAACATTCTTTTTGTTGAGATATTCACTGAATTTTTTGTAAGAAATTTTATCAGTCTCGATCCGAAGAGTAAGTTTTGGAGTGCTGTTGAAATAAGTGCATAGTGCTATTGTATCATCTTTACCAAAGAGGGATACCCAATTCTTTATCAAATAAGCTGGAAATGAGTGTGTAACAGAGATTTTCTGCACTATATCTTTCGGAATTCGGATTTTTTTATCCTTCCTGATATAAGAACGGAGCACTGCATTTATAAAACTGCTTACTCCTTTTTTGAATTCTTTATTGCTGATATTGATAGTCTCATTCACGCATGCATATGCAGGAATTGAGTCCAGGAAAGTTAACTGAAACAATCCGAGTAAAAGAAGGTTCAGCACCTTGGGATCGGTCTTCTCAAAATCAATATAATTTTTCAGCAAAAATTCAAGGTGGATTTTCTGTTTGATGGAACCCTTAACAAGTGTATAATATAAATTATGATCCTGCTTTGATGCGAACTTTGAGGAAAAGCGAGCCAAGACCTTCTCAGAGTTATTCCGCTCAAGAAGAATGTCATTTAAAGAGTAAAAAGCTGCTAATCTCGGGTTCATATTTTGGAATAAAAGTTTCTTATAATTGCTTTTACGATATCTTCAGCGGAGCTGGGAGTATTTTCAGACATAAATTTCTGAATTTTCTTTATTACATTTGCTTTGGAATATCCAAGAGATATCAACGCATCTTCCGCATCATTCACAAAATTTTGTTCTTCAGGTGTAGCTGTATATTCAATGAAATTACCGGGAAGAATGTCATCAAATTTGTCTTTAAGTTCTATGATAATGCGCTCAGAGCTCTTTTTGCCGATACCAGGTACAGTGGAGAGAAGCTTCACATCCTGGCGTGTAATAACATCAAATAGATCTTTTATTGTGATGCCGGACAATATTGAAATGGCGATTTTGGGACCAATACCTGCAACTTTTAAAAGAGAATCAAATACGATCCTCTCTTCTTTTGTGGCAAAACCGAAAAGCCGCTGTTCATTTTCCCGAACATGAAAGTGAATATAGAGTTTACTAGCCGAACCAAGCTCACCAAGTTTATCATAAGTGCTGACAGGAATGGTAATATAGTATCCAATGCCATTCGTTTCTAACACAATGCTTGTCGTTTTTTTCTCTACGATTTTTCCGCTAATATATTCAAACATATTGCAATTTGTTTACATGACAAAGAGCGATTGCAAGTGCGTCTGTAATATCGAATTGCAACTTCTCGTCTTTGATCTTTATAATGTTTTTAACCATGTATTGAACCTGTTGTTTTGATGCATTACCGTTTCCTACAACTGCCTTTTTCACTTCTCTTGCAGAATACTCATATATGGGTATTTGTGCCTGTTCCAATGCAAGAAGCAGCACGCCTCGCGCTTCTCCAAGAGAAACAAGAGATCGAACATTTTTTGCATAGAATATTTTCTCGATACTCGCAATTGTCGGTTTGAATTCAGCAATGAGTTTATTAAGTTCTTCATATAGCAAAGTAATTCTCTTCGCAAGCGTCATCTTGGGGTTAGTTTTAATGACTCCGAACGAAAGCGGTTTCACTTTTTTATGTTCCACATATAGAAATGCATAACCCGTTGCTTTTGAACCTGGGTCAATACCTACTATTATTTCTTGTTTACTCACTTGCAACTTTTTCTAATATCTCGTCGTCGATCTGGAAATTTGCATAGACATTTTGCACGTCTTCGACTTCTTCAAGAGCTTCAATGATCTTTATGACCTGAGCTGCATAATCATTTGCAGGAACAGTGTTTTGTGGGACATATTCGAGATCAGCTTTATCTATCTTAATATCCTTTTCTTCCAAAATGTGAACGATATTGTACAATTCTTTTGAATCGGTAGTTATAATAAAGAATTCGTCTTCTTCTGAGAAATCTTTAGCGCCGGCATCGAGTGCGATCATCATGAGTTCGTCTTCATTGAGTTCTTCCTTCAGCACAAGGATTGTACCGGATTGAGTGAAATTCCAGGAAACCGAGCCCTTTTCAGCTAAGCTGCCATTATGCTTGGAAAGTACGTGACGGACCTCTGCGACAGTTCTTTGTCTATTATCAGTAACAGCTTCAATGAGCATTGCCACACCACCTGGAGCATATCCTTCATACATGACATATTCATAGTTTACTCCCTCGAGTTCGCCGGTTCCTTTTTTTATTGCACGTTCAATATTATCCTTTGGCATATTTTCAGAAGTTGCTTTGTTTACTGCGTTCCGTAGCGCAGGATTCATTTCGGGATCTCCCCCACCGTCTCTTGCTGCAACAATGATTTCACGGATGATCTTCGTGAAGACCTTTCCACGCTTGGCATCTTCCTTTGCCTTTTTATGCTTTATTGAACTCCATTTATTATGTCCGGACATTATACCTCCATCAATTGAGCGATATTACTATTCATCTTCCTTTTTGCTTTCTCCAATGACTTTTTTAGCTTGATCATTAGGAAGCTTTTGATAATATGCAAACTGTTGTGTGAAATATCCACGACCTTGAGTAATTGATTTCAATGACGTATAATAGGAATACAATTCCGAAAGTGGAATTTCTGCATTAAGTATCTGTTTGTTCTCTTCCTGCGACATACCGAGGATCTTACCTCTTCTGCTGCTGATATCACCCATGACATCGCCCATATATTCTGTAGGGACGACGATCTGAATTTTATGAATGGGCTCGAGTAGTATAGGATTTGCCAGAGCGAAACCATCTTTAAGTGCATGAGAAGCAGCGATCTTGAATGCCATTTCCGAGGAATCAACATCATGGTATGAGCCATAATAAAGTTCTACTTGAATATCGACAACCGGATAACCGGCAAGGATTCCATCTTTCATGGTTTCCACAAGCCCTTTTTCGACTGCTGGAATATATTTGCTGGGAATCACGCCGCCGACGATTGCATTTACAAATTCAAATCCTTCTCCAAGTTCTTTTGGTGAAATTCTTACATATACTTCACCATACTGCCCATGTCCACCACTTTGTTTTTTATGGCGGTATTTCACGTCTGATTTGCCGGTTACAGTTTCTTTATAAGGTATTTTAGGATCAGTAAGATTTGCTTCAACATTATATTTATCTTTCAGGCGTTTCTGTACAAGACCGATCTGGATCTCTCCCTGTCCGGAAAGTATATTCTGATTTGTTTCAATATTCATCTCTGTTTTTATTGTAGGGTCTTCATCAGTGATTTTGGTGAGTGCAGGACCGATTCTGTCTTCATCGGATTGGCTTGCTGCATGGATGGCTTTCCAATATACAGGTTGTGGATACAGCAAAGGTTTTACTATGAAATTTTGTCCTTTCTCTGCAATGGTGTTGGATGTTTTAGTATTTTTCAATTTGACCAAACCACCAATGTCACCTGCTGATATCTCATCGACCTCTTCGCGTTTTTTGCCACACACGGAAAATAACTGACCGATTTTCTCTTTTGCTGATTTTTCCGGAAGCTCAACTTCATCTCCGGTTTTCAAAATGCCTGAATACATTCTCACGAGAGCGATTTCGCCAAAATTGAGTTCTGTTACAGATTTGATAACATAGCCGAGTTTTTTGTCGTAATTGGCGAGATCGAGCATTTCTTTCTCATCATTTTTCTGCACAGGGATCTCTTTGATATCCTCTGGTGACGGGAAGAACATATTTATAAGATTGAGGATTTCCTGAATGCCAATATTTTCGGAAGCAGAGCACGCGAACAAAGGAATTGCAGCACCTTGTATGATGGAGTTTTTCAGTCCGTTGCTGATCTCTTCTGCAGAAAGCGCGCCTTCTTCAAAGAATTTTTCCATGAGTTTATCGTCAGATTCTGCAGCGGCTTCAATAACTTTCTCATGCCACTCTTCTACTTCGTCAGCTAGATCAGCAGGAATTTCTATTTCTTTACCCTGTGCATAAGCTTTTTTATTAATAGTATTTATAACACCCTTGAAGTGCTCAGCAGTTCCAATTGGAATGAGAACCGGCACTACAATCTGGTCGCAATAGCTGCTGAGTTCATCGATTATTTCTGTAAACTTCGCATGTTCCCTATCGAGTTTATTGATAATAATTGCTTTGCTGTTATTAACTTCATCTGCATATTTCATTGCCTGATCAGTCATCACTTCGATTCCTGCAACAGCGCTGATAGTAATAAGTGCAGTATCGACCGTACGAAATGCAGTGATCATATCACCTTTAAAGTCACTATATCCCGGGGTATCGAGTATATTATGTTTGATTTTTTTCCACTCTAAGTTGCCCAATGAAAGGTTGATAGACATCTTTTTGGAAACTTCATCAGGATCGTAATCCATAAGTGTATTTCCGTCATCAACTCGTCCAAGACGATTAATCACTCCTGCGTTGAAAAACATCGCTTCAGCAATGGAAGTTTTACCTGATCCACTGGCACCAACAAAGGCATAATTTCGAATACTATCCATTGAGTATTTCTTCATTCAGATCCTCCTGAAATACATATTATTTATAGCTAAAATATCGAGTTACAGGAAATGGTGTCAAACTTTTTAAAAGTATATTTAACTATTTATTTTAAAGGAAGTTATGAACAAATTTTGAAGTGAAAAAATGATGATTTTGGGGAGGCTAGAAAGCGTGGTTTTAGTTTAAAATTTTCCCCACAAAAACTATTTCTTCTTAAGTAAAGGTGAAATAAAATTTTCTTTATAATAAAATAAATTATAGATTAAAATCGAAGAGACAAACTCAAGAATAAATCAAATCTCCATTCTGTGTCGATTAAAATAGCATTACTTTCTTCTTCTCTAATGATATTTTTAGATTCGTCTCCTAGATCATCTATCTGAAAGCTAGTTAATTCAAAGCAACATCCAAAAGAAATAAAAAAATTCTCTTTGTTAAATAGAGAAAAATAATAATTCCACCACAAGTCCAAATTTAAACCACCCCACCAACAACTTAATGGACTACTAACTACATCCTCATAGAAATCAACTGCCACACTCTCCATACTGTTTCTTTGTCCTAATTTTAAAGCTATATCCATATTAATTCCATCTGCACCAGGATCTACTGTTTCCCAACTAAGTAAAAGACCTTCGGATTTATATTTTGCTTCATGAACAACTGGTCTATGTGCTACAGTAAATAATCCTCCACCACTATCGGAAGGTCTTTCCCAAGATCTATTAAACCAACCTATACGGAAAAAATGGGGTACAATTGTAAAAGGCTGTGATTCCCCGGGATGGTAGTATGAAATATTCATTTCCCATAAAACAATACTAAATTCTTCTTCTTGTATCAGACATTTAAAACTCATTATTTTATCAGCTTCTACAATATAAACATCATAAAATATTTCATCTACAATATCATAATATGCAGTAAGGGGGATATAACAAAAGTCTCGTAATGCCTCAGTCCTACCAATAAAAAGAGATTGAGAAAGTTTATACTGAAATGAAAAAATTGGTTTTAATATATATCGCTGAAAAAAATTATCAGACTTTAATATATTCTTTAAGAAGGGATATAGACTTATTCCACAAGTAAAATGTTTTAACTTTTTAACTTCATATTTTTCAAGTGATAATATTTCTTTTTGATCTGGAGTATTTCTCATAGGGAACTGATAATCAAATCTAAAAAAAGAGGTTCTTTTATACACAAAATTTGTGTGCACATCAAAGGCACTTAATCCTTCTGTTGTTACTTTAAGTGCAGGTGTGTCATCTTTAAGATTCATCCATGGTTCCCACCAATTCAAATTATATCCAATTGAAACATCACAAGAAATATTATCGAAGAATGTTTTCTTTGATTTCTTTGTTGAAGGAATAACTTTATTATTTGAATATTTTTGTATTTGATTGTATTTTCTATTATTGTCATTTTCGGTAAAATTGGATTTGTATGTATTTGATAAACCCTTTGGAAATTTAATTGAGTTTAAATTACATATACTATTTCCTGTATTTCTTGCTTCAGGTACACCACTATTAAAGACATATTCATTACAACAAATATTATCAAAATGTGATAAATAAATCTGTTGGGCTTCACAAACAAAAAATTGGTACAAGAGAAAAATAAGAAATGTAATTTTTGAAAGATTTCTAATTTTCATTACTAAAAATATAGCACATTTTAATATCTAAAGACCAAGCTTCCTTTTTGTTCTAATTAGTGCATTAAGATTATTGATTGATAAAGGATGATTAGGATCTAATCTAAGAGCTTCTCTATATGCCTTTTCGGCAATATCTAATATTAACAGCGTACTTTTTTTAGTAGGTGAAAATCTAACAATATCTAAATATACTTCAGCTTTCCAAAAATAAAAATCAGCACCAAGAGGATGGTCTACTTTTG
>Ga0222681_1000613_pt1 | contig 12191 bp, 15 predicted proteins | sample AntAcemetage1006_FD_179844 | JGI IMG/M metagenome (GOLD analysis project Ga0222681, IMG submission 179844) | Saline water microbial communities from Ace Lake, Antarctica - #1006 | ecosystem: Environmental > Aquatic > Non-marine Saline and Alkaline > Saline | place: Antarctica: Ace Lake... | reverse complement strand
GTGATGACCGTCTGCAATGTAGAGGGCATCAATGCCGCTAAACATCTTCTCAATCGCATCAAGCACCGCTGGTTCACGGATACAGAATAGTTCGTGAACCACGCCGTTTTCTGTCTTCACAACCGAGTCAGGTTCTTCACTGACAAGATTATTCAGATAGGAAAAAACCTCGCCGGGATCACGGTATAAGAGAACCACAAGACCCGTATGTGCATTCGTCATGTCAATATGACGCGTCCGGTCCTGCTCTTTATCGTAGCGGGTGTGTTCGTGGCGTTTGATTCTATTCTCCTGATAGTTCCCGGTCGAGATATTTGCCACAAGCCCGGTGTAAATATTTCCTCCCTGTTTAACCCGGTACAGATACACCGCTTCCACATCATCCTGCACCAGTGTGCCGTTTTCAATCATGGATGCAAGATTTTTCTGTGCAAGGTCATAGACCTCATCGCTCTCGGCTTCAACGCTGTCCGGTAGCAGTGCATCTGAGCGGATGACCTTTAAAAAACTCTCAGGATTTTCCTGTAAAATCTGGCGTGATTCGTCTCTGCTTACGACATCATAGGGAACTGACGGAACCTTTGATGCCTGTTTTTCTGCAGGGCGGTAGCCTTTGAATCGGTAGATATCAACCATGAAGCATATTTCTCCTGAACGGGTATGATCTGCCTTTACAGGTCTGTCCCGGAGGTTCTTATGGCTATGCCCATTTGGGGGCCGGGCAAGAAGTTAAATGCCTAAAATTCAGATGTATGTGAACATCATCCATGCAGTCAGAACGTATTACTATCAGAAGGGCAAATCACGCAGATATACCCGTAATTTCAGCAATCGAAGAAGCGCTCTTTCCTGATGCTTGGGACGAGAACGGCTTTCGGGATGTTCTCATGTATTTTCCGGCCACGTTTTTTGTCGCGCAGAAAGCCGGCTTGCTGGTAGGCTTTGTCTGTGCAGGAATTGAGGATACCGGCCCTCAGGTCTATGGACATCTGTTAAACATCGCTTCAGCACCGACCTGCCGGAAACAGGGGATTGGCAGCATGCTCTTACAGCGGATCGAGTTTGAATGTATGATGAATGGCTGTAGTGCTATGCAGCTTGAAGTGCGGCCTTCTAACAAGCATGCGCAGCAGTTTTACTCACGAAATTCCTATTCTCAGGTCATGATGCTTTCGCAGTATTACAACAACGGCGAAGATGCAATTCTTATGATGAAATCATTCTGATTGAACGCAGACTGCATCCAATACGAGCAGTAAAAAAAAGAAAACAAAAATATTTTTTTACCGTCCAAGCTGTTTATGCGCACGGGCCAGATGTCCGGCGGCCTGTGCACCAATAAGAGAGAGTTCACCGGCAAGAACACCGGTTGCGACAATCTCCGCAAATTTCCGGGCGTTGCTGCCGGGTGGCGTTCCTCCTCCGGCACAGCCAAGCATTGAGAGAAGTTCACGCTGGGTATCAAGTCCGGTCCCGCCGCCGACGGTTCCCACCTGCACCGCCGGAAGTGTGACGGCAACATAGACGCCGCCTTCTGCCTCCTCCATCGTGGTAATACAACTGCTTCCTTCGACCACGTGTGCCGGATCCTGCCCGCAGGCAAGATACATCGCAGCAATGACGTTTGCCGCATGAGCGTTGAATCCCAAAGCACCGGCACGGGCACTTCCCACCAGATTCTTGCGGGTGTTCACATCGACCATCGCCTTCGCATCACACTTGAAGATGCGTTTTACCTGTTCGTTTGTGAGAAACACACCGGCGATGACTGTCTTGCCACGTCCCTCGATAAGATTGAGAGCGGATGGTTTCTTGTCCGTGCACATATTGCCGGAGAGCGAGACGAGGTGCGCTCCGGTCTCCTGCTCGATCTTCTGCGCCACGCGTTCACTGCCAATGGTCACCATATTCATTCCCATCGCATCGCCCGTGAAGAATTCAAGGCGGACAAAGACACTGGTGCCGGTCACAAAACACCGGAGGCCGGTAAGTTTGCCAAACGAGGTCGTTGCCTCGGCAAGATCCCGCAGTACATCCTCATGCGTCTCAACATAGCGCACCACTTCCATCGAATGCGCAACGTCCCGTGCGGCAAAAACCGGGGCACGGGTCATGCCATCACGCTGAATCCGGACAGTCGCCCCGCCTGCTTCAGTAATGGCACGACATCCCCGGTTGACCGAGGCAACAAGCGCGCCTTCGGTCGTGGCAAGAGGAAGATATACCTCGCCATCTGCATACTCTCCCTGCACCAAAACCGGCCCGGCGACGCCGACCGGAATCTGAATACAGCCCACCATATTCTCGCAGTTTTTTTTAACCGCCCGCTCTGCGCTCATCGTATATTCGCCAAGCCGGGTCAGTTCTGCCTCCATCTGGTCTTCGACAAACCGGCGCCGGACCGCGATGGCATCATCAGGCGACAGCTCATCATCAAGGGCATAGAGTTTGAGGGTGCCCCTCTTCAGCCGCTCGATATATTCATCCATAAGAACTAATAGACGGGAAGAAACAAGAGTATGGTGGTCAGAGGGCTTTGAATACACACTGGGGAATACGGATACCAAAGGATCAGGCAGAGGAAAAAAGGCAGCAACTCATCCATGAAGGTCTGCTTGACCGGCAGCGCCGCCCACTCCGGGACGGAGACAATATTGTACTGCCCGTCATTCAGGAATGCCCCGGCGCAGAACCGGGAACCTTTCAGGAATATCATAACAGAGCCGAACTGCCCCGGCACGAACTAATAGGCGGTATTGCGGTGATGCACGAAAACGACCCTAAGGAAGCAGAACGCCTGCTTGCGTCCCGGCCGAAGATTCATACAATACTCTTCGCAGAATCTGCCGTCAGCGGTGAATACCGCACCAAAGACTATACCGTGCTTGCCGGAGAGAATACGACCCGGACTGATTATACCGAATACAGCCTTCACTTCACCGTCGACCTTAGTGCCGCCTACTTCTCAGCCCGTCTTTCAAACGAGCGGCAGCGAATTTTAAACCAGTCACAACCCGGCGAGCGGGTGCTGGATATGTTTGCCGGCGTCGGACCTTTTGCAATAACCCTCGCACAGAAAGCGTCCTTTGTCGCTGCCGGAGATCTCAATCCTGAGGCAGTGGTGCTCCTCGAAGAAAATATCAAACGAAATCATTGCACCAATATTCTCCCGATGCTTGCCGACGCAAGGCATCTGCCATCTTTTTTTGGACCGGCATCATTTGACCGGGTCATCATGAATCTTCCAATGGGTGCCCAGGCGTTTCTGGATGAAGGTCTCTCACTCTGCCGGGAGGGTGGCACCGTGCATTTTTACGTTCTTCAGGAATCTGAGGGACAATACCTGTCCTGTATCAGGGAAAAAACAGCAGGACGGGTGAATGAGCGTGTGGTCAGATCCTACTCAGCGGCTCTGCACCACGCCGTCTATGATATTGAGATGATCCGACGTCTCTGATTTGTTTAGACTTTTTTTCTCTCTTTTTCGGGTTAATTCAGCATCACAATTGCAGCGTTGAGCACCGTTGCAAAACAGACCCATGCAAGATAGGGAATCAACAGATACCCGGCAGTTTTCTGCACCCTGAAGGAGATGGTCACGAGCGCAATAAGCACCCCGATAAGTGCTAAGATCTCAACCAGAGCAAAAAGTGGACTCTGCAACCCAAAGAAGAGATAACTCCAGAGGAGATTCAGGATAAGCTGTGTGCCGAACAGGAGGAGCGCTGTTCTTCCCTCCGGTTCATCCCGCGTACGAATCAGATACCAGAGAGCGATGCCCATCAGAATAAACAGCGCCGTCCATGCAATGGGAAAGACGATGCCCGGTGGCACAAACCACGGTTTTACGAGTGTCGTCTGGTACCAGGAACCGGCGCCGGTCTGCGTAAACACAGACCCCAGTCCACCAATCAGGTTACAGAGCAGGATAGATCCCAGAAGCAACAGGATGTTCTGCACTTTACCGACTTCTGTCATAATGAGTGAATCGGCAGGGAACGGATTATACTTTTGCTGGTGCTCTCCGGTACCGGAAAGAAGATCTGCGAAAATCTGCGAAAAAGAAAAAAGGGGAAGTTCAGGCTACTTCTGCGGTCAGGACGAAGGTCTCATCATCAGGCGATGATTCCATCCATGCCTGTTTGTAGACGCCGTCAATCACCGAGGTGCCGGCTGATTCTGCCTGATAGCAGAAGAGATGGGTTCCGCCAACGCCCGTCATGCCCGGCGCTGCCTCGTCCATCACATACCAGTCACTCAGAAGAGCAACGCTCTCTCCATCAACACTCATATCCCACTGATAGCCAGTAGTTGGATTCTCCTCAAGGGTTACGGTAAAGACAGAGTCCACTTCAGGCAAAACGGTTGTCCCGCTATCCTCCATCGAGTAGACCGGTGCATTGCTGTCTACAATAACCGTCAGAATGAACTCCTCTGTTGGTTCGACATCGGTCTCCCATGGACGGGCATATCCTGCCGTGATCATGTAAGTGCCATCCGTTACTGCCTCATAGGTAAACGTAAAAGTCCCGCCGACGCCAACCATGCCGGGCTCAGCCTCGTCCATCACATACGTGCCATTTGGATCGCCGACAACTGTCAGGCCATCACCGTCAGCAGACCATGAGAACCCTGTCGTTGGATTTCCTGCGAGTTTTACCTCAATCGTGCTGCTTGGTTTTACAATAACGGTCTTCCCGTCATTGTCCTGCGTGAAAACATACGTATCAGACACAACTTCTTCTCCGGTTCCGGTGCACCCTGCAAAAAGCGTGCAGGCAACGAACAGAACAAGGAGAGCACAGATTATTCCAAACTTTTTCATTTCTTTCAGCTCCTTAAACTAAAGGAATACTATGCGACAATGTAATTAAATGATTTCTTTAACTACGGGAAAAACCGCACCTATCAGAAGGTTTAGGCGAGAAAAATAGGGTTTTGGAGGTTTTTATGACGGCATTTACGCCGGTACAAACTTTGTGCCGTAGACCAGCATACCGGTCTTGCCTTCCTCAGTAATCTTTCTGAATACTGATTTGACCGGCATACCGATGTATGGCTTGTCGATATCGCAGATCACCTGCGCCGTCATGCGGGTGCCCTCGTCGAGCTCGATGATAGCAACCACATAGGGCGTCAGATAATCATATTCCTTTGCTGCCGTTCGGATAATCGTATAGGTCACAATCTTACCGGTTCCTTTGAACTGGTACTCCACAATCTCTCCGTCACGCCGGCATTTGGGGCACAGTTCCCTCGGTGGGAAGTAGTAGCTTCCACAGGTTTTGCACATTGTGCCGATGAGGTTGTAACGGTTCTTCTGCTTTCGCCAGTAACGTGGGACTCCCATGATCAGGCCCTCCCTAAGATATTACAGACCACCGTGGCACCGGTTCCGCCTACATTGTGCGTCATACCGATATCGGCATCGACCTGGCGGGCACCTGCTTCACCACGGAGCTGTGTTGTGATCTCACAGACCTGCTTGATACCAGTAGCGCCGACCGGATGACCACAGGCCTTCAGACCGCCACTGGGATTGATTGGCAGACCACCGTCAAGGGCTGTCCATCCTTCCTCGGTGAGTTTTCCGGCTGTACCTTTCTTCGCAAAGCCAAGATCCTCAATCGCACAGAGTTCTGCAATCGTGAAACAGTCGTGCACCTCAACCATGCCGATGTCCTTTCGCTCGACTTTTGCCTGCCGAAATGCCACATTTGCCGCTGCTGTTGTTGCATCAAGCGTGCTGATATCCCGCCGGTCGTGGAGTGAGATCGTATCTGTTGCCTGTCCGACGCCAAGGATCTTCACCGGTGTGTCAGTGAATTCCTTTGCACGGTCAAGCGGGCAGAGAATGACTGCCGCAGCACCGTCTGTGACCGGTGAACAGTCCATAAGCCGGAGCGGGTCAGCAACCAGCGTTGAGTTCAGAACAGTATCCAGAGTAATTTCCTTCTGAAACTGTGCAATAGGATTCTTTGCCCCGTTCCGGTGATTCTTCACCGAGACCATGCCAAGCTGCTCACGGGTGAGACCATACTTATGGATGTAATCGACGGCGATAAGTGAATAGAGCCCGGGGAATGTCGCGCCGGCAAGCCCTTCCCATTCACGGTCTGCTGCTCCTGCAAGGGCATCAGTCGTCTCAGAACCGTCCACATCGTTCATCTTCTCAACACCGGCAGCGACCACGATATCAGAAAGGCCGGATGCGACAGCGGTATAGGCCTGCCTGAACGCAAGACCACCTGACGCACAGGCCGCTTCGACACGGGTGACCGGAATGTGGTTGGATGCAAGACCGGCATAGTCGGCGATAAGAGCGCCGACATGTTCCTGCAGAACAAAACGGCCGGCACTCATGTTTCCGACGAAGATCTCGTCGATCTCATCGCCACCCATCCCTGCGTCTTCAAGGGCATGTGCCCCTGCCTCAACAAAGAGGTTTCTGAATGAAGTGTTCCATTTCTCACCGAATTCGGTAAGGCCGACACCTACTACTGCTACTTCTCTCATTCTGGCATCACGATCTTTCCTTTGTGTTTGGCATACAGTGCATAGTCCAGATACTTCTTGTCAGCAAGAAGATCGGCGACCGTTGGTGCGGCAGAACGGTCAAATATATCAGAGTCAATGACATCAGTGACCGTAATATCAAACGAATCACTGCCGGCACCGGACCCATAACTGGTCACGAAGATCCGCTCACCGGGTTTTGCGACATCGAGTACTGCTGAGAGACCCACCGGGACAGCGCCAGAGTAGGTGTTACCCAGATACGGCACCATGAGTCCCGGGTTAATCTGCTCTGCGCTAAACCCAAGACTCTTTGAAGCATTGCGAGGGAATTTCGCGTTGGGCTGGTGAAAGATGGCATAGTCATAATCTGAGGGCCGGGTGCCCATCGCCTCAAGCATCATCTTTGAGGCACCGACCACATGCTTGAAGTATCCGGGTTCTCCGGAGAACCTTCCACCATGGCTTGGGTATTCCTGTCCTTCACGCCGCCAGAAATCAGGGGTGTCACTCGAGAATGAGAGCGTGTGGTTGATCTCAGCGATAGGATCTTCTTCTCCGACAAGAATCGCCCCGCCGCCGGCAGAAGCCGTGTATTCAAGAGCATCGCCGGGCGCACCCTGTGCAGTATCAGACCCGATTGCAAGGGCGTATTTGACCATGCCGGACTTCACAAGACCCATACCGGCCTGAACCCCTGCTGTTCCTGCTTTGCAGGCAAACTCAAGGTCTGCCGCGGTCATAACCGGCGTTGCACCAATCGCTTCGCCAACCGTCACAGAGGTTGGTTTAACAGCATACGGGTGCGATTCACTGCCAACATAAATTGCTCCAATCTCTGCCGGGTCAAGATCCCTGCGTGCGAGCGCAGCGCGTGCTGCCTCTACTGAGATCGTGATCGTATCTTCGTCCAGATCCGGCACAGACTTCTCGAAGACACCCAGTCCCCGTGAAATATCTGCCCCGTTGGCACCCCAGACCCGCGCTATCTCTTCGGTTTTAATCCGATACCGCGGCAGGTATGCACCATAGGTAATTATCCCTACCATGTTTGTTCCCTCAGTTTCTTCACAATCTCATCCACCCCGAGTTCAGTGCAGCACAGGGTAATCCAGTCCCGTTCTGCAAGTTCAGGCACCAGCGGGTGAACATCCTCGGGTTTAAGGCCCTGCAGAATCACACACCGTGGCTTAAATGAAGTAACCCGGATCGCTATCATCGGCGATTTTCCGGTGGAGACATTGGTGAAGATGAGTGCCCGCTCAGTACTCCATCCATAAATCTTATTGAACTCGTTGGATGAAAGCTGAGTAATGGCATTGAGTGAGTCCACAACCGTATATCCATAGATCTTCTGGTCAAGCGAACCACAGATTCGATGACATTCAAGTGCATCAGTAAGATCTTCCAGCGGAATTGAGGCATCAAAATCGCTCATCTCATAGATCACATCGTCATCAAAGTTGCTGTAGAGAATCTTTGCGAACTTTTTCATGTACCGTCCGCCGTTCTCTGCATCGATCTTCAGAACAGTGTCGACCATCTTTCCGACAACTGCAGTCCCCGGACTTTTTCTCCGCCCCCCTTCATAATCAGAAATGACTGAAGGCGAGACTTCCATGTGCTCAGCAAGTGCGCCTGGCGTAATATTAAACGCCATACGCCACTTTTTAAGGGCCTGACCAGGAGATTCGGAGAGGGTGATCTCTCCTGCCATCTTCTCTGCCAGACGGTCCCGCAGTGCGGACTTCATAAGAATATATGGGGGCTGAAAGTATTATATAATTAACGAAGCTCTGTTCGTCAAACCACGAAGATATTAAAACTCTTTGTGGTTGAATGGAGACTGGTGGGGCCATATTTGTGAGAGAACGCGTTAACCTGCGGCATTTTCCCAGCACCTTTCACGAAAACCTGCGACGGACAGCATAACCCATATATGGTATGCCCTCCAAATTTGAGATCATATGGTTGTGGCCGACGATATTCAGGCACTCAGGCATCTCGCCCTTCTTGGAGGGCTTGACGGACAGGTTCGGATCTCATCCCAGCGCTTAGGAGACCTTCTTGGCACCAGTGCCCAGACGGCATCACGGCGACTGATCGCACTTGAGGATCAGATGCTTATTACCCGAACCGTTCGCGCTGATGGCCAGTTTGTCACAATCACACGACAGGGAGAAGATATCCTGAAAGAAGAATATGCCCAGCTCTGTCAAATCTTCGAAGAACGTTCAGGGGAATACCTGCTGGAAGGGACCCTCATCGACGGACTCGGCGAGGGCGCCTATTATGTAAGTCTCCCCGGCTATGTCTCTCAGTTCAAAGAACTGCTGGGATTTGAGCCCTATCCGGGAACGTTTAATCTGCGCCTTGCCAGCCCGGCAATAGAGATGAGAAAGAAGATTGACACCCATGGCTGGAAGAGAGTGGACGGGTTTACCGACCATGAGAGAACCTATGGCGGATGCCGGGTTCTCGCCTGCTCAATAGAGAATATTTCCTGTGCCATCATTGTCCCGGGCAGAAGCCACTACCCTGAGGACATTATAGAGATTATCGCCCCGGTCCGCCTGAGAGAGAAACTGGGGCTTTCAACAAAAGACAATGTGTGTGTAACGGTGCATTACGATGATTAAGGGAGCAATAGAAGCAATGAAACGGGGAGAGATGATTCTCCTCTATGATTTTGACGACCGTGAAGGTGAGACTGATTTTGCTATTCGCTCAGACTGTGTCAAACCCTCGGATATTCTGAGAATGCGAAAAGACGGCGGCGGTCTTATCTGCACGTCGATTCATTCACTGGCAGCAGAACGTCTGGGCCTTCCGTTTGCCTGTGATCTCCTGCAGGATATGAACTGTGTCGAGAAGACCGGCGATGCCAGATATGATCCGGCAAACCGCTCGTCGTTCTCTCTCTGGGTCAACCACCGCGACACTTTTACCGGCATTCCTGACCGGGACCGGGCCCTTACCGTCACAAAAATTGCAGAACAGGTGCAGAAGTCTCTGAACGGCGGCGGGCATAATTTCGGGGCAGAATTTAAGACGCCGGGCCACATGGCAATTCTGCGGGCAAATGAAGAGCTCCTCGACAAACGCCGGGGGCAGACAGAACTCTCAGTTGCTCTTGCTGAGATGGCTGACGTCACACCGGCGATTACTATCTGTGAGATGCTGGACGACGAGACAGGTCTTGCACTGAAAAAAGAGGACGCGATAGCCTACGGAAAAAAACACGGCATTGTCTTTGTTGAGGGAAGTGAGGTCATAGAAGCATGGGAATCCTTCAGAAAGTCATTGACAAATGCCTGAACCTGCATCAATAATCTGAAATATATAACATTTTCACGTTTTTTCTTTTTTTCATCATTCGTAGCCTGAACCGTTCGTTTCATGCCCGTTCCTGTGATAATATAACGAAGATTTAATACCTGGCTCTTTGATAAGAGTGATCTATGGAAAAAGATACCTCACTTATCTCCATGAGCCCCCATACCGTTCTTATAACAATTGTTCTCCTGGTTATCGGCGGTCTGGTGGAGTACCTTCTACTCTTTGATGAGATGGAACTTATTCATCCAAGCCTTCTGTTTGCGTTCGCATTTATTGCCATTGCAATTACACATCCCAACCATTTTGAAACGTTTCTGATAGCAGTGATCGTCATGATTCTCGCCTACTACACCGGAACCACAGACTTTCAGATCTCAGATCTTGCCGCCGGATTTGTTGCCGTCCTTGTTTTTTCCGGCATATTTAGCCAGTTCAATAAGAATGTCTATGCCGGTTCAGCCATCGCAGGATTGATAGCGATAATAATTAGCGGGTATCTCTTTGTCGTTCAGAATATCTTCATCTTCCCGGAACAGGTTGTCGCCCTCTCGGTCAGCACCCAGCAGTATCTCTTTGAAGCACATATTGTGGTTTTACCAACCGCTGTGGCGACCGCCATTCTCGTGCCACTTGGCATATGGGTCTGCACGTCCTTCCTCTGTAAGCCACACAAACCAAAAAGCAACCCAAATCTGGCTAAGTAACTGTGGAAAATACCACCATTATCAGAAAATCGGTGAAACGAATGACACTCCGTGTCCGCCCAGGTGGAGAGGTCATTCTGACAGCACCACCCGGCACCAACACTGAAGCCTTTCTTACACAGCAACATGCCTGGATTCAGGGACAGCGGGCCCGTTTTAAAGCCATCACCAGGGAATTTGGTGAGGGAGCTGAGGAGCTCTTTCTCTACAACGGAACACTCTGCCACCTTATCCAAAGCGACCGGTGTAGTATCAGCGAAGAAGAGCCGGAAATAACCTACACCAGTCCAAAGGGGCTTATTTCACTCCTGAAACAAACTCTTGACCGTGATCTCAGAGAACAAATAGCCCGCTTCGAAGAAAAGTCAGGCGTGCCAGCCGGGCGGGTTACTATCAGGAGGCAAAAGACGAAATGGGGAAGTTGCTCATCGCAGGGCAACCTGAACTTCAATCTGCGGTGTATCGCCCTTCCACCGGAGCTTAGAGCCTACATTGTCGTCCATGAATGTTCGCATCTGCAGGAATTACATCACGGACCAGCGTTCTGGAAACTGGTGGCAGAGCACTACCCGGCTTATCGTGAGGCAGAGGCAGCGCTCCGGCGTTACTGGGTTGTTATCGAGAGAAACCGTCCGTGGCAGATACTTATCGGATCGAAATGAAAAAAGAAACCGGATTACTCAGTAATCAGGGATCGTACTTCCCCTTCACATCCTTCCAGCCGGTAAAACCACAATAATAACATCCAATCCCATCACAGTGGGGACATTTGGTTGCCGGTTTTTTCACCAGTACTTTTCCTTTTTTGTCACAAAAATTGCACCCAAGCCCTTCGCAGTGGGCACAGAGTTTCTCTTCGTATTCAGGTATTTTTTCAGTCATCATTCATCTCCTTCATCTTCATGGCACCGGGTTTTTAAAATCTGCTTCATGATTGTCCGTGAACTACAGAATCCCTCACCCTCATAGGCACCCACACGAACAACCTCAGCACGGATTCCCTGTTCCCTGAGTTTTATTGTTAGTAATTCCTCATCAAAATGCTGATTGTATCCGAGGGTTATGATATCAGGATCAATCGCTCTTATTGGCAGAAAAATATCATTTCTATCGCCGAGACGTGCCTCGTCAACCACTACAAGCGACTGAATCATACGCAGGCGCTGGCCTTCTGGAACGACCGGTGACGGTTTGTGCTGCACATTCACATCACGGGCCACGATAACATGGAGCTCATCCCCAAGCTGTTTTGACTGCTCCAGATAGTAAACATGACCGGGATGGAGAATGTCAAATGTTCCCGTCGCAACAATCCGCTTCATGCCACAACCTCCAGTTCGCGTGGTTTTCCATCCCAGGTAAAGGCCCGCCAGGAATCGCCGGCATACGGTGGTCCGAGAATCAGATGCACCAAACCCATCGAGGAAAAAAACCGTATATCAGCCTGAGAAGGGAACAGCACCCCATTCGGGTGTGAATGGGCACTTCCGGCCGTCTGTATCCCCAAGGGTCGCATCTCCGGGGAGAACGCGGCACTGGTCCGGCCTGCAATCGTGCCGGGAACAAACTCAAACTCTTCGATAATCCCTTTCTCCGCCCGTAATAGCGCAAGAAACTCATCCGGGTGCTGGG
>Ga0222681_1000602_pt1 | contig 12332 bp, 11 predicted proteins | sample AntAcemetage1006_FD_179844 | JGI IMG/M metagenome (GOLD analysis project Ga0222681, IMG submission 179844) | Saline water microbial communities from Ace Lake, Antarctica - #1006 | ecosystem: Environmental > Aquatic > Non-marine Saline and Alkaline > Saline | place: Antarctica: Ace Lake... | reverse complement strand
TGGCGAGGATCATGAGGTCGGTGTTGAGGAGATGATTCCTCTTCAGCTTCTTCCTCTTGCACCACCGGGTAAAGAACAGATGGAACTGTTGGTTGCCATTGGTCATGGTGCACCGTCTCTCGATGAACTTATTTTCAGGCTCCATCCATTGATTGAGAAGGACACGCGACCTTTTTATAAAGAACGCAGTAGAATTAGCCATCATCTCAAAAAGTTAGACGAGAATGGCTATATCCATAAGAAAAAATCCGGCAAAAATATTCAGATCGAACCTTCACAACTTGGTATGTTGATGCTATTGGATCGAAAGTGAATCCACCATAACCGGATTCAAGATCATATGCCTTTTATGTCTGAATGATCAATTTAGTAGAGCAATTATTGTTGCCAAGGTGGCGGAGCGGCCACGCGGCTGCCTGCAGAGCAGCTATACCCCAGTTCAAATCTGGGCCTTGGCTTGCCTGAATTCCTTTAAGGGATGAAGGCTTTGTGATTGCGGCCACAGCGACGGGGTCACACCCGGACTCATACCGAACCCGGACGTTAAGCCCGTCTGCGTCGTATGCTGTACTGAATTGCGAGAGCGTTCGGGAAACATACAACGCTGCAATCGCTTTTGATGTATTCTTCAAACCAAGACGGTATCGTTTCTTTATTCCGGTTTTTATTAGACCATTTGTTGTTTGTCACCTGTACTGCCGAAAAGACGAATTCTAAAAAAATGTGCTTAAAAGGAATTTTTCAGGCACTGTTTGGTGAAAATGAGATTATCATTTTCAAGCTAACGTCACTTATTCTCCGAAGTGATATTTTGTTATATTCATAAGGAAGAACGATGGTGATAGTATCGTATTTTTCCCGTTAGTTTTGGGTAGGAACGTCACCTTCATCTCCATCGATTACGTAATCGACAAAAGTAGAGATTTGTGTCATAAGCATCGGATCAAGACCTCCTTCCACGGCAAGAAAGGCACCGCTCTTGCTTGTCATTCGGATCTTGTTTGCCAGATAGTGAATGAACCGGGTGATCTTCATGGAAGGGAGATAGATCAGCATCGTACTGACGGAATCAAAGAGAATGAATATTTTTTTATCAGCAGTCTTTTTCAGCATCTCTGTTATCCCGATACCAAGTGAGGTGAGATCAGCAGGATTTTTGATCATCAGGTGATGGTCGTCATTTTCTGCCCCGCTCCCCAGAGAATAGAGAGTAATTGCATCGACAAAGTAGATGTTATCGAGATTGAGGTTGTTCTTTGTATAGAGTTTCTCAAGAATCGATGCCGGGAAATTTGTGGTAATTACGATGGTTGAATATCCTGCGTTTTCTGCCTCCTGTATTATTTTTGTATTGGATGCACGAATCTCACGGGGGTCTGAAAGATAGAGCATAATAACAGACTCTTCATTTTCGGTTTTGAATAGAGACACGTCTTCAGCCGCCATTATTGTGATAGAAATTCCCGGTAATCTTCCGGCATATGTTCGTTTCTGCTGACAATTGCCCGGTTCAGCTCAGCAAGGTTTTCAAGCACCTGTTCGGTATTGGTTATCTGAATCCTAAGGAGCATCTGGATATCTTCTACACTGATGCTCTCATTGACAAGAAGTTCGGTGAAATCCTCAATATTGTTCTTGATAATCTCGACCGGTTTTTTCAGGCGTAGCACTGCTTCAGTGATGTAAGCCAGAAGTTCCTGTTCTGCTTTTCGCTGACTTGTCAGATCGGTAATAATGTAGGAGACACCCGAAAAAACATCCCGCTCGTCAAACCCGGGGGAGGCCCCGATTGACACGACTACCTTCTCGCCGTTTTCACGCAAAATGGTTGCCTCAAAACGGTTAATAGGTTTGTCTGATTGCACGAGTCCTGCAATATTCTTTGGATCAAAGTCCGTGTCTGTGAAAAGATCCCTGATGTTCATCTTATGAAGGATCTCTTCCGGATACCCCAGAAGCCGAATGACCCCATGATTCCAACCGGTGATCATACCTTCCACTGAGGTGCTGAGGATACCGTCGTTTGTGTTCTCGATAATCTTCCCGATTCGTGCCATTTCGGTTGTTGCCGCAAGAAGATCATGGATGTCAGAGATGACATGAATTGCCCCGACGATTTCGCCCTGTGCATCGAGAATAGGATCGATAGAGATCCGTGACCAGCGGTCGTTGAGGATGAACTCATAATGTTCTGATTTTTTTGAGATCTTACTTTTGGCAAATGGACACCCTTTCATAAATGTCTGGGTGTGATGTACGAGTTCGTAGCAGTGCTTCCCCAGAATCTCGCTTCTCGAAAGGTTAAGGAACCGTTCAGAGGATGTGTTGATATTCAGAAGCTCTCCACTGGTCGAAAGCAGAAAGATCGGATCTTTGATGGCATCAAAGATCATATCCCACATTGGATCAGGGTGCTGTTCCTGATCTGCTGCCCATGATTTCAGATCAGAGCTTGTAAAGGTAGCTTTTTCAGGGTGTGCCATATGCAATACGTCTCCAGTAGATGCGCAATAGTTATAGATTCTATGCGTCGTTAGTGAAAATGGATTGTTATGTTATATTATTTTATGGAGTGATCTGGGTGTTTTCTATTGGTTGGGGTATTTCTCTGGAAATCCGCCATGTTTATCCTCACGAAGGATCCGAAGCAATTCCTCAGGTGTCTGGACCTGCCTGTGGCAGGTGTTCTTTTCGCAGAGCATGGCAGTGTCTTCCGTAAGTGGCATTTCATGAGTGAAAGGAAGTATTTCACCAAGTTTTTTGGCATTTTTATGGTTTTTAACGATGATTGTGATTTCCGGGAGATATTCCTGCCTGATAGCATCCAGAAATGAGCTTGTTGGGCCACTCTGAGTAATGGTGATGGTTTTCCCACTGGTTGCTGCCCGCTGAGCTGGAATAAAGAAAGAGATGTGAGCTGCTGGATTTTGATGGATCTCTTTTGAAAAGGCTGCAATTGTTGCTGTCGCCTGATCATAATACTTGTGGTTGCCGGTGAGGTCAAAGAGCCGCAGCAGATTTTGCATTGCAATGGCATTGCCTGACGGGATTGCTGAGTCAGCGGAGCTCTTCTGCCTAAAAAGAAGATTCTCTTCGTCATGTGATGTGAAATAAAATCCTCCGTTTTCTGTGTCATACAGATTTTCGGTCATGGTTTTGGTCAGATGAATTGCCTGCCGAAGGTATGCTGGGTCAAAGGAAGCGCCATAGAGTTCAAGAACACCCCATGTTAAAAAAGCATAGTCGTCGAGGGTGCCGTTTGTTTTGGCCTGCCCATCCCGAAAGGCATGCCACAGTCTGCCGTCATCTCTCAGAAGATGAGTGAAGATAGTCTCCGCTGCCCGGCTGGCCGTTTCGAGATAGGCTGGTTCATCCAGAACAAAGGCAGCTCTGGCGAAGGCTGCAATCATTAAGCCGTTCCAGTCGGTTAGAATTTTATCGTCACGAAAGGGACGTTCACGGCTTTCACGGAAGGCCAGTAATGTTCTGCGGATCGAATTAATATCTTCCGGGGCTTCCACGTCGGGAAGAATAGCGGGTACATTCTCCCCGGCAGGGAGAGGTCCGGGTGTTCCTTCCGGTGTGATGTTCCAGTAGGTTTTTGCACGCGCTGCCTCTCTGGGAGGAAGGATTTCGTCTATCTCTTCGACTTTCCAGAGATAGAACGTTCCTTCAGCACCAGCGCTGTCAGCATCTTCCGCCGTGCAGAATACTCCGTTTGGCAACGTCAGATCCTGTTGTACATAGGAAAGCACCTCACGAATGACCGTTTCATAGAATGGATTGCCGGTCACCTGAAAACATGCCGTGCAGGCGAGCACAAAGAGGGCCTGATCATAGAGCATCTTTTCAAAATGTGGTATGCGCCACTTTTCGTCGGTTGCGTAACGGTGCAGACCAAATCCCAGATGGTCACAGATGCCACCTCGTCTGATTGCTCTGATTGTCTGTTCAGCCATCTGTAGGGCCACTTCATTGCCAGTGCTGGCGTAATGCCTCAGAAGAAAAAGTATGTTCTGCGGAAGGGGAAACTTTGGAGCACCGCTAAACCCGCCATTTGTAACATCATACTGCCGTTTCAGGGCGTCGAAAGCAAAATGGGTGGTTGGTACCGCTCTTCTATGAGGAATTGGTGTATTCAGATGGTTTTGCAGATGACGCATAATCTCTTTTGATGTGGTGGTGATTCTGTCCCGGTCTGTCTCCCATATTTTGGCAATTTCGGGAATGAGATCCGCAAGTCCCCGCATCGTGGTGGTAGTGTGTGGCGGAATATACGTGGCCGCAAAGAACGGTTGTTTCTCGGGAGTTAGAATGAGAGTGAGTGGCCAGCCTCCACTGCCGGTCATGGCCTGACAGACGGTCATGTAAATTGCGTCAATATCTGGTCGTTCCTCACGATCCACTTTGATAGCTATGAAATGTTCATTGATGAGGCTGGCAATTTCAGGGTCGGCAAAAGATTCGTGGGCCATCACGTGGCACCAGTGACAGGTCGAATAGCCGATGGAGAGAAAAACCGGCTTATCCTCCTCTGATGCACGGGCAAAGGCTTCGTCTCCCCACGGGTACCAGTCAACAGGGTTTTCAGCATGCTGGAGCAGATACAGACTTGTTTCTTTTGCGAGTCGGTTTTGGTGTGTCATGGCTTCTGTCCTGTCCCTGAATGATGATGAGGAGTGAAGACCCGGTTTTCACTCCTTTCAGTCAGTTATGTTGGTTTTGATTGCCTCAACTCTGGCAACCGTTTCCCGGCGGGGAGATTCTTCAGGCATCCCGTTTCGTTTTCCGTCCAGTGCCTCAAAAATAGCTTGAACTGATTCACCAAGTGATGGACTGTATCCACCCTCAAGAAGCAGAGAAAGCGGAAGTTCTGTGGCATCGCTGAGGATTGAGGTGAGGGTTCCAAAATCCTGTGGATATAATTTCATTCTCCCTAAGAGATCGTCTGAGAGGCAGTCCATGCCGGCAGAGACGATGAGAACCTCGGGGTCAAAGGTGGTTATTGCCGGAACAAAACCCTCTGTGAAGACATACGAATAATCTCCAATTGAGGCACCGGGCTGAAGCGGGACATTGATAGTATAGCCTTCTCCCTCTCCGCTTCCTCTCTCCTGAGGCATGCCGGTGCCCGGAAAAATCCCTTCCTGATGTACGGAACAGTAAAGAACCCGGTCGGAATGATACCAGACATACTGGGTTCCGTTGCCGTGGTGCACATCCCAGTCAACAATAGCCACTCTCTCAACCTCTTTTAAGGCAGCGGCGGCAGCTATAGAGGGATTGTTAAAGATGCAAAATCCCATTGAGTGGTGGGGGAAAGCATGGTGGCCTGGTGGTCGCATCATAGAGAAACAGTTTTGGCCATCAAGATTTTTGTTCACCGCAGCAATGGCGCCGCCTGCTGCGTACCGGGTTGCCTCAAAAGAATAGGGTGTCACGTAGGTGTCAGGATCCAGAAACCGAAACTCGTCTGCCGGACAATGGAAGGATGCCTGTTCCACCTGAGCGATGTAGTCGGGGAGGTGCACTCTGAGGAGTTCCCGGCTGGTGGCAGCTGGGGCTTCTTCACGCCCGATGCCATCGGGCACACCTTTCAGGGCAGCATCAAGACGGGTCTGAGACTCGGGGTGGCCGGGAAGGTCGTGGCGGCAACACCCGGGGTGGGTTATCACACAGGACCTCATAATGGTGAATCTGTTAGCCCACGCCACGATGAATCTGTCGGTGATTGAACACTGATGATGAGGTGGAATCGTAATTTAAAGGGAGATGTCTGCTACGTTCTGCCCAGAGATTGTTTAGTGCTTTCTGATAGGAATTGGGAAAGATTATACTGAACCTTAAGAATCTCTTATCGTCTGTGAAATCCAAATGAAGTGTATGAGTAAACTTGTTCCCTCATCAGAATTACAGCATCGCATGGCCCGTTTCCGGGAAGAGATGGACCGCACAGAATCTGACTGGGAACTGGTTGTTCTCTTTAGCAAGATAAACCTCTTCTACTTCACCGGAACGATGCAGGATGGAATGCTTCTGATTCCACGTAAGGGAGACGCAGTCTTTTGGGTTCGGCGGAGTTATGATCGAGCTCTGGAGGAATCGCTGTTTTCCCCAATTTTGGCGATGGGAAGTTTCCGCGACGCTGCCGCCGGGTCAGGACCAACACCGAAGATCGTCCACATGGAGACTGAAATCGTGCCGCTGGCTCTGCTCTCACGGTTCCGGAAGTATTTCCCTGTTCGTGATGTGAAGAGTGCCGATCGCCAGATTGCCGCGGTTCGTGCGGTGAAGAGTCCCTTTGAACTGGAGCGAATGGAAGCCTCCGGGCGCATACACGAGCGGGTGCTTGAAGAGCGGGCTCCTGCGTTACTGCAGGAAGGAATCAGTGAGTCAACGTTTGCCAGTCAACTATATCCGGTAATGGTGGAGGAAGGACACCACGGTGTCGTTCGCCTTGGGATGTTTGATACTGAGCTTCTTCTGGGGCAGATTGGGTTCGGGGAGAATTCACTCTATCCTACCTACTTTAACGGACCCGGAGGAAGTCGGGGACTCTGCCCAGCAGTCCCCTTGCTGGGCGATAGCAAGCGGACTCTGAAGACCGGGGATCTGGTTTTTGTTGATATTGGATGTGGCCTTGACGGGTACCATACAGACAAGACGATGACCTATGTCTTCAGAGGATCCTTGCCTGAAGAGGCCATTCTGGCACATGAACAGTGCGTCGACATCCAGAACAGTATGGCACAGATGCTTCGGCCAGGTGCAGTTCCTTCAGAAATTTATGCTTCGGTTATCGACAGCTTGGACTCTGCATTTCTGGAGAATTTTATGGGATACGGCGGTAGGTCGGTGAAGTTTCTGGGGCATTCGATTGGGCTTCTCATTGATGAACTGCCGGTTATTGCGAAAGGATTTGATGAACCTCTCACTGAAAATATGGTTTTTGCCCTTGAGCCGAAGAAAGGCATCAAGGGAGTCGGGATGGTGGGCATTGAAAATACATTTGTTGTGACACCGTCGGGCGGGCGGTGTCTTACCGGGACGCATCCGGGGCTGATGCTGATAGAATAGAGACGGAGAACAAATCTTTTCAGGTTTCTGTCATCAGAATTTTCGAACAGAAACCCACTTAGGCGATCATCTTCTCAACCTCATCTTTGAGGTCTTCAACTTTGGTTGTGATAATGTCCCATAAAATTTCATCATCAATTCTGAAATAGGCATGAACGAGAACATCCCGGAGTCCTGCAATATTTTTCCAGTCAACACGGGTTTGATTCGCTTTCATTTCAGGAGGAATTTTTTAGGTTAATTCATAAATTAATCTAATCTACCAATATTTTGAGTGAATATAAACCTACATAAATTATTAGTATAACAACAGGTTACAATAATATATTGGGGTAAATCAATGTCTCTTACACAATTTGTAGAACAAAAACAAATTAAAGAATTTTTTGCTTCAGAATTTTGTGATCCCGTGAAAATTGATAAGAAATTGTATCAATTATCCAATAGGAAAATTATGGGTTTTTCGATACTTGCCAATGATGAAAAAGTCGAGTATATTTGTGACAGTGACGGGAGAGAAAACTATATCTCATCTTTCGAAGATTTAATTGATTTTTTAACACAAGGGGAATATTTAAGCCACTTATGCTGTTTTTACCTTCCCAATTCAGATTTTATATCAATTATCAATCACTTATCAAAAAAAGAAGTTGAACTTTTATCAAATAAACATGAAATTGATTATTTTGAATATAAACTCCTATTCTATCCAAATAGACAATTCATAATCAAAAAGCCGCATAGTTCCTATTACTTTTTTAATTTACACCCTTTTTTTGAGGATAATTTAAAAAATAGAGTGGAAAAAAGCTTAAACCAAGATATAATTAAAAAAAGTCAAAACGACACGGAATATTATAAAAAACAAGCACTTTTAGTAAAAGAATTTGCAGAGCAGTATATAAATGAAAGAAACAATTTTCCCCAATTTAATTTAAAAGATATAAATGAACCCCAAACAAAGAATTATCCCGGAATTGGTACTGCATTCGACTATCTGCTGAGATTTAAGATTGAAGCCGAAAATGAAAAAGTTATTACTCAACCGTGGATCGCCTATAAATCTCTGGATTGTTTAGACTCTGAAGGAGAAAAGAAAGAAGTCAAGGAACGCTTAACTATAATTGAAGGTGTATATCGATCTTTTCTGAAAAGAAAGAATGTTACAAAGAAATTGATTAAGTGCTCATTAGAACTTGCCAAACTTGATCCAATTTATAGAAGAACTGGATGTCCATATGGATTAATTGATTTTAAGATAGATCGTAAAGATATTGAAGATTTGGATAATCTTATCAAGGGAGTACCTAAAGGTCTATTCAAGAGCAATAGATCTTGTATTCTCAATCCAACATTTGGATTAGCATCAAATCTCGTCTTTGGAGCAGACGCTGATCTATATATTGACAACACTCTCATTGATATCAAAACAACAAAAAAACCCGATTTCTCTAAATCTCATTTGTATCAATTATTAGGGTACACCCTCCTTCATAATCTAGGCCAAAAATACATGAAAAATAACACAAAACCTGAAATTCTCAATATTTTCTATGAAGATTTAGATCATAATGTTATGCCGGAATCCACCAAAATTTTCCTGAATGAAAAAATTGAGAGAATTGGAATCTACTTCTCACGTTCCAATTATCTATACACACTGGAACTCAAGGACATTGTTCCTGAAGGCAAATTTAGCGATGAAGTATTGGATCGGTTTGAAGATGAGTGCTATGATTATTTTCAGGCACAATTCAGAAAGATGCTAGACCGCTTTGACTTATGAGAGGAATTTGAATGAGAATCCACTCTAAAAACTGATAACGCATCTGGATAAAATTTAAACAAAAATGCGAGGGGAGGGATTCGAACCCGCGAAGAGCTACCTCAATGGATCTTGAGTATTATACATTCACAGCACGCGGCTAGTCCTTAATTTGCTGCGTACTGGAGTATTGATCGAATGTATTGTAACAAAATAGATCTCGAGAAATTAATAGGTCTCGATCCGGTGAACAGAACCTACTTCGAGGATTACATCCGCCACCTCCAACTCCGGCAGTCAAAAGAACGTACCGTCCACTCAAAAATCTGGAGAGTATGGGCATTCATCCGGTTCACTGAACTGAAGGATGCAGCGACCGCAACCCGGACCGATGTTGAAGACTACTTCCTCGAACGAACAAAAAGCTGTAGCCCATATTCCGTGTACGGCTACACGCTGGAACTCAAACTGTTCATCCGATGGCTCACTCCGGAAAAGGAAAAAGAGCTTTTTAAGAATATCTCCACTAAAATCCCGAAAAGTCACCTCCCCGTCGATCAGCTCATAACCAAAGAAGATGTCCGGGATCTGGTGTCCACCTGCAATAATGAAAGAGAACGTGCGATAATTATGCTGCTCTGGGACTCAGCCGCGAGAATCGGAGAACTCACGCCTCTGAACATTGGCCATGTGCAGTTCGACAGATACGGAGCGGCCATCATCGTCAGTGACAAGACCGGCATGCGCCGAATCCGCCTCATCGAATCCGCTCCCTATCTCCAGGAATGGATCAATCATCACCCTCTGAAAGACAACCCCAATGCTCCTCTTTTTGTCACGCACCTGACGTATGCCAAACAACCCCACCGCCTTAGTCCACAGACCATAGCCCATCAGCTCAAGGGTCTTGCGAGACGGGCCGGCGTGATAAAACGGGACCCCAGCCTTCCGGCATGCACGGCTCACCGACCTGGCACGGGGTGCTCCCGGTAAGCGTGCCCTATCTGAGATGGAACTCCGGCTCGTTGCCGGGTGGGCTGGATGGAGGGATACCGGCAGCAGTGCAGGGAGATGAGGGTATGAATGGGAAGGGAGGAAACTCCCTTTTTGGGGAGAGGAAAGAAGTGAACCACTTCCGGCAGCAGACTGCTCCCACTGGTCGCAGACAGCTGCCGGAAGTGGGAGAATTAATAGAGGGCTGAGATGCCGCCTGCCACTCACTCCCACCCTCCTTCCGGTCGGGATGCTCGTTTCGTAATAGGCGGCTGATGTGGCCAGCAGTTTCCTGAGATCTCTTACGCCCGACCCCATCGCTTTTCCTTCGATTCTCTCCAGAAAAGCTCATGGGTTCCGGCTGTCACCATGGAACGCCTCCAGCGTCTCCGTTCGCTTCGCTCACGGGCACGCTTCCGGCTGTGGGTCAACTTTCAATAAAGTCACAGCCATTCCACACGATTTCAGCACCCGATTCGGGTTAACAATCTACAGCTTTTTCTGTCAGAAAAGGAAACATAATAATGAGCGAGTGTTACCGAGAGGCCAAAGGTGAGCGGCTCAAGACCGCTTCTCGTAGGAGTTCGCAGGTTCGATTCCTGCCACTCGCATTTCTTCTTTTCTTCAACCTAAGTTCGACAGTTGGCCTAATGATGTGCTTTTTACCCGTAAAATTTCCAAAATAGTCAAGATTGAATTTGACAGTTGGGTTATATTTATGGAAAAAATGAGAGTTCTATTCTCCTAATGACAGTATCGTCTGAAATTCAAGCCCAAAATGAGGATTTTTCGGTAGAATTTTTTTCAAATATCTGGAACTGTCAAATTCTGTTTCTGTACAATCTGAGGGATTTCGTGAAGTGGCAAGCTTGGGATAATATCACGATACCGGTCTCTGTGTGCCTTGTTCTTTCGGCAGTGGCACTACTCTGAATTGCTGTGGTTGGGAACACTCCCAGCTCCCTTTAGCTATTTTTACCAGGTTTTAGCATCATTCCAGTTTGTGACTGCTGTATACCGTCCGGTCCCGGACTGGTAGTTGATACTAATGCGACGTAAGAAAAAAGGCTGGCGTTCTGGGGTTTTACGATTTGAGTAAATCAGGCATGAGCAAAGAAATACTCTCTGCAAGTCTGATCAAAAATTGTTGTTTATTGACAGAAGTGAAACGGTCTGACCGCCCTGCTTCTGCCACAACTCAAAATAAAATTAATTTCGTGGGCACTATCTAGTAGCGCTTGTTGAAATCACTGCGAGGCTGCATAGGGCGTGCTTCATCGATCCGAAGCGTGCGTCCCTCAAATTCAGTCTCGTTAAGTGCTTCCATTGCTTTCTCAGCTTCTTCTGGACTTGCAAACTCAATGAAACCGAACCCTTTGCGCTCGATTACTTTTACGTCTTTGACTTCTCCATAGTTGGAAAATAATTCATCTAACTGCTTTGCATTCACCTCATAGGTGAGATTTCCAACATAAAGCCTACTGCCTTCCATTCTAAAATCCTCATATTGAATTGTCTTCTTCACTAATGTAGTTATAGGGAGATAGCAGGTTTCCCTCTCACAAAAATAGAGAATAATCCACTAACTGTTTTCAGGTAACATCCGCTTCAGAAGAAGAAATAGAATCACTCAACCCTACTCTTTCCGAAACAACCCACTTGCACAGGCGGCATACAGCCCCGTCTCCGTTGCCGATACAAACACATTCCTTCCCTGTTTTTCCCGCTCAATAAACCCGTCCTTCTCAAGCCGGGTCAGAATAGTCTTATCAAGCCGCATCAGCTGCCGGCTCTGGACAGCCCGGCGCTCCTCCCGGCTCACCTCATCATAAAGCTCCTCAAATCCCGGCACACCCGACTCCTGAAGCACACTGAGGATATCCCGGTTGCGGACCGGCCGGCCCTTCGTGCAGAGTTCGACGAGGATCCTGATGCCGGTCTCATCGGGCAGCAGGAACCGGAAGTTCACCAGCCGGGTAATATCACCGGATGAACAGACTGAAAGCCCGTGTGCCAGGCGCTTCTCATGGTCCTCTGGAAAAGCGTCGCTTTTCACGTAGTAGACATTTACATTGTGGGCCATTGCAGCGAGTGTTACGCCGACCGAGGTGAGTCGTCCGGCAGCTGACATATTCACGTTCACCCGGTTGCCCTGCTCTTTTTCTTTCCGGATGATAATCGCCGTATTACAGATAATATCCAGCAGGTCGAAGAGATCAGTCTTTACACATTCTACTGCTATCCCACGTTCTAAGAGTTTTTTACGAACCTCACGGGCATAATAGATCTGATCCTCACCCATGCTGCCTGGCTCATCGTAAGTTGTTAGCAGATAGACTTTGTCGGCTTTAACCTTCTCAAACGGGACGATGGCCCGGTCAATCTCATGACCCAGCGGGATAATGTGTACAACCTGTTCGAAAGCATCCATGACCGGTTTTCTCCTGAAGAATCATTGGTGTAGAAGATAATGAAACTAACACTGATAATTTTGCTA
>Ga0222681_1000597_pt1 | contig 12361 bp, 14 predicted proteins | sample AntAcemetage1006_FD_179844 | JGI IMG/M metagenome (GOLD analysis project Ga0222681, IMG submission 179844) | Saline water microbial communities from Ace Lake, Antarctica - #1006 | ecosystem: Environmental > Aquatic > Non-marine Saline and Alkaline > Saline | place: Antarctica: Ace Lake... | reverse complement strand
ATTAAAATAATATTTAAATTTTATCAAAGGGTGGTAAAATATGTTCAATGCCTTAATTTTAGCAGGTTCAAAGAAAATAGGTCCACTGGAAATCAGTGCTGACGTAGAAAATAAAGCCTTAATATTAATCAATAATAAACCCATGGTAAATTATGTTATTGATGCTCTTAAAGAATCGAAAAATATAAAGAAAATTGTAGTAGTTGGTCCGGAGAAAATGCTTTCAAAAGGTATTGACCAAAAAATTGATCAAATATTAAATTCCGGAGATACGATTTTGGAAAACATTGAAAAGGGTTTAAACTATTTTCATTCTGATGATAGTATATTGATTTTAACATCAGATATTCCACTGATTACAGCAAATGCAATTGACGAATTTTTGGGAATTTGCGCCGATAGAGATGCCGATGTCGGTTATCCTATAATAACCAAAGAAAAGATAATTAAAAAATATCCGGAAACTGAACGAACTTATATAAAAATGAAGGAAGGAATGATTTGCGGAGGCAATATAGTACTTATTAAGCCGGAAGTTTTCTTTCAAAATAAATCCCTGATAAACGAATTATTAAAGAATAGAAAATCCATTCAAAAATATGTTAAAATATTGGGATTTAAATTTATTATCAAATTTTTATTTAAAATCTTAACCTTTAAAGAAATTGAAAAAAGGATTAGCGAAATCGTTGGCTATAATTCAATTGCTGTGAATATTTCTTTTCCGGAAATAATGATAGATTTAGATAAATTGAGCGATCTGGAATTGATTAGAAAAATAATTGAAAAGAATTGACCAATTGACCAATTGACCAATTCACCAATTAAGATAAAGATTAAGATTAAGATTGATTGATCATTAAACTGATTAAATTAGTCGTTAGTATCTAGTATTTAGTATTTAGTGAAGAAAATACAAAAAGAAAAATAAGATAATTCAGCAAAATTTAAGATCAGTTAAATTAGTATCGAGTATTGAGTATATAGTATCGAGTTAAGATAATTCAATTTACCAATTCGCCGATTGACCGATTGACCAATTAAGATTAAGGTAAAGATAGATTAACCAATTTACTAATTCTCCAATTCACCAATTAAATTAGTCGTTAGTATTTAGTATTTAGTGAAGAAAATACAAAGAATAAAAAAATAAAATAGGATAATTCAAATAACTAATTAACTAATTAACCAATTCACTTATGACTCCTGTTCTTTATTCTTCTCTTTATTCTGGATTCTGACTCCTGTCTCCTGGATTCCATTTTCTTTGCTATAATAAATAAACAGGCGAGACGCCTGTCCTACGGAAGGAAGAGGGTAGGCTCGGCATTGGTATATAACGGTTAGAAGAAAAATATTTAAAATAAATTGGTGTGTTTAAAAAAGATTTGTATTAACAATAAAATAGTGATAAAATACTAAAGAGATTAAGAAAATCCCCTTAAGCTTCAATTTTCAAAATACCTAATTATTAATTTTCTGCTTTAAATATTTAAATATTTGTATTATTTTTAAAAGCCCAAGATTGTAATTATCTATTATAAAAATATTAATCGTTATCCCATTTCTTAATTTTACCTAATTTTTCCTGAAATAAAAATCATCTGATTAAATACAAAATTACAATATAATTAATAAATTATCAAAACGTAAAATGAGGGAGGTTATATAACTTGCTATTAAGTGAATTAAAGGAAAAGAAGATTAGTGATTTATGTAAGATTGCTAAGGAATACAAAATTAACAATTTTACCAGAATTAAAAAAATTGATTTAATTTTTAAGATATTACAGGCAGAAACAGAGAAAAAGGGATACATGTTTTCTGAAGGTGCCTTGGATATAATGAATGAAGGTTTTGGGTTTTTGAGAACTGCGGGATATTTACCAAGTGAAAATGATATTTATATATCGCCTTCACAGATAAAGAGATTCAATCTTAGTAATGGAGATTTGGTATCAGGACAAATAAGACATCCCAAAGAGGGCGAAAGATATTACGCATTATTAAAGATAGAAGCGGTTAACCACGAAGATCCTGAATTAGCCAAAGCAAGAATTGATTTTCAAAACTTAACCCCGCTATTCCCGAACGAAATGATAAGATTAGAAAATGATAAAGGTGGTTTGTCAACAAGGTTAATTGATATATTTTCTCCCGTGGGAAAAGGACAGAGAGGATTAATTGTTTCGCCACCCAAGGCAGGAAAAACCATCTTATTAGAAAAGATTGCAAATGGTATTACTGCTAATCATCCCGAGATTATTTTAATAGTATTGTTGGTTGATGAAAGACCTGAAGAAGTGACTGGAATGCAAAGATCGGTTAATGCTGAAGTGGTAAGCTCTACATTTGATCAACCCATTAAAAATCATATAAAAGTAGCGGAAATAGTACTGGAAAGAGCTAAACGATTAGTTGAACAGAAAAAGGATGTTGTTATCTTACTGGATAGCATTACCAGATTAGCCCGGGCTTATAATCAAAATATTCCTACTAGTGGAAAGACATTATCCGGAGGTTTGGATTCAAGTGCCCTCTATTTTCCTAAGCGGTTTTTCGGAGCTGCAAGAAATATCGAAGAAGGTGGAAGTTTAACAATTTTAGCTACTGCTTTGGTAGAAACCGGGAGTAGAATGGATGATGTTATTTTTGAAGAATTTAAAGGTACTGGTAATATGGAACTAAGATTAGATAGAGAGCTTTCCGAAAACCGACTTTTCCCGGCAATAGATTTTAGAAAATCCGGTACAAGAAGAGAAGAATTATTATTAACAAAGGAAGATTTACAAAAAATATGGCTATTAAGAAGGGCATTAACTTCCCAAACAAATCTTGGAGCAACAAAGTTTATTCTGAATAAATTAAAAAAGACCAGCAATAATAAACAATTTCTAAGTACGATTAAAGAAAGAGATATTTAATTATTTTACCTCATTTTGTTTGAAGATATTTATCTAAGCGATAAAAAAATATAAAAGTATCCATCATGGATTATTAGAGATATGCAAGTTAATGAAGGAAACATGGGTCGAGGATTTGTGTTACTCGAAAGAAATAATTGTTTTGACCTATAAATAAGATTGTGTTATAATTTTTTTGATTTGATTGTAAGTTAATAAAAGTCAGGAGATAAAAGAATGAAAAAAGATATACATCCAAAATATGAAAAAGCCATTATCAGTTGTGCATGTGGAAATAGTTTTGAAACCGGTTCTACTAAAAAGAACATGAAGATAGAAATATGTTCTGCATGTCATCCTTTTTTTACCGGAAAACAGAAAATAGTCGACACCGCAGGAAGAGTAGAAAGATTTAACAGAAAGTACAAATTGACAAATGAAGAAGACAGCGATAATTAAGTAAATTCTTTTTCCGAACAAGTATATAAAGCATATACTGATAAGATGAAGAATTTTTTAATTTTAATTGAGACTATTATAAGAGATTCCGTAGGTGCCATATATGGTTGATAAGGTAAAAGAAAATAAATTATCTTTAAGAATTTCGCCAGATAGAATTTTTATTAAAAAAACAGGGTTTTTAAAAGCCCTGTTTTTTTAATAAAAATAACTTTTTCAGGTTTTATAGGAGGATTAAGGATGAGAGAAGAAAAAAATCCGGGGTGGATTGAAGTTATTTGCGGAAGTATGTTTAGCGGAAAAAGCGAGGAATTAATCAGAAGAGTCCGCAGAGTACAAATTGCCAAGAAAAAAGTTCAGGTTTTTAAACCTGCAATTGATAATCGATATGAAATTCAATATATTTATTCACATAATGGAAGCAAGGTCGAGGCAGTTAACATTGATAATCCAAATAATATATTATCAATGTTAAAGGAAGATACTGAAGTCGTTGCAATTGATGAAGTGCAATTTTTTAATGATGATATAATCAATATATCTCAAAAATTAGCTGATCAGGGCAAAAGAATTATCATTGCAGGATTAGATCAAGATTTTAGAGGGGACCCGTTTGGACCCATGCCTAAATTATTAGCAATTGCAGAGTATATCGATAAATTACATGCAATTTGCATGATCTGTGGAAAAACAGCTTCAAGAACCCAGAGATTAGTGAATGGGGTTCCTGCTAAATATAGTGATCCCACCATACTGGTTGGAGCGAAAGAGAGCTATGAAGCAAGATGTCGAAGATGCCATAAGGTTCAAAAAGAGTAAGATTAATGTTTGCATCATTGAAAATGATAGACGATAAGAAATAACTAGAGAATGAAGGAAAACACAATAAAGTTAGTAAATTTAACGGAGTAAATTCCATGAAGGTAAAATTAATTAATTATACTAAGGATCCGGAAAAAATTGTAGCTCAATCAGCAAGATTATGTTATTCTGCAATGGATATAGAGGATCTAAGTAAAACGCTTACATCGGCATCAATAAAAAAATTAGTGGAAAAAATAATTAAATTAGGACATTATTCAGTATTGGAACATGTCTCTTTTACTTTTGCAATTGAAGGAATTTCAAGAGTGACGACACATCAATTGGTAAGGCATAGACTAGCTTCTTTTTCCCAACAAAGCCAAAGATATGTCGAAATCAAAAAAGAAGGTTTTCCGTATATAACACCCGATTCAATTGGAAAAAATAAAAAGATTGCAAAAATATATAGAGAAACAGTAGAAGAATTAGATAAAATATATCGTATATTTTTAAAACATAATATACCGTCAGAGGATGCAAGATACATTTTACCACAAGCCGTTGAAACCAAAATAATTTTCACTGCCAATGCAAGAGAATTGCTACACATATTTAAATTAAGGTGTTGCAATAGAGCACAATGGGAAATCAGGAAGGTCGCAAAAAAAATGTTAAATGAAGTGAAAGTAATTGCACCGAATATTTTTAAAAATGCCGGTCCCCCCTGTGTTACAGGGAAGTGTCCTGAAGGTGAGCTATCGTGCGGCAAACCCTGGCCAAAAGTGTTATAAGGAGAAAAGAAGAAAAATGAACAATTCAGAACATAATTACGGCGGTCAAGCTGTCATTGAGGGAGTTATGATGAGATCGCCTGATAAATACGCTATTGCGGTTCGAAAGCCTAATGAAGAAATTAGCTTAAAGGTAGGAAATATAAAATCATTATCTCAAAAAATAAAGTTTCTTAAATTACCTATTTTTAGAGGTATCATAAATCTCATTGAATCCTTGGCTCTAGGATTTAAGGCATTGACTTATTCTGCAGAGCAAGCTACAGGAGAAGAAGAGCAATTAAATAGTAAAGAAATGTTCTTTACTATTATATTTGCTTTAGGGTTATTTATTCTTATATTTATTGTCCTTCCTACAAGTATTGCAAGATATATGGACAGATATTTGACTAATGTCGTGATCTATAATATGTTTGAGGGTTTTCTAAGAATAAGTATTTTTTTAATTTATTTATTCGCAATATCGAGAATGCCGGATATTAGAAGAGTTTTTGAATATCATGGGGCAGAACACAAAGTCATTTATACTTATGAGGCAGGTAAAGATTTAAATGTAAAAAATGTAAAGGAATTTAGTACGCTGCATCCACGCTGCGGAACCAGTTTCATTTTTATTGTATTGATTATCAGTATTCTGGTTTTTTCCTTATTGGGAAAACAGACTTTGTTTCTCAGAATCGCGTATAGAATTGCCATTATTCCCTTAATTGCCGGAATATCTTATGAAATACTAAAATTATCTGCTAAAAACATGGATAAAAAAGTGGTAAGATGGATGGTAACGCCCGGATTATGGTTTCAAAAATTAACTACAAAAGAACCGGATGAAAAACAAATTCAAGTTGCTATAAATGCCTTAATAGGCGTTCTTCCTGAAAAAAATAAATCAAATAAAGAAGTGAATGACCATGTTTAAAAAATTAGAAGAACTGGAAAAAGAATACGAAAAATTAAATGAGTTTTTAGCCGATCCTAAAATCATAGCGAATCAACAAAAATTTCAAGAATATGCAAAAAAACATGCTGAAATATCTAAAAAAGTTTTAATTTATAAAGAATTCAAGAATATTTCTAAAGAAATTGAAGGAAATATGAAAATGTTTTCAGAGGAAAAAGATATTGAATTTAAAAAATTAGTTCGCGAAGAAACACAAAAATTAGAGAACAATAAAATAGAAATTGAAAAAAAATTAGAAGAAGTTATGTTTCCGGAAGACCCGTCCGATAAAAAAAATATTATTGTAGAAATTAGAGCAGGCGCAGGGGGAAACGAAGCAGCACTTTTTGTGGGAGACCTATTTAGAATGTACAACCGATATACGGAAAATAATCATTTGAAAGTAGAAGTGATGAGCTCTAATCCGACAGAAATCGGAGGATTCAAAGAAATAATATTCGGAATCAGTGGAAAAGAAGTTTATAAAAAATTAAAATACGAAAGTGGTGTACATAGGGTTCAGCGTGTTCCGGTCACTGAATCAAGTGGAAGAATTCATACTTCCACCGTAACCGTTGCCATACTACCTGAAGCTGAAGAAATTGAAATGAAAATTAGTGCCAATGATTTAAAAATTGATCGATATCGTTCAACAGGTCCCGGCGGTCAAAGCGTAAATACAACAGACTCCGCAATTAGAATTACACATATTCCTACCGGGTTAGTAGTTACCTGTCAGGATGAAAAATCACAGCATAAAAACAAAGCGAAGGCTTTAAAAATATTAAGAGCCCGCCTTTTTGATAAAATGGAAAGAGAAAAAAGTCAAGAGTTATCCTCCCAAAGAAAGGTTCAGATAGGGACAGGTGACAGAAGCGAAAGAATAAGAACTTATAATTTTCCTCAAAACAGAGTGACCGATCATCGAGTTAATTTAACTTTACATAATTTAGAGGAAATATTAGATGGGAATTTGGATCATTTAATATCAAACTTAGCGGAGAATTTGAAAAAAATTTATGAAAAATAAAAACATTGTTCTTTCGATGGACAGTTTAAAAACAGTAAAGGAGTATTTAAAATATACCAAATGTGTTTTTAAAGATGCAGGATTTATTAATTTCGAAAGAGACACGGAAATATTGTTTGGTTATCTGCTAAAGATGAAACGAAGTGATATTTACCTGAATCACCATAGAATATTAGACAGGGAAGAAATAAATAAATTAAAAAAGATGGTAGAAAAAAGATTAGACCAAATTCCCATACAATACATTACTCAACAGCAAGAGTTTATGGGAATAGATTTTTACACGGAAAAAGGAGCACTTATTCCACGGCCTGAAACAGAAATATTAGTTGAAAAAGTAATAAATATAATAAAAAACAAGGTGTCATCAAAGTGTTTAAAACTTGCTGATTTGGGAACGGGTACAGGTATTATTGCGATTTCCATTGCTAATTTTTTAAAAAATGTTAAAATATATGCCACGGATATTTCAGATAAGGCATTAAAAATAGCTCAAAAGAATGCAATTAGACACCAATGCGATGAAAAAATAGTATTTTTATCGGGGGATCTTTTCAAGGTTTTTAAACAAAAAATTAAATTAAATAGTTTAGACGGGATAATTAGCAATCCTCCTTACATCCCAAAAGATGAAATAGCTTTCTTGTCTCATGAAATAAAAGAACATGAACCTCTTGTTGCCCTGGATGGAGGCTTGGACGGATTAGATTATTTTAGGAAAATAATTGAAAAAAGTAATGATTATTTAAAAAAAGACGGATTTCTGGCAATGGAAATTGGTATTGGACAGGCAAAAAAAATTAAAGATATCATAATGCAAAAGGAAATTTATAAAAAAAATATTGAAATCATTAAGGATTATTCCGGTATAGAGAGAGTGATTGTTGCATATAAAAAATAGGTTCTCTTTCCTGATGGGAAATTTGAGTTGACGTATTGAGATACGTATAAGCATCTAAAATGGGGGTTTAACATATGATTAAAAATATTTTATTTGTATGTACGGGAAATACTTGCCGGAGTATTATGGCAGAAGGTATTTTTAAAAAAATAAAAAATATTTCACATTTTAAAGTTAAATCAGCCGGAACGAATGTTTTTCCCGACATACCTCCTACCCCGGAAGCCATTTCTGTAATGCGTGAAGAGAATATTGATATCTCAAGACATAAAGCTACTCAATTAACTAAAAAATTGATTGATTCCGCGGATTATATATTTACAATGACAAATTATCATCTAAAATATGTATTAAAATTGAATCCGGAAAAGCACGATAAAATATTTCTTTTGAAGAAATTTGCAATAGACCAAAAAACGAGAAATAATAATGGCGAAAGCAATGATGATGACGAAATAAGTGATCCCATAGGAAAGGGAATTGAATTCTATAGAATTGTAGCGGAAGAACTAAAAGAGAATTTAATAAGGATAATAAGTAAAATAATTAAAGAAAATAAATGATAAAAAAGGAAGATGTTAAAATGAAAATTGCCATAGGTAGCGATCATGGAGGATACTGGTTAAAAGAAAATCTAAAAATATTTTTAAAAACGCTAAAGATTGATTACAAAGATTTTGGATGTATCAGTGAAGATGCCGTAGATTATCCAGATGTAGCTTTTAAAGTGTCCAATGAGGTAAAAAACGGAAAATATGAAAAAGGAATATTAATTTGCGGAACAGGCGTGGGTATGTCGATCGCGGCAAATAAAATTAAAGGTATCAGAGCTTCTCTTTGCAGTGATGTGTTTTCTGCAAAAATGACAAGGGAACATAATGATGCAAATATTTTAACCCTCGGTGGAAGAGTGATTGGTAGTGGTTTGGCAAGAGAAATTGTAAAGGCATGGTTAAAAAGCGATTTTAGTCATGTAAAAAGACATATTAATAGAATAAATAAAATTAAAAAAATAGAAGAACAAAATAGTATATAGTGTATAACATCAATCATATTATTTAGATTATTTAGAGTAAAGAAAGAGCGATTAAAAGAGAAGCTTAAAAGCTATCTACGCTTTTATCCATAAAGCAGAACGAAGGAATGTAAAGATATAGAGCCAGAGAGTTATGATAGGGTAAGTTTTAGGATAAAGTCGGCTAATTAATAGCTAAATTTAAATTCTTCGTATTTCTAAAAAAACGGAGATATTTAAAGATTAAATTTCAAAAAAGAGATAGGAGGAAGAATTATTGTCAAAAGTTATCATCTTAAATCATCCATTAATACAACACAAGATTACCCTTATTAGAGACAAAAGAACTAAAGTGAAAGAGTTTAGAGAGTTGGTAGATGAATTATCCAATTTAATGGCATATGAAGTAACCAGAGAAATAGAATTGGAAGAAATTGAAATAGAAACACCTATTGGAAAAACCAGGAGTAAAATATTGTCTGGGAAAAATCTTGCTGTTGTCGCTATCCTAAGAGCAGGATTGGGAATGGTAGATGGAATATTAAAACTTATACCAACAGCAAAGGTGGGACATGTTGGTATGTATCGCGATCCGGAGACATTAAAACCATGTAAGTACTACGCAAAATTACCAAAAGATATTTCTGAAAGAAAAGTAATCATTGTTGATCCAATGCTTGCAACCGGAGGAACCGCTTCCGCATGTATTAATTACTTAAAAAAAATGGGTGCATGTGATATTAAATTTGTTTGTTTGGTTTCAGCGGTTGAAGGGGTCGAAAAAATTCAAAAAGCACATCCTGATGTAAAAATATACACAGCTGTAATTGATGAAAAATTAAATTCACATGGATATATTGTACCTGGATTAGGCGATGCGGGAGATAGATTGTACGGAACAAAATAAATTAGTATTTAGTATATAGCATTATAGAATATTATATTATTTATTCTAATGTTATTTACAAAGTCTCTTATGAGATATAAAGAAATGAGAATAACGCTTTTTGAATAATTTTTAATTTTGAATTATGGTTTTACGCTTTTCGCTTTTCGTTTTTAATTTTTTTAAGCTATATTTTAAAAGGAGATTTTATATCATGGCTCGTCCATCCTGGGATGAATATTTTATGGAAATAAAGAAGTATATCCGGACAAGCTGGCACGGGAAATGTTAAAAGAAGCAGGAGTAAAAGAGGAATGTTATGAATAAAATAAAACTGGCGTTAATATTTGGCACCAGACCGGAAACAATAAAAATGTTTCCCATTATCTCTGAAATGAAAAAATATCCGGAATTTATTGATTATAAAATTCTATTATCAGGACAACATCGAGAAATGTTGGATCAAATGTTGACTGCTTTTCATATTCAGTCGGATTATGATTTAAAAATTATGAAAAAAGATCAATCTTTATCTCAAATTTTCAGTAAAAGCGTAAATGGAATTGAGAAAATATTAACAAAAGAAAGACCTGACATGGTTTTAGTACAAGGGGATACAACGACTACTTTTTCAGGAGCAGTCGCTGCATTTTTTCAAAAAATAAAGATTGCCCACATTGAAGCAGGGTTGAGAACCAATAATAAATATTATCCATTCCCCGAAGAAATGAACAGACATTTAACCAGTGTATTGGCAGATTTGCACTTTGCTCCGACTGAAAAATCCTGTATGAATTTACTGTCTGAAGGTACCAGCAGAGAAAAAATATTTATCAGCGGAAATACGGTGATAGATGCTTTATTTTCAGTTGTGAAGAAAAATTATTCTTTTAAAGAAGAAGCATTAAAAAACAAAGATTTATTTAAAAATAAAATTATATTAATTACCATGCATAGAAGAGAAAATTGGGGAAAACCTTTAAAAAATATTTGCCAAGCATTGATAAGAATATTAGAGGATAATCCTGACACTTATGTTATTTTTCCCATGCATAAAAATCCCAGAATAAGAGAAGCAGTGAATAATATTTTAAAAAATAAAAAAAGAATGATTCTTTTAGATACACTGGATTATAAGGATATGATTAACTTAATATCAAAATCATCTATTATATTGACTGATTCCGGAGGAGTGCAGGAAGAAGCACCTTCTTTAGGAAAACCAATTTTGGTATTGCGTAATGAAACCGAAAGACCGGAAGCATTGGCAGCAGGTGTAGTAAAGTTAGTGGGTACAAATGGTGATAAAATAGTTGAGAAAGTTAATGAATTATTAACGAATAAAGATAAATACTTAGAAATGGTAAAGAACATAAATCCGTATGGAGATGGGAAAGCATCAGAGAGAATTATAAAGAAAATATTAAATCATTTTAATTTGATAGGTCAGTCTCCCATCGAATTTAAAGCAGAATAGACAGGCGAGGTGCCCATCCTAAGGGAAAGTAGATTACTGCAATTCAAATCCACATCTTTTATATTCACTTGCAACTTGCAACTTTATCCTATGTATCAATTCGTATTTTCTTCCTCAAACCTTACTTTTTACTATAACTATATACACGATACTCGATAATGTATATAATATATGCTAACATTGATTTAATTAGACAATTAGCTAATTAATTTTTATCTTTATCTTAATTGGAGAATTGGAGAATCGATCAATTGGTAAATTACATCATTTTGTATTTTCTTTACTAACGACTATTCACTATTCACTAACGACTAATTTAAAGGTGTGAAATTTATGTTTCCGATCTATGATGATGTTCCTACAAAAAGGATTCCGATAATAACCATTGCTATAATCATAATAAATACTGTAGTTTATATTTATCAAATTTCATTAATTGACGGATATTCCGCTTTTGTCTATTATATGGGTTTGATTCCTTATGAAATAAGCCATAACATGGAGATAATGGCGAACGGACCTTCACTGATTTATTCTGCTATATTTACCTCTATGTTTATTCATGGCAGCTTTATCCATTTAGCCGGAAACATGTTATTTTTATGGATTTTTGGAAATAATATAGAGGATTATGTTGGTAGAATAAACTTTATTATCTTCTATTTTATTTGTGGTATCACGTCGGCTTTAACGCAAGTATTAACCGATATAAACTCTACAATACCTGTTATTGGAGCGAGCGGGGCTATTGCAGGAATATTGGGGGCTTATTTAGTCCTTTATCCCAAAGCGAAAGTAAACACCCTTATTATTTTCGGTTTCTTTATAAGAATAATTAAGATACCCGCTGTAGTTGTTTTAAGTTTTTGGATACTCTATCAATTCTTATACGGAATATCTTCTTTAGCAGAAAGATCTGGTGAGGGAGGAACGGCCTGGTTTGCGCATATTGGTGGATTTATAATAGGATTTCTTTTGATCAAAATCTATAATTTTGCCATACATTTAAAAGAAAATTAACCAATTAACCAATTAATTAATTCACCAATTGACCAATTAAATTAGTATCGAGTATTGAGTATATAGTATCGAGTTAAGATAATACAAAGAAAGAAATAGAAAATGATCCAATTAGCCAATTAAATTAGTCGTTAGATA
>Ga0222681_1000595_pt1 | contig 12380 bp, 15 predicted proteins | sample AntAcemetage1006_FD_179844 | JGI IMG/M metagenome (GOLD analysis project Ga0222681, IMG submission 179844) | Saline water microbial communities from Ace Lake, Antarctica - #1006 | ecosystem: Environmental > Aquatic > Non-marine Saline and Alkaline > Saline | place: Antarctica: Ace Lake... | reverse complement strand
CAGGAAGAGTTCTGGGCCACGTTCGAGAGTTACAATGGATGGATGCTGGCCGGATTGAGGATGGCGCTGCCTTCTTACCCCTGGCCCGATATGCAGCATGAACTGGGAGGGGCCAAGATATTTTACCTCACCAGGGAACTCTGGGAATCGAGCATCAAGGAAGAATACCTTCAGCAGGTCGCCCGGACCAGCTTCAAGCCGGCTTCAAAGGAACTGATCAAGAAGAACGAGAAGTTGATCATCCCGAAGGAGCTGGAGATTTAACCAGAATAAAAACCCCCGGGGATCTTCCCCCCCGGGGGGGGTCTCTGTGGAGTTCGGTGTGGGTGACTCCCCTCTTTCGAGGCCAGACCCCTATCGGGGGTGGTAGGGTAATCCCCCCTAAAATTCCGTAGTGGTGGACCTTTAGGTCCGCCCCAATCTCTGGTTCAAAAAACCAGTTTGCCAAATTGTAGCGTCCCCACTCCGGTGGGGACGTATTATTCGTCGCGCCAGTCTCCCAACAGGCTGGTTTGCGTCCGTCAAGAGCGGCTTAATTGAAACCGGTGATTTGAAATTTTATTGATTGGGGGTAACAAAACTACTATTATCCAATTGGTTCGTAATTTTAATTTTAAAAAGAAATGAAACATAATTGTGGTGAATCAAATCGTCAACACAGCCCTGCTTTGGATCAACAATCCAGCCGGGCTTCATTTTTTTAAAGAAAAGGGAGGTTACCGGTGAAAACAGCAGGACTATTTTTAATACCGATCTTCGTATTATTACCTTTAATGACCACACACAGCGCGGAGTGGACATTTTCTACCGATGCTGGAACCCGGACTATTGGGGGAATAGCCGCCGTTGACAGTGAAAATGTCTGGGCGGTGATGGGATCCATATGGGATGATGGTAAAATCTTTATTATTGACAAAGTTGGTGCGAGGTCACCCATTTAAGGTTGCTTGTCACGAGCAGCCAGCTGTGAAGGTCTTACAAAAAGAATGCCCTCCGGAAGAATTGATTGAACGTTTGGTAAAATTGACAGGAAAAAGTCGTGAGGCTATCTATCGGCAAGGAAAGAAATCGATTGAACGGGCGATGTTAATGGAGCTGCTTTACCGACTCTGTCATGTTACTCAGACTGAGATCGGCGGATTGGGCGAAGGTATAGATTACAGCGCGGTCAGCCAAGCTCGGAAGAGGTTGCGAACCAGACTGGAGAAAGAGCCGAAAACAAAGATCATGTTTAAGAATATACGTAACCGGTTATGCCAATTGTCAAAAGTAAAGGGGCTCTTGCCCAAATCCACGTGAGCCGAGTTGCTGTCGATTTGGGCAACCGCCCTTAAAGACTTGACCCTCCTCTTTCACTCATCAGGGGAGCGCTATATCCTTGAGCAATAAGGGCATTTTAAGCAATGATTTGTCTGTCATGATGTAGATTCTTAACTTTGCCTTATCAGGTAATTTGTCGCGAAAGTTATAGACATGAATATTTCCCATAGTCATAGTGCCGCTAGTAGGTAGTTTTTTCCCATCATCGCCGAAAAATTCAACGCTGACGATTCTCGCTTCTGGATCCACTATATTTACGATAATGCTATTTTCGTCAATCGATGTAAATCCACCAAACAAAGAACTAAAAGCTTTGGCAAACGATTCTCCGAGGTTTTCAAATCCTTCCTGACTCACTGCCTTTTCCTTGCCTTTTTGCTTCAGGGCTTCATATTCTTTCTTGGTTAAGGCAGTAATCTCAATCTGCGCTTTTTTAAGGATCGGCGATGAAAAGGGTTTGCCCATCTTCTCCATAAAATCATTGATTATCACGACCGAATCCGGATCATTCTTGGGTACAAAAAGCTCAAGTTCACCATTCAATTCTTTAACATGCGTAGCTCTGCGGGAAGGATTTTTCAACTTTATGGTAATTTCTGCTTTTCCACTTTCCGGCGTATCAATCTTGGAGAAACCCTTTTCAAAGATGCCCTTTTTCGATTTTAATAAACTTTTGCCAAGATTATCTTCCGCTTTAGACACCTTTAGTTGAATACCTCTGGCATCTTCTATCAGGTCTCCTATTACGTTTAATTTAATATCTAGGCTGGCAAAGAAGTGGCCGGTTGTCCTTGTATCCTTGACTTCGCTCACATTAAATCGGATATTTTGCGCATTCTCAGTTGCCCATAACAACACAGGAATTAATGAAATGACTAATAATACCCCAAGGGTCCTCATAGATACCTCCAAAGGCTAAAATTTTGAACAGATGGCATAACGAAAAGCTAAGCTACCAGAAAGGGCCGACGAAAAAAGCATGCTACCCCGAAGAACAGCGGCGAAGATAAAAACGTCCGATAGTTGCATCAGCCCTTCCGGTCAACTTGAGCGGCTGGTTCGGTGCTTCGGCTTAGCAAAAAGCTAAGCTGCCGGAAGGGGCCGACGGAAACAGTATGCTACGCCAAAAAACGCCGGCGAAGAGAAAATGTTTGACAGTAGCATTAGCCCTTCCGGTCTGCTTGAGCGACTGGTTGGGCAGTTAGCCTAGTTGAACCTTCAGCTTCTTCTCAAGTGCAAGCGCGACGCTTTCCAGAGTGAGAAGCGTAACAGACGCATTCTCCGGGTCGAGAAGGCGGTCGAGCGAGGACCGGCTTGTCTGCATCATTCGAGCCAGTGCGCTTTTGGAGATATGGCGTTCTACCATTTCCTTCTCAATCTGGTGCGCGATGACGCGCTTAATGGCAGTCGCCTCAGCTTCAGCGAGGAGCCCTTCTTCCTGAAGGAATTCGTCAAAACTGCTTCCGATATGTTTGTTCTTCTTCATGAACCTGCCTCCTGATATTGCCTGAGTCGGGATCTGGCTGTGTTGATCTCCTTCAGAGGGATCTTCCTCGTCTTCTTGATGAACCCGTGAAGAAGGATCATCGTGTGGCCGTCAACGGTGAACAAGACCCGGGCAATCCCGTCAAGCACCTTGGTCCGAACTTCCCACAAATAGGGCTGGAGTTTCTCCACTAATGGCATCCCAAGAGGCCAACCGAACTGTACGGTCTTGATGTCCTCGCCGATCGCCTTTTTGTGCGACGCAGGCAGGGATTTCAGCCATCGCCGGACAGGCTCGGTTCCTGAGCTTGCCCTGAAGAAAACAACGTTAAGCTTGAGATCTCCGACACTCACCCAATAATAAATGTACCACAAATGGTGCAGTCGTCAAGGGGGATTTTTTGTTTATTTTTATTTATCTGCCGAACGAAAAGCTCACCTGCCTGAAAACGCATTGCGTTTTCAGGTCAGGTGGAGCGATTGGTTAGGCTTCTAAATCTTACTCCACTCCTTCGGGTGTAGGTTTATCCTCTTCTTGTTTCGAAGATGCATCGATACTATTTTTCATCTGTTTTCGTAATTCATCAATCTGAAGCTGAAGTTTCTCTATTTGTGCTTCCAATTCTCTATTTCGCAGATCATAATCACTTTTAATATTAGTGACACTTTCTCTGATTCTTGCTCTTGAATTTCTAGTTTCGGCAAGATCCTTTTTAAATTCTTTCAAATACTTCATTAACTGTCTTGCCTCTGCATCTATCACGAATTGCTGGTCGTCGAAATATTCAAAAGAAAATGGTATTTTGCTGGCCACTAGGCTCTTCCCAGAGAATGTCTTATAGTCCTCTGAAAACTTCCCTAATAGTCTCCTGCGGAATATGTTATCCTCTCCAGGAACATTATCAATTATCTTTAACTCTAATGATCTATCATCGATATCTTGCCCAACTATTTCATAGGTTCCTACAAAATAATCACCAATTGGACTTATCATTGTACTTTTCCCATCTTGGCTGAAATAATGGTCATCGTATTCATTCAATGCATCTTTCCAATGTCCGATTATTGCATCTGCAGTTTTTTCACCTGTAGGTTGTTCCAAAGTTGTGGCACACCCACTAATTAACATTGAAATTACTAGAAATAATACAGAGTTATTCCTCATTTGTTTCCTCCATTTAGTAAAAACAAACTATGTTTAAAGAAGTCTAACGTAAAACTAAGCAGCCGGAAGGGACCGACGGAAAAAGCATACTACCCCGAAAAACACTGGCTAAAAAGAAAACGCCCGATAACTGCACCAGCCCTTCCGGTCTGCTTGAGCGACTGGTTGACAGATTCATCCAAGCCTTAAAGGATCGAGCAATCTAGCGCCGTGATGAATTGTAAGAAGTTCCACCACCGCATCTCTGACCCGATAGACGATACGGAAATTACCTAGAATAATTTCACGGATAAGAGGGTCGTTCTTCTCCGGTACTTTCCTACCCAAGTTAGGGAAACTGGATAGTCGCTCTACAGCTGCAATAACGTCAATGGCAAACAACCGGGCATAGTGTGGGGAATCTTGCGAAATGAAATCAGTGATTGACTCGAGATCGTCAGCAGCTTGCTGAGTCCATCTTACTTCAGCCATTTCGCCATTCTCTCCTTGACCTGAGCATGAGAAATGGTGTTTCCGAAATCAGCTTGATGAAGTCCTCTTTCGATCTTCGAGAGAAACAGCAGGCGCTCCATCGCATCTTCTATTGATGCTTCATCTGGAAGTTCCTGCAAAGCTTGAATCATCTTTTCTTTTGTTTTCATGTTAAAAGGATACCATTTCCTATTTAGATCACCAACTGGTTATTTTCTGCCAACGTAAAGCTAAGCTGCCGGAAGGGGTCGACGGAAAAAGTATGCTATGCCAAAAAACGCCGGTGAAGATAAAAATGTTTGATAGTAGCATCAGCCCTTCCGGTCAGCTTGAGCGGCTGGTTGGAGAATTTTTTCTTTCTCTTGATTTGCTAAGAAACCATGCAACTATGACTAAGACAAGTGTAACGAGGGTGAATACAAGTTTGTTGATCAGCAATCGGTCGAATTCCAAAGGACTCCCAACAAAAGTAAAAGAAGGACTTGTCCACCAGATCATTTCGACAGCGCCAGGAATGATGAATGCTATGCCCAGCCACTCCAGGCCTTTTGTTAGCATGAATGCACCAGCCACGAAAAAAACAAGTCCGAATAACCAGAATATGCGTAGCTCCCGGATTTTTTTGCTTTTTTCTTCCCAATCCTGAATCGCCTGCTTCAGCTTGTATTCTTGCTCGTACTCCTTTTTGTGGTCTTCTTTCCACTTCTTCGCGAACATAAAATACTCATCTCTTGTCTTGGTGGCCATCTCCTGTTTTTTTTCTTCCTCAAGCTGATCTACACGCTTCCTGGCAGGTCCGTACTCTTTAAGAAGATCAGAAAGGGACGTTGCACTCTGAATTGCCTTCTTCACGTCGGTTTCGTCGTATTTGTCCAAGACGGATATTCTCGGTTCGAGATAGCGTACGTATACATGGCGAGTGGCCTGTGTTGTTAGGGCAAGCAAAGCTAAAACAAATAGAGTAATCCTCAGTTTTCTCATTATCGCCTCCTATTTAATTTCTCCAACGAAAAGCTAAGCTGCCGGAAGGGGCCGACGGAAAAACCAGACTGCCCGGGAAAATGTTGGCGAAAAATAAAACGTCTGATAGCTGCACCAGCCCTTCCGGTCAGCTTGAGCGACTGGTTATGTCCTGATACCTTCTCTAAATTTTTCTTTCTATTACTTTCGGGGGAAGTCCCAAAGACCCCTGCCGTCTTGTACGGCAGGTGAACCAGTTCACAAGCTAACACCACGCATCCGCACCCCAAAGACCCCCGTCACCTCGCGTGACGGGTGAATGAGTTCATTTGCTATACCCGTTTTCTACACCCCCAGGTGGGGACGGAGAACTGGTGTTTAGCCTTTGAACTTTCTCCCCTGCCACACAAGGTGGCAGGGGCCGGTTTTGTTTTGAAAATGTATATAGCTGTTGAACTTATACTCCGGCGAGACAAGCTCGCCGGGGGTAATTTCATGCCCCGGGACATAACGTAGAGCTAAGCAGCCGGAAGGGGCCGACTAAAAAACCATGCTACCCTAAATAACACCGGCGAAGATAAAAACGTTCGACAGTTGCATTAGCCCTTCCGGTCTGCTTGAGCGATTGGTTCGCTATCTATAAATTTCTCTTCTATGACCTATCATGACGACAAGTATAAATAGCTTATCGTCATGAATCTCATAGATAATGCGATATGAACCAACTCTAATACGCCAGGCAGGACGTCCAGAAAGTTTTTGACATCCTTGAGGGCGAGGGGTGTCAGATAGTGCTTGGATTGCAGATATAATTCGAGGTTGATCCTGCCGGTTGATTTTACCCAATTGTTTTTGGGCGGATCGCAGGATATCTACTGCGAACGTCACTCGTCATATCCTTCTTGAATCTCGCGAACTGCCTGGTCAAATGGGATGCTATCTTGGGAAGACGCTTTGACCTTGTCATACGCACGGATGTCGTCAAGTTCCTCAAGATCATTCATAACCTGTTCCCATTCGGAAACAGGCAAAAGCACCGCTTTAGGATGTTTATCTTTATCAACAACATATTCTGGATGAACTGAGACCATGATTTTACCTCCACCTATTTATTATGCCTTAAGTGGTATTGAGATTCAATCTTTCTTTCATAGCGTAGAGCTAAGCGGCCGGAAGGGGCCGACCCGGAAACTATGCTCCCCTGAAAAACCCTGGCGAAGATAAAAATGTTCGATAGTAGCATTCGCCCTTCCGGTCTGCTTGAGCGGCTTGTTAGGAATCTTTTGGTTCTCTATTCTATGCTTTCAGCCTTTGATTTATTTCCGTCCATGTAAAATATTTTAATCCCATGTTTATCCTTTATGGGAACTTGGTTGTTTTGAACGCAAATCTTTCCATCTTTCCGAACAATGCTATACCACGTATCATCGAAATGAATTGAGAGGCTCTCATCTGTATTACGGACAGTTTTTAATATTATGTCATCAAGTCGCCCGTCGAAATTCCGATCCAAAAAGATTACGTCAGTACCATTAATTTTACCAAAAGTAATGAAATCAAAAACTCCATCTTCATTCTTGTCGCGGAGAGAAAATATGTGAAAGTTCTTGTCGGAAATATCAATCCAGTCTGGAATTTTGTTATTATCTATGTCCTGGAAAAAAAACAGTGGATAAGTAGGCTTTTCTTTCATCCCGATCGCCATTGCTATTTTGCTTTCTTTGTCTGAAGGCTTAAAGATAGCCAAAGGACCAAATTCCAATCCTTGGACAGATTTCAACATTGAGGTGTATGGATTATCTCTCTGTTCTTCTGGGAGCAGGGAAGTGTAATCTTTTGGCCTGAAACGATATGCACGTATTCCCCACCACAAGAACAAAGAAATTATAAAACCAGCAATGAAGTAAAAAATATTTCTTTTCATCGTATATTCCTAACGTAGAGCTAAGCGGCCGGAAGGGGCCAGCCAAAAAACCATGCTACCCCGGAAACATTCGGTGAAGATAAAAATGTTCAACAGTTGCATTAGCCCTTCCAGTCTGCTTGAGCGCCTGGTTAGGCACATTGGGGTTAGACAAACCAAAATTCTTTAGTTGTTATTGTTTTTTTCTGGAGGTAACACAATTATTTTCTCCGGAGACCATTTTATTCTCGATGGATCTATTTTGATTTTCTTGATTTTTTGCTGAATGAATATAGATTTAGTTTGAGGATAATGACCATAGTTTGGAGTATGCAACATTGAATAAATCGATTGTAATTTTCGTAATGCTTCAAAAATGGTCATATTATCAACGGAAAATTCTATTCCATTGGAAAGGATAGCTTTTTTACTTTTGGTTATAGTTCCTGTGACTTCTTCGATAATATTATCGACATCATAACATTTATAGCCGATAGAATCACCGGATTGGATATATGATCGAAGTTCAACCGGTACAATCTCATCATCATCATTTGTTGAAATGAATGGTGAAAAGTATTCGTTACCGTTGTGGAGAAAAACTAACCAAGTTATTGTTGATGAGTTATCTGTGTTTTCGGCCAAGGAAGGACATGCAAGAATAACCGAAAACAATAAAGCAATAAATGTAATTGCCCTGTCGGATGATATAATTTTCATGTGCCTAACGACCAAGCTCACCTGCCGCTATGGAGCGCGGCGGAATTGCGGTCAGGTGCAGCGCCTTGTTAGGCCATCTTGATTACCTTCAGATGCCTTAGAAACCGTTTCTTTCAAAATCTTATCCAGTGAATAATTCGAATAAGTTATCTTTTGACAAATTTGTTTCATCTTTGGTGAGAGCCGCTGATAACCCCAGATGCAACGTTTCAAGGTTTTTTCGTATCCTTCTCTTTGAAAATATAATGGCATGTTGACTTTAAAGTAAGAAATACTGTCTGCGTCTTTCAGCAAATCAGAGTGTGCATCACCGCCAATTTCATGCCGTTTTACTAACCAACACGCTTCATCAATGATAGGTTGTTCCACCTGACATTCATGTAAAATTTTTTTTAGAATCTTTGCGCTATTATTAGCGTGAGCGGCTTTAAATTGATCGTAATCATTAAAATCGGAACGCTGTATTTTTCTTCTTTCATCAGCGCGATCAATATCATGAGACAGAGCAGCAATCTGTAATGCTTCATCAACATCAGGTTTTAATTTCAGTAACCATTCAAGCACATTCTCCGCATGAATCGGATCTTCGGGTACACTGGATTTTGAAATAATCGCCCGTATTTTTTGTTTTGCGCAAGAGATACTATCTATCATTTTTACAAATAACCATCCGTCGTATAGTTTCCAGATTCATCAAAACAGCAATCACGATTAATACCGTGTAAGCTTGATTCAATATTGCACCCAGAAACATCAAGAAAACCCTGACATCGCGCCCCATCCTTAGCCCTTTTTTGGTGCGTTTTTTCATGAGATTGTCGTATTTGTCCGCTGTGTAGCTCAACATAAAGGAGCCGATGATGGCTAAAAATCCTATTCCCAAAGCCCACGGAGACAAGTCTTGACTATAAACATACCAAGTCAGTCCAAACAATAAAAAAGCATCCGCATACCGATCCAGTACTGCATCTAACCATCCACCGTAATCGGAAGATAAATATTTAAGACGGGCCACTTCCCCGTCAGAGCCATCAATAATAGAGGCAAATTGTGCAACGATTCCCCCTAAAGCCAGAAACCAATAGTTACCCAATGCAAACAGTCCCGCTGCAATCATTGAGAGTACAAAAGAGACAAAGGAGATTTGATTAGGGGTAATATTGAAATTAACCAAAAATTTAGATATACGAGTAGATATCGGGCGATTCAACCAACGTGAAACCGGGCCGTCATTGCTTTTACCCTGTAACGAATCCAACAGCGTTTTTTCTGCTTTTTGATGGGCGAATTTATCATCAACATCAATCCAGAATCTATTTGTTTGTACTGATATTGCGTGTTTGTCCTCAGCTAAAACACGTATCGCAGCAGACAAAGTCGTATCGTTATGAATTTTACAAGCAGATTCCAACGCTTCAAATATTGCCTGGCTACAAAGGAAAATGCCGGTATCAAAACCGTTGAAATCGTCAATGGTTTTGCCAATATTGATGATGTGCCCGTTTTCAATACAAACCTTTGTCACATCTTCCATATCAACTAACGGATTGTTTTTATCCGTATCCACCGCCAACAGAACGTCCCCATCGTTAAATGGTTGTTTCTGTAATAACTGAATAATAGCCGGGTCAAAAAGATGATCCGCCATCAATAACAGAAAAGGTTCTTCCATGACATCCCGTGCTTTTAATACCGAAAAACCATTTTCTTTTTGCCAGTCATCATTTTGAATCGGAATAATCGGGACGTTAAGGCGTTTGGCAAGCTGTTGCAAAAAATTGCTGACTTGCTCTCTTTCATACCCGGTAATCACATAGAACTCATCCGCCCCACCTTCTATGGCTGAGCGGATAACACGCTCAATCAACGGTACACCGAGCAAAGGAACAAGCGGCTTGACTTTGCCTTTTGATTTAAGCCGACTCCCTTGCCCGGCGGCGATAATTAAGCATTTCATAGTCTATTCCCCTTTAATGAATGCCTCTGTCATCGCATAAGCTTCATCATCAGTGAATTGTTCTAGCGGATGTTTACAAAAATAGGCAGAAGGTGCGGTCAAAACTCCTCCTTGCTTACGATCCAACGCCAGTTTGCAACACCTTATCGCATCTATAACCACGCCTCCAGAGTTGGGAGAATCTTCGACGGAAAGGCGCAATTCGAGGTTCATAGGAATATCACCGAACAATTTACCTTCCATACGGAGGAAACAGACTTTGTTGTCTTTCTGCCAAGCTACCCAATCACTGGGGCCAATGTGAATGTTTTCATCCTTCATCCGTTTGGCTGCAACTGATTGTACTGCCTCAGTCTTGGATTTTTTCTTGGAAGCCAGCCGGGTACGGCTAAGCATATTCAAAAAGTCCGTATTGCCTCCGGTATTTAACTGATAAGTCCTTTGCAATTTGACTCCCCGTTTATTAAACAAATCTGTAAGAACGCGGTGAACAATAGTGGCTCCCAATTGCGATTTAACATCATCGCCGATGATTGGAAGATTATTTTCTTCAAATCGTTTCGCCCAATTAGGATTGCTGGCAATGAATACCGGAATATTGTTGATAAAGGCAACACCAGCCTCCAGAGCGCAATTAACATAAAACCGGGTCGCCTCCTCGGAACCGACCGGGAGGTAGTTTAATAGAATTTCAGCGCCAGATTCCTTCAGAATCTTGAGGATTTCTTCTTCGGTTGGTTCTGGCTCATCTGCCAGCACAAAAGTGCGTTTTTCATCGTAATTATTCATATGCTCCGAGAACCCATCCAGAATTTTACTCATTCGCACTTTCACGCCGGATTGCTGAAGATCCGCGCAGAATACGGTGGTGCAATTGGGTTTGGAAAAGATGGCTTCATTAACATCCAGTCCTATCTTGCGCTTGTCAATATCGAATGCAGCAACGACCTCGATATCGCCAGGTTTGTACCCGCCAATCTCCCAATGCATCAGACCAATGGCATCTTGCGGGGATTTTTCACGATAGTAATGGATACCTTGTATCAAGGAACTGGCACAGTTTCCAACTCCAACAATCGCTATTTTAATTTTATTCATTTGCTTATTCCTCCATAATTTAAGTTGTATATTTTTTTCATTAATCATAGCTAAATTTCTCTATTTCATGTTGTCTCCTTTATTTTATGCTGGCCTAACGAAAAGCTCACTCGCCGTGGACACGAAGCGGACACGGTCGAGTGGAGCGTCTGGTTGGGTGGATTTATATGTAACTAGCTTTAACTATACCGTATAGGTTCTGTACTTTGGTAATCGCCTCCCGTAATCCCAAAGTACTGGGGGGTTTCTTCGCATGCATCAGTTTATTTCGTAGTTGTCTAAGTTCACGAAAGTTTGCGAGAAAGTTATTCGGAAGGATCTTATCTTCACATAGCCATTCGATTGTCATAGCGACCGTGACATTATCAGGAATACGGCGGTATGCTTGTAATTTAAGTAACTCCTGCTCAAGATTAACCCACTTGTGAATGAAAAGAACCAGCAAATTAGTTGACTCATGTATCAATATTTCTTCTGCAGGAGTTGCAAACAAATTAGTAAGAAGAATCTTTGCTATTTCAAGATAAGCCTCGACACGCATCCTTGCTACAGTGATCCCATTCCCATCGTGATACAGTTGATTCCGAAGACGATGATACCATTCTATGTCGGCAAGTTCGATGCCTACTAGTTTGTCTCCCGCGAACTTCTCAAGGGCATCTAGAAGTAAAGGAAATGACTGGGTAATCTCATCAAACTTTTTTCGGGAAAGGCCGACTATGCCTGTTGCTCTACGTGGGAGTCCTAGATAAGTTTTGATCATCAGCTCAACAGCGTTGTCAACGCTAATCATCGCAATGCGCGAATCAAACTCTTCACCTAGCTCAAGATGTCCAGCACCATGTCTCAAGAGCTCTAATGGCCCTTCCACCCAAGGTTTTGTTCCCATGAAATGATCACCTTTGTTAGTTTCTGGAATCCACCCAACGTAGAGCTAAGCGGCCGGAAGGGGACAGCCAAAAAACCATGCTACTCCGGAAACCGCCGGCGAAGTTAAAAACGATCGACAGTTGCATCAGCCCTTCCGGTCTGCTTGAGCGACTGGTTAGCATGTCCGTTTCTTCATTTTCATTATTCTTTTTGTTGCTTCATCTAAATCCATATCATAAAGCTCTAAAGCGTCATCATCCTCTATGCATATGCCAAATGTTTCCTCAATATCACAAAATGGTTCTGTGCATTCAATAATATCCGGTGGGTCATAGGTGGACCACATACAACACATCTGTTTTGAATCAGAATTCTCCTTGTATTTTCGGCGATGCTTATCATATATCCTATGCAGATTTTCGTATGCGGTT
>Ga0222681_1000591_pt1 | contig 12453 bp, 4 predicted proteins | sample AntAcemetage1006_FD_179844 | JGI IMG/M metagenome (GOLD analysis project Ga0222681, IMG submission 179844) | Saline water microbial communities from Ace Lake, Antarctica - #1006 | ecosystem: Environmental > Aquatic > Non-marine Saline and Alkaline > Saline | place: Antarctica: Ace Lake... | reverse complement strand
TCTTTGGTGGTGAAGAAAGGATCAAATATCTTCTTCTGAGTTGCTTTATCCATTCCAACCCCTGTGTCAGTAACGGATATTTTCACATATCTCCCATGTTCAATGGAAAAGGGTTGCACATAAGATTTATCAAGGGTCACGTTCTCCGTTGCTAAATACAGGTCGCCGCCCTCTGGCATTGCCTGCCAGGCATTGACATAAAGATTCAAGAGGACCTGCTCAATCTGCCCCCGGTCGATCTCCACAAACCAGATATTCTCTTCGTATTTGCCATTTATATTGATCTCTTTCTTGGTCCGGCCAAACATACGATTTTGTTTCTCTATGAGTTCATTCAAATCGGTTGGCCAGACCTCATATTTTCCACCTCTGGCAAATCCTAAGAGCTGCCTTGTCAGGTCGGCGGCACTCTTGATATGGCCCTCTATTCCCTTCAGATGATCAAAATCAGGATGGGAAGAATCTTTACTCATCAAAACTATAGATGTGCGGCCCTGGATAGCCATGAGCAAGTTGTTAAAATCATGGGCGACACCTCCTGCAAGGGTTCCTACAGATTCCATCTTTTGGGCCTGTTGGAGTTGGGCCTCAAGTCTTTTTTGTGATGTAATATCATAGAATTCGGTTAGGAGAAATACTTGCATTCCAATCTGAATAGGAATGGCAAACATACGTGCATTAATAATAGAGCCATCCTTAACCTTAAAATCCATTTCCAGGCCATCAACTTTTCCCGCATTTGTTAACTCGTTTATAAACTTATTTCTGTCATCTTCAGAATAGAACCCAAGTTGAGTCGTTGTTCTGCCGATAAGTTCATCCTTGGTATATTTCGTTAGCTGGTAAAATTTATCGTTGACGTCAATAAACTTGCCTGTTTTGATCTCAGTAAGCGCAATTGCATGGGGAGATAAATCAAAAAGAACCCGAAATTTCTCTTCGCTTTCCCGCAGCGCCTCTTCGGCCTGTTTTCGCTCGGTTACGTCCTGGAGTGTAGCAAACACCTTGGTCGATTTTCCTTCCTGGCGCTCTATAACTCCCACAGTGTTGACATATAAAATTTTACCATCCTTCCGAATGAGCCGGTATTCATTTGGAGCAAGCCCCCCTTTACCGGATGCGATACAATCCTTAAGCCATTGGGTTACGCGCTTCAGATCATCAGGATGGTGGATTTGTTCGTTTACTGTGGCATAATCAATTTTTTCAGATTTATCGTATTGCAACAGATCAAACAGCTCATCAGACCAGGTAACCTCACCGGTTTCAACATCCCAGGTAAAATCACCCATTTTTGCAATGTGCTGCGCTTTAATCAGTCTTTTCTCGCTCTCCAATAGCGCCTCCTGGGTTTGTTTAAATTCTGTAATATCCCTGGCAATGACAACAAATTCATTTACTACATTGGTCTCTCCAATATACTGCGTATAGGCAACGTCCAAGTATCGATGCCCAAGAGTCGGAAAATCGAACCACTCTTGATAACGGGCTTTTTTCCCTTCAAAGCAGCGATCTGCATGGGGTTTAATTGTAGTTTTAAAAACCACTTCTCCAAAAACATCCGGTACACTCTGCCCCAGTAACTGGTCACGTGTTTTCCCAAAGGCCTTTAAATAGGCATCGTTGGCATAAAGATAGACGAAATCTTTGTTCAGCAAAGCCATCATGTCGTGGGAACTTTCGACAATCCATTCAGTTTGACGTAGTTTTATCAGTGACAGTTTGTGTTCCCTTCGTATCCGGGCATCATGAAGTTCCCGTTCAATGGCAGGCGTGAGCCGCTCCAGATTGCCTTTCATTAAATAGTCATGCGCACCGGCTTTCATGGCTTCAACAGCTACATCCTCGCCGATGGTGCCTGAAACGATAATGAAGGGGAGGTCGGGTTTGTATTTTTGTGAAATTTTTAAGGCGGCAATACCATTGAATTGGGGCATGGAATAATCAGAAATGATGATGTCCCATTTGTCCTTTTCTAGTGCCTCTATCATTGCAATCTCAGTATCAACTCTTTTATATTCAGGTTGATAACCGCCCTTGCGAAGCTCCCTTAACAACAAAAGGGCATCGTTTTCTGAATCCTCAATAATTAATAGTCGCATACTTTTTCCCATTGTACTGTCTCCTTTAAACGCTTTTTAGCGATCCGGCGGGATTTCATTTAAAATCAACCAGTACAATCCCAATTGCTTTATTGCTTCAGAAAAATCCTCAAAATTAACCGGCTTTCGAACATAGCTGTTAGCGCCCAGCTTGTACCCATTTATCAAGTCCTGGTCTTCCTTTGACGATGTTAAAATCACCACAGGCTGTAGTTTTGTCTGCTCATTCGCCCTTATCTGGCGCAGCACTTCCAGACCATCAAGCTTGGGCAGCTTTAAATCCAGAAGAACGACCTGGGGCGGCAAGCCGGGATCACGATTTGCGTATCCCCGCCGGCAAAACAAGTAATCGAGTGCTTCGACACCGTCACGGACGACAATAACTTTGTTTTTGATATTGTTTTTTTTAAGTGCCCTGAGTGTTAAGGTCTCATCATCAGGATTATCTTCAACAAGTAAAATAATTTTTTCTGCCATTTTCTCCTCCAATACTGATTATAGGATTCAGATTTGATCTTATTTATCGTTTATCCGTTAAAGATATCTGTTTCACCCCAGGGTGAAGTAGAATGTTGCCCCTTCATCCACCCCGGCGTCTGCCCATATCCGGCCACCATGCCTATGGATGATCCGTTCCACGGTTGCAAGACCAACACCGGTCCCGGGAAATTCATCAGCTTTATGAAGGCGCTGGAAGACTCCGAAGAGCTTATCCGCATAAGTCATGTCAAAACCGGCCCCGTTGTCTCTGATAAAGTAGGTTGGATTAGGAGTCTGGCTGCTCTCATCCGTCTCAGATGGCGGCAGGACACCAAATTCTATTTTCCCCGGGTCACAATGATCGGTAAACTTAAAGGCATTCCCCAGAAGGTTCTGAATGGCAGCCCGAAGCAATCGAACGTCACCATTGGCATACAAATCCGGTTCAATATTACATTCTACCCGCCGTTCCGGCTGGGACTTATGTAAGTCTGTCATAATCGTTTTAGCTAAAGCACTTAAATTTACACGTTCCCACTTGACCACGCTCCGGGTCGTTCGGGAAAGTTCCAAAATACCTTCAATAAGCTGCGCCATGCGTTTGCTGGCGTTACGCACCCGCTGGAGGTAGTCTTTCCCCTGATCATCAAGCTTATCAGCATAATCTTCAAGCAAGGCAACGCTAAACCCGTCCATACTCCTCAGCGGCGCCCTCAGGTCGTGAGACACCGAGTAGGCAAAGGATTCGAGTTCCTTATTAGCCCTTTCCAGCTGCTTGGTGCGATCCTTGATGCGCTGTTCCAGCGTTCGGTTAAGCTCTTTGATTTGTTCTTCAGCCTGCTTGCGCTCGTTGATGTCATGGTAATTGAGCAGCACACCATTTATCGAAGGGTCGTTGATACGGTTAACGGCAGTAAGTTCTATCCATTTATAATTCCCATCTTTACATTTAAATCTGTATTCAACTATCGAGGCTGTTTCTTTTTCCAGCATTTTACCGAATTCTTTCTGAATCCTTTCAATATCCTCCGGATGCATCTTATCCCATCCGCTTGTGCCAACGAGATCCTCCGGCTTCCATCCAAACCATTTCTCAATATTTGGACTTTGATATTTCGCCATGCTATCAGCCCCCACAATGGCAATAACATCACCGATATTTTCTATCATCGCAGAGTGCCTTGCATTAGTATCCCGTAGCGAATCCTCTGCCTGCTTACGTTCTGTGGTGTCCTCCACGAATGCGGTCCCGAATCTGACGTTTCCCTCAGCATCCCTGATACCAATAGCATGGACGGATACATTGATCTCCTCACCGTCCTTGCGAATATATTTTTTCTCCATGGAAAAATCTGTCGTTTCCAAAGAAAACATGTCCTGAAATAGCTTTTTGTTCTTGGGGCGATTATCTGGGTGCGTCACATCAAAAAAGGAAAGACCCCTGAGTTCTTCTTTGGAATAACCGACCATCCGTTCATATGCTATATTTGTCGTGACAAAGTTGCCAAGCGGGTCAACAGTGCAAATTCCATCGGGAGACGTCTCGATTATGAGATGCAATTTCTCCTCACTTATCCGCAACGCCTTCTTTGCAGCGTCAATTGAGCTCCCAATATGAGTGGCAATCCATGTGACGAGGACTGTCGTCAATATAATCATAAAAACCGCAGCGATCGCTGAAAAAATTGCAGGATTTATGCTATAAATCGATAATTCGGGAATGGTCGTGATGCTACCCAACAGAACGGACAGGATGACCAGAGGAAAGAAGTACCGCAGTAGATGGGCACGTGTTGATTCAACGAAAAGCACCTTCAACGGGATGGCGTCTTCTCCTGAAGCAGCCACCGTGCCTACCCCCAGCATCATAAAAGCCAAGGCAGTAGTCAGAGCCATCGGAACTGTGGCACCTTTCCCATAAAGCAATGGGGTTCCATATAGATATGCCAAGCAAAAGATGACACTGAGAAGTAAAACTAAACTCCCTAAGCCGCCTGCTGCGTTCATAATATGAGCATTCCAATTACGGCCAGGACGCCGCAGGCTGAGAGCAAGCACGGCAAGTCCCGAAAAGAAGAACACCCCTCCGGTCGCTGGAGACATTCGGGCGATGGGAATCTCTCCGAGATATCCTACCTCTGGCATTATCGCATTTTCGAAGTTAAGGTCAATTCCGATGAAATACCCAACGACCTCAAGTAAACCAAAGAGAGAAACCAGTGCCGCCAGAGATGCGAGAAGAGCCAGGATTACTCTGAATGGACATCTGATGATCAGGAAAAATATGGTGCCTCCAAGCGTGATGAAACTGACCGCTGTACTCGGTGCCATTGGAACATAACCTTTATGTAATCGTCCTAAAAATTGTAGGCTCGGAACATAACCTAATAGTCCCATGAGCGCAAAGACAACGGTCCCAGCAGTTCCGAAAATCAAGACTTGCTTGAGAAAATAATTCTGATTCAGGCTGTGATTGGTTACAGTCTCTTTGCCATTTCTAACGACCTCAGGCTTATGTTTCATCATCAGTCTCCATCGTGACATACTCCGGATTATGGCCAATTTCATCTATTAGGTTTTTATAAAACTGCATCAACAATCCAGACAAACAATCTGAAAGCAATTAAGAGCGCGATGCCATTTTATTCAGTTCTCATTGTTTATTCACACATACTTAAGGTTCACAATACTTGCATTATCTATAACATCCGCCATATTCAAGGTTACTCGCTGAATCCTTCACATCAGCTGACAAGGAAACCAGGGTGACTTTGTGGCCTATTTCTCTTCCAACACCTCCTTTAGTTTCTCGGCAAAAGGCGCAATAGAAAACGGTTTCTGGATGAACCCTTCGGCGCCTGCATCAAGTATCTTTTGGGCAGGACCATGTATGCTGTAGCCACTGCACACGATCACTTTCAGATCAGGTCTTGCTTCCATGATAAGAGGGTAAACCCTGCCGCCGTCCATATCAGGCAGTTTTATGTCCAGGAGTGCAAGGTCAATCTGGCCGTCAAAGGTCTTGGCAAGTTCAACTGCCTCTTTCCCTGTCTCAGCCACAAGCACACGATAGCCAAGTCTCTCCAATATCTGCCTGAACAGATCTACGAGTTGCTTTTCATCCTCAATAACCAGGATGGTACCTTCGCCCATGGCGATTTCGACCTCCGGTTCTCTAACTGCCTTTGCTTCCTGTTCCTTGCTCTCTACGCTTATGGCAGGAAGATATATCCGGACCACAGTCCCTTTTCCCAACTCAGAGTCCACCGTGATTGCACCATCGTGGCTCTTGATTATGCCGTACACAGCGGCCATGCCCATGCCCCGGCCTTGAAATTTGGTGGTGAAAAAGGGCTCAAATATCCCATCTTTTGTTTCCTCATCCATGCCTTTACCGTCATCCTCGATAGTAAGGGAAACATAGCGACCGGGCTTGAGACCGGGATGCTGTTTTGTGAAATCCTCGTCAATATCTTTGTTTTCAGCAGCTATTCTGATAAGTCCCACATCTTCTATGGCCTCATTTGAATTGGCCACTATGGCAGACAGGACCATCTGCATCTGGGCATGGTCGGCTTTAATGTACAAGACATCTTTTGAGAAATGTGTTTCTACCCTGACTTCGGAGCTGAGGTCATGTTGCAGGATCGGCAGTGTTTCTATCACAAAATCATTCAACTTCAGATTCTTTGCGTTATATTTTCCTCCTTCAGAATAGGCCAACAACTGGTCAGTCAAACGGGACATCCGATGACCGGATTCATTCATGGCCTCAAAATATTTAGCCAGCTTCTCATCTTCAGGCAATTTCATTTTGAGCAGCTCAATATTCCCCATAATCCCCATAAGGGCATTGTTGAATTCATGGGCAACACCACCGGCTAATGTGGCAATAGCTTCCATCTTTTGGGATTCCCTGGCCTGGGCCTCGGCCCGTATTCGCCAGGCATTCATCTCAGCCGCGTAGAGCCCCATTTCGATCGTTATTCTGAGATCTCTATCCCGGAACGGCTTGAGCACATAGCCGTAAGGGAGGGTGGATTTAGCGCGCTTCAGCCTTTCATCATCATCGTATGCCGTAAGAAAAATCACAGGGATGCCGAAGCGGGATTCAATGATGTCAGCCGCTTCAATCCCATCCATTTGACCTTTCAATTGAATGTCCATAAGGATAAGGTCCGGCCTGTCTTCTTGGACCTTTTCAATCGCTTCCTCCCCCCTCGAAGAAATGGATGCAACCGAATAGCCCATGTTTTCGATGCCGGCTTTTATTTCTCGCGCGACAATGGCTTCGTCTTCCACAATCATGATTTTTGCTTTTGTCATTGGAATACTCCTGTAATTAGCTGTTAGTTTTCCCTGACCCATTTTACCTTTCCATCAACCAACCGGCAGTGTTCGATGTCATAGGGCTTTTTATCAAACGCTGCTTTTTATTTTTTATCGGCGTATTCTCTGTCATCAGGATGAACACAATATTCTTGGAATCACACAACAATACCAGAACAATCTGACATTATTTGTCTGTAAAATCAAACAGATGCTTAATAATAGGTATAGTCCAAGCATCAGGCCAAGCGATTCGGGCACTACCAATTCTTAAATCTGACCTTGAATGCAGTTCCCCTATCCCTCTGTAGTTCTAACGTGCCTTCAAGCTGATCTTCCGCCAATATATGCACAAGTTGCAACCCCAGGGATTCTGTTTTTCCAATATCTATTTCCTCCGGTATGCCGATGCCGTCATCGCTCACCGTCAGTTCGACCACATCGTCATTTGTTGACCGAAAGGTTATCTTGATTGTCCCGCCTTCATCTTTTGGGAATGCGTATTTCAATGCATTGCTTATGAGTTCGTTGATGATCAGGCCGCAGGGGATGGCATGATCGAGTTCCACCGGAATATTCTCAATTTCCGTATGCAACTTGATTCTATCTGCGTTAACGGCGTAGCTTCTTATTAGAGCATTTGCGATGGTTTTGACATAACCGTTGAAGTCAATATTTGCGAAGTCCTTTGATTGGTAAAGCGTTTCGTGAATAAGCGACATGGCTTTTATCCTGTTCTCGCTGTCTTTAAACATGTCAACATATTTTTTGTCCTCAATTTTAGCGGATTGAAGCTTGAGTAGGCTGGAGATGACCTGCATGTTGTTCTTGACCCGGTGGTGGATTTCACTCAGGAGGATTTCCTTCTCTTTTAGTGAGGATTTGATTTTCTCCTCCGCCTGTTTACGCTCGCTAATGTCAAGAAAAAAACCATCCCAAAGAATACTTCCATCAGCCATAGGTGTCGGTGTCGTTCGACACTCGACCCACACTGTCGTTTCGCCTTTAACACATCGAAATATGTCATGGTAGGGAGTTAAATTACTGGCGGAAATCATGACGTTTTCAACAAACATCTCCAGATCTTCCGGATGTACAAGGTTAATCAGATTTGATGCATCTCGCATGACCTCTTGAGCTGAGACTCCCATAAGGCCCAGAATTTTTTCACTCACATACGGGAAAGAAAATGATTTATCATGAGACATTTTGAATTGATAAACAATCGCGGGAGTGTTTTCTGAAATTTGTCTGAATTGTTTTTCACTTGTTTTCAGTTTTTGTTCGGCCTGCTTGCGAGAGGTGATGTTCCGTATTTGTAAAACATAGCCGATTAATAAATCGTCAACTATCAGAGGGGTAATAGACCAATCCAGAATCTTTATTCCGGAGCAGGTAGTTTGATAAAGTTTCAGCCGTTTAACTTCTTCAAAATTAAATTCGCCTTCAAATCTCACACTACGGTTCTTTAATAATTCTGCTTTTATCTCACCAGAGATATTGGGATCTTCAAACAGCTTAAAACCTGAAATCTCATTTTTATCTACTACACCAAACAATTCCAGACAAGCTTCGTTTACAATAATTAATCCGCCAAGCGCATCATAGAACTCAATGGCAACAGGCGATTGATCAAATATTATACCGTATTTTTCTTCAGATTCTTGAAGAGTCTTTTCAATCAATTTGCGTTCGGTGACGTCGAGATTGGTTCCCACCCAACGAGAAGGTTTTCCATCGTGGTCTTTAATTATATCGCCGCGTGTCAGTATCCAACGCCAGTCGCCATCTTTATGGCGCAGACGATGCTCAATTTCATATTTCGTAGTCTTTTCATCCAGATAGTCTTTGAGCGCTTCTTCAATTCTTGTAACATCATCCGGATGCCAGAGCTTTTTCCATCCTGAAAAGGCATTCTCAATTTCGTGGTCTTCATAACCGAGCATAGCTTTCCATTGAGGAGAGAAATAGACGGTATCGTTTACCATATCCCAATCCCACAGTCCTGCCCCTGTGCCGGTTATGGCCAGATTAAAGCGTTCTTCGCTCTCCCGCAGCGCGTCCTGGGCCTGCCTGCGCTCGGTGATGTCCCTATTTATAAATATGATACTTACGGGTTCATCTTTTTCATTGTATATAAGATTTGCATTTGCTTCGCCAAAAACTTCGCTTCCATCTTTTCTTATCATCACATATTCTTCTGCACCAATAAATTTACCGCTAAACATACCTCCAATTGACTGAGCTGCTTTTTCGTGGTAGTCGCTTCTGAATAAATCGGTCATGCTCTTACCAATCATTTCACTTTCATGTTCGTAACCCCACATGGCAAGTATCTGTGGCGACACGTATTGCACCTTTCCGTCTAATGAAGTGATTGCTATACCATCTGGTGATGTTTCAATCATTGCCCTGAATTTTTCTTCGCTTTTCTGTAGGGTAGTCTTAGATCGTTTATGTTGATCAACTTCTCTTTCAAGACCTTCAGTTCTTTCCTGAATCCTTCTTTCAAGCTCACTAGTATGTAGTAATATTTTTCCAGCAAGGGGTTTAATTAGGAGCCAAAAACCAACCAGGCTTATAAAATATATCGCTATAGATAGATAAATGATGATCTTCATCTGAGCATATATTGGTAAATAGAGCTCATCAGTATTTTGGGTTACTACAAGACCCCAATTACAATTGTCGATAGATTGATATATTAGCTTTATTCTACCAATGCTTTCTACACCAGACTTGCCGTCTATTGCCAAGGATAAAAAAGTTTTTACAAGCTCAAAAGAATTCGAATTGTGTTTGCGCTGGCTTTGAGGTGGAAAAAGAGGGCGGATTGAATTTTCAGATTTATAGCCTACTGTTACCAGACCAGTTTTTCCAATTTTGTCAGGATTTGTTGCAACCTTTTTCAAGTGCTCTAGATCCAAAAACACCAGATCCGCCCCTTGATATTCGTCAGCTCGATTTATGTTGGGAGCACTAGCAATGATTAGTGTACGATTATTAATTCTTAGCGGTTCAGATAGGGTTGTTTTTTTGTGCACAAACCCTGAAACATTGTAATTCTTTAAAAATTCTTCGGACTCAAAGCCACATCCGGTTACGACTTGACCACGAGCATCCAATCGAAGAATATCAATAATTTCAGTTGATAAATTTACTGCGTCTTGCAGCTTTGGCTTTGTAAAGGATTCTAACTGCTGTAGGTCGATTTCACCAAGATTATACTTTTCAAGCTCTTGCCTAATCCTTGAACGGCTTGTGACTTGTTTAGCTAAGTCCTCCGCTCTTTTTCGCCATTGAGAAACACCCAGAGATCTCATTATTGCGATATCAACGAGAGAATCAGCTTCTCGATTTTTCATATACCTGAACATGGTTTCAGAAAGAGCAAACGAGATCAGAACCATTACTAGCAACAACACCGATGCCGAATAAATGAAAAGTCGTTTACGAAGTTTAACTGTTGATTGTTGTGGGGGTGAGTTTTTGATTTTATGTACTTTCTCTATTGATTCTACACGACATCTAACTTTTGTCCGGCGCAGTTCCTCATTCTGCATCTCCAGCTCTATCTGATAGACCTGCAGCTCGTGAATGACGCTTTGGATATCTTCAGCAGGGGTATCTTTGAACTCCCCGGGGCTTTCCCGGATCAACTGTTCCGCCCGAAGACGCAATGCTTTTAATTTTGCCGCTTTGTCATTTTCTATGGTGTTCACCTGTCAACCTCTTCAATGGCAAGGAGTATCAACTCAGAAAAAAGGGGTCAAATCTTTGATTGACCTTTCTTCTTAATTCTACTTTGTCACTCCCCTGCAACCGAATTTAGAAATATTCTCTGAGCTGTTTACGATATGCTGAGTCAATTGCAGCCTGACGCCTTTTGTGACGGATTTCCATCTGCCGGAAAACTTCGTCTGCCTCAAATGTCCTTTGGGGCAGAAGAAAAGAAAGTATGCAAATAATATCACAAAGAATTCACACCATCAAAAACCTGCAATATGCCTTAAGTATTTGTAAGTGCCCTCACATTCCTGAATTAAGCTGGAAAATCCTACCATCACAACATATTGTGGCCAATCCATTTTCCGCTTATCCGGTTGCATAAAAGGGGTACGTGCATGATGTTAGCATCGCACACCCTCCAAATCCATGCAAGAGTGCCAGATCAATCATTCACCTTTTGCCCGGAAAATCCAACGCGCACTTAATATCGGTATCGTAGCATTTAGAAGGAGGTCAAAAACTGCCTATTTTTCCAATTCTTCCTTAACTGCAATCCCGATCTTTTCCAGAGTATACGGCTTCTTTATGTACTTGCCTGCTCCTAATTCCTGGGCAAGGTCCACCTCCTTTGTCTTTGCATGCCCGCTGGCAATGATGGCTTTCTGTCCAGGGCGGATCTTTATGATCTCTTCATAGGTCTTCCGCCCGTTGATCCCTTTTGGCATGACCATATCAAGGACGATTAAATCGACGGGGTTCTTCTTCACATACTCAATAGCCTCCTCGCCGCTTGAAACCGCTTCAGCAATATACCCAAGTTTGGTCAGCATTCCGCATGCGATTTCTCTCTGATTTTCCTCATCATCAACCACCAGTATTTTTTCTCCATGCCCCTGATATTCCGCTGCCGGAACATCTTCCGTATCTTCGGCTATTTGGTCCCTGGTCAGCCGAAAGTAAAGCTCAAAGACCGTTCCCTCCTCACTACTCTTTACGTCTATGTATCCATTATGGTCCTGGACCGAATTCCACACAACCGCCAGACCCAAACCTGTACCACTTCTACCCATCACCTTCTTGGTATAGAAGGGCTCGAAGATCTTCTCAAGGTCTTCTGAAGATATACCCGAACCATCGTCTGATACACTAAGGACAGCATACTCACCAATGCGCACATCTTCATATCCCTTTAAAGGTTCATCCAGATACCGGTTCGTGGTGGATATGGTGACCGTACCTGTCCCCTCAATTGCCTCAGAGGCGTTCACAACCAAATTCATCAGGGTCTTATTGATGTGGGTGGAAGAACCGTTCAAGTTCAAAAGGTCGGGATTCAGTTCGGCTTTGAAATCAATAAAGGAATGGGTCCTTTCCAGTTTCTGATGTTCAGCAGAACCTAAATATTCCGTGACGATGGTGTTGAGGTTCAGAACTTCTTTTACAGTGGCTACTCCTCTGGCTATTGTTATTAGGTCTGAAACCACATCGACAGCCCTCATCCCGGACTTCTTTATAGTCTCCATTGGTTTCCTCATCGGGCTGTCTACAGGTATATCCAGCAGAAGTAATTCGGGGTAGCTTACAAGCCCTGAGAGGATGTTATTCAGGTCATGGGCAATGCCTCCTGCCATAAGACCCAAAGACTCCATCTTTTGTGCTCGATGGAGTTTGTCTTCAAGACGCCTCTTGTCTTTCTTGGCCCGCTTACTGTCGGTGATGTCCTGAAATACGGTGGCGAACTTATGAGCACCTGTAGAAAATACAGATATAAGAAAATATTTGCCCATCGGCGCAAAGTAGGTTTCAAAAGACT
>Ga0222681_1000589_pt1 | contig 12517 bp, 12 predicted proteins | sample AntAcemetage1006_FD_179844 | JGI IMG/M metagenome (GOLD analysis project Ga0222681, IMG submission 179844) | Saline water microbial communities from Ace Lake, Antarctica - #1006 | ecosystem: Environmental > Aquatic > Non-marine Saline and Alkaline > Saline | place: Antarctica: Ace Lake... | reverse complement strand
GGAACAGCAATTATTACAAAACACTTTATCCCATTGAGTTCACCATTGTCAAGTAAAATCCTGAATCTCGCAAATGAGCATTTTAATAGGGGAGTTGACCCCTTTATTACGCTGGGCTCAAAAATTCAGGGCAGGTTTGTTTGAAAAAATATGACGGCCATGGTTGCAATACAGAAAAGCTGAATTAATTTATTCAATTACCCTACCAAACTGTGGTGGGTTGTTTTTTTTATTATCGCACAAAATCTTAAAAAACTTAGGAGATAAAAAAATGACAGACATTTCAAAAATCACGCTGTATAGCGGCGGCCACAAGGGGGCTGAGGCGGAATTCGGCAAACTTGCCGAGGCCTGGCACATGAAAGAGGTGAATATATCATTTGAAGGGCATAATGCCGAGCGCACCCGGGGCGTCCGGGTGCTGAGCCCTGAAGAACTGCAAAAGGGCGATGTCAGCATGGAAATTGTGTCCAAGCGGATGAAACGCACTTACTCCCAGACGGATAAGATCCGAAAAGTCATCCAGTCCCTTTTTCATATGGTCAATAGCGGCTACCATGTCATTGCGGTCGGGTGGATACAGGCGGACAACACCGTCAAGGGAGGAACCGGCTGGGGGGTCGAGTTGGCAAAACTATTTAACCGACCGCTGAGCGTCTATGATCAGGAACGAAAGGGGTGGTTTTCCTGGGAGGACAGTCAATGGGTTGAGCACACACCGGCGATTACCTCAGATACGTTTGCCGGCACCGGAACCCGCAACCTCTCCGATGACGGCCGGCAGGCCCTCCGCGATCTTTTCATCCACTCCTTCGGTCCTGCGGAACAAAAATAGTGAATGAATAGTGAATAGGGCCGGGCCTTAACGAGGCGTTGCCCAAAAAGAGAAAGGGACCAAAAACCGGGACAGGTTTCTTTGGCCTAATAAAGCGCCGATCTCTGGCTGGATTTTCAATAAAGGAGAATCATCTCATTGGATTTCATTAAGTACCCGTGGTTTCAGCTCCCCAAAATATACCTCAATAATATAGAATGGCCCAGGTTCGATATCCCTAAAATTGGATGGTCCACGATGCCCAAATTGAGGATCGGTAACACCGTCGCAAGGCTACCAGTCGTGCAGGGTGGAATGGGAGTTGGAATATCCCTTTCAGGCTTGGCCTCAGCGGTCGCGAATGCAGGGGGCATAGGTATTATTGCTGCAAATTCTATAGGTATGCTTGACCCTGATTATTACGCGAAAAACAGGGATGCCAATGTCATCGCCCTTAGAAGGGAGATAAGAAAGACGAGAGGAAAGACCTCCGGCATTATCGGTGTCAACATCATGGTGGCTGTCAATGATTTCCATCCCCTTTTAAGGGTGGCAATCGAAGAAAAGGTGGATTTGGTATTCCTCGGGGCGGGGCTCCCGATAAAGGGGATTCCTGTTGAAGATCTCAGATCGGCGGGGGTCAAGGTGGTGCCTATCGTGAGTTCTGCAAGGGCAGCAGGCCTCATCTTCAGGTCCTGGGCGAAAAGATACTCAGATATCCCCGACGCAGTCGTTGTGGAGGGGCCAAAGGCAGGCGGTCACCTGGGGTTTAAAGAGGATCAGATCGATGATGCCGATTTCGCCCTTGAAAATATTCTGCCCGAGGTAGTTGCCGAGATAAAAAGATACGAGGATGAATGGCGCAGGACCATTCCTGTAATCGCTGCGGGAGGCATTTATACAGGTTCGGATATATACAACGTCTTTAAGCTTGGTGCAAGGGCCGTCCAGTTGGGAACAAGGTTCGTGGCAACCCATGAATGTGATGCGGATATCAGGTTCAAGGAATCCTATGTCTCATGCAGGAAGGATGACATAAAAATCATCAAGAGTCCCGTTGGCATGCCTGGCAGGGCCATAGGAAACAGTTTTCTGAAGGACGTGGCGTCCGGTAAAAAAAAGTCCCACAAGTGTGCCTGGCAGTGCCTTAAGAACTGTGATATAAAGACCGCCCCCTACTGTCTCTCCCTGGCGCTCGATAATGCCAGAAAGGGGCTTCTGGATAAAGGTTTTGCCTTCGCTGGAAGCAATGCCTACAGGGTCGATAAGATAATATCGGTAAAGGAATTGCTTAAGGAACTCAAAGAGCAATACCTCTGCGCCAGGGAAAAGAGCATCTGCAGCCTTCGTGGTGAATATGAAAAGGCCCTTGAAAGGCTCGTCTCCTTTAAAGAGGAGTACCTGATTGCATTGAAAGAGGGTCTAAATTCACTCAGGGATGAATATGAAAGGGGCATAGAAAAGAGGGGGGCGTTTCGCGAAGAGCTTTTGAAAAATATGGATAAGATTACTCCCTTAAAGGATGAATACCGCAACGCTCTTGAAAAGGCGGACCGACTCAAACGAGAGCTTATAGAGTTTTTTCAGCGATATTCATTGCAAAACAGGCTGGAGCCCGAGAGCGCTTGAGACCTCCTTTTAACCCGCGTTGAGGATCTCATACCCAAAACCAACATGTCTTGTTATGCCTGGGCTCTCTTGCCTAATCCACTTTCTACTCCGAACGGAAGATACCCCATTAGCGACCTTAATGCAGAGGCTTTTGACCGGACACGTTAGCCGGTTTAATCGTCGCCATAAGCGATATGGCCCTTTATTCCAAAACCGCTTCAAATCGATCGTGTGTCAAGAAGACGGGTACCCGAAGGAATTGATTAACAGGATAGGATTACAATAGTCATATGGCTCTATTAAGTTTTCAGGATGTGAGTGTCGCTTTTGGTGGTCTGCCTCTGCTCGACCGGGTGCACTTGCAGGTGGAGAAGGGGGAAAGGCTCTGTCTCCTCGGGCGTAATGGGGAAGGCAAGACGACAATTTTGAGGTTGATAAGCGGTGAAATTGAACCGGATGGCGGGGTAATCACCCTTAATAGAGGTATCAAGGTGGCAGGTCTTTCCCAGGAACTGCCGCCTAACCTTAAGGGCTCTGTTTACGATATAGTAGCCGACGGACTGGGGCGGATCGGGGATTTGCTGGAAGAATATCAGCAACTCACAGGAAGTCTGGATAGAGGTGCTGATAAGGCCGCGATCAAGAAGATAGAGATGTTGCAGGAGGAATTGGAGAGGGCACAGGGATGGCAGATCCGCCAGCATGTGGACATGGTCCTGACACGGCTCTCCCTGAACCCTGATGTAAGGTTTGAAACCCTGTCTGTGGGGTTCAGGCGAAGGGTTCTCCTGGCAAGGGCGCTGGTTGCAGGACCGGATATCCTTCTCCTTGATGAGCCTACCAACCATCTGGATTTACCCTCCATAAGCTGGATGGAAGAGTTCCTGCAGAAGTACAGAGGAACCATCATTTTTGTCACCCACGACAGGATTTTTCTCCAAAAACTTGCAACCCGGATCATTGAGGTAGACCGAGGCCGTCTTGTTAACTGGGAATGCGGGTACCGAGAGTTCCTCGAACGCAGGCAAACAGCCATAGAGGTGGAAGGGGCGCAGCGAGACCAGTTTAAAAGGAAGCTGGCAAAAGAGGAGGAATGGATCAGGAAAGGGATCAAGGCAAGACGCACAAGAAACGAGGGGAGGATCCGGGACCTTATCAAAATGCGTGAGGTACAGCAGGCCTGGCGCAAATCGGCGGGCAGCGCCCGAATACAGCTCCACGAGGCGGAACGTACAGGCAAACTGGTGATTGAGGCAGCCGGTATCAGCCATGGTTATGACGGCGACCCTATCATCAAGGATTTTTCAATACGGATAATCAGGGGGGACAGGATTGGTATTATCGGTCCCAATGGTGTCGGCAAATCAACACTTCTTAAGATCCTTCTCAGGGATATTGAGCCGGAAAAGGGTCGGGTCAGGACAGGGACCAGGATTGAGGTTGTCTATTTTGATCAGCTCCGTGAGCAGATCGACGAAGATATGACTGTTCAGGAGAATATAGCCGAAGGGAAGAATATGCTGTTGATCAATGGTGTCCAGCGCCATGTAATCGGTTATCTGAAGGATTTTCTTTTCTCCCCGGAACGAGCAAGGACTCCTGTGCGTATTCTGTCCGGTGGAGAGAGAAACAGGCTGCTCCTTGCCAGGCTCTTTACAAAGCCCTCCAATGTTCTCGTGCTGGACGAACCGACCAATGATCTTGATATGGAAACACTTGAAGTGCTTGAAGAGCGACTGCTGGAATATTCCGGCACCATACTTCTGGTTAGCCATGACCGAGCCTTTCTGAACAATGTGGTTACAAGCACTCTTGTGTTTGAGGCCGACGGTGTCGTCACTGAATATGCAGGAGGATATGACGATTGGATCAATCAGCGGCCCGAACAGGACGATAAAAAGGGCTCGGGCAAGGGAGGTGCAATCGGAAAAAGAGCCTCTAAAAAAGGGCCTAAGAAGGCGAACCGCCCCCGGAAGCTCACCTTTAAAGAAGCAGGGGAGTTGGAGAGGCTTCCCGCTCGTATAGATGAACTGGAGCAGGAACGAAATAGGATCTATGAGCAGATGTCATTACCGGAATTTTACAGGGGTGACAGCGTAAAGATAAGCCAGACTCAGGCAAGGCTGGAGGAGCTTGAGCAGGAATTGGATAAGACATATGACAGATGGGAGGAGTTGGAAAGTCTCAGGGAGGCAAACGGATAAGTGGTAAAAAGGCAAGGGTCTCATCTGAATAGAAGGTAAAAGGTCTACAGGAATAGAGAGAGATTTTCCTTGACTTAACCTTTATTTCCACTATGATTCCATACAATTAACCTCTGAACCGTAACCTGTAAACGCTTAGCATATTTTTAATGGTGAAAAAATGGAAAAAATTTTTGATGGTAAAAAGACGGCAAGACTGGGCACAGAAAAGAGGCCTGCGGCCGTTCATGTACAAACCGAAGAGCGGTTGAAGGAGGTCTCCTCTATATTTGAGGAAAACGGCTGGAAATTTATTGTGGGGGTCGACCCGGACGAGCCGGAGGATATCTCCGATCTGGAACTATTGTTGAATACCCCAGAGCCTGCGAAGGCTGAAAAAAAGATCGGACGTAATGAACCATGCCCCTGCGGAAGCGGGAAGAAATATAAGAAGTGTTGCGGCAGATAGTAACGTAAAATCCCATAAACAGTAATGTTTTGGTAAAACTCCCAAGGAGAAATTAAATGACTACTAACAGCCAGGAACAGATCGACTTTATCTTCAACAAACAAAACCTGTGCCGTGAAGAGTCCATTACGGATCTAAAGGTAGGGTCCATCAGGTGCCTCAGGCCCATCAAACCGGATGGAACCAAAGACGAAAGCCGTCAACCCATATTCGTAGGGCATACCCAGCTCAACTCCCCTCAGGGGCTTGTTCCTCTTCAAACCGCGTTGCATGCGACCACCCTGGAACAGGCCATTGACGAATTCCCCGGCGCCATGAAAAAAGCCCTTGAAGAGATGGTGGAACAGGCGAAACAGATGCAGGCCCAACAGCAACCCGCACAAAAAAAGAATGAGTCCCGCATCATCATGCCCGGAAGATAGTCTTCTTGCCCTCTCAATACAACATCATTGAACACGAACTGTCGCGCGGCTGTGGATTCATCGCGCAGGCGAAACTACCATGCGATACCGGGCATCTGCAACAACCGTTTCGCTATCCAGCACAAACGGCTGGTAATCTCCCTTTCTCCAAAGGGTGAGCTGATCATCGTAGCGGGGACTCATGACATTGCTTCACCGCCCTCTGAAAACTGGTTTTCGGTTTTCAAGGAGTGCGCTGATACCTTCCTTTGCATCCTCCATTTCAAAGGTGCGTGACTGGTAAAGGGAATCTGTCTCTGCGGCGGTTCGGGGATCCCACCGGATGCCGCGATAGATGGCCTGTTTGATCATCTTGACGGCCACGGGCGCGGATGTAGCTATCTCCTCTGCCAGTTCCCAGGCCTTTTCAAGGACCTGATCCCCTTCCAAAGCATAGTTTGCCAGCCCTATTTCAGCGGCATCTTTCCCGGTTATCAAACGACCGGTAAAGAGGAGTTCATTGGCCCGGGGCAGCCCAACAATCATGGGGAGCAGATATGATACGGCCATTCCGGCATGAAGACCGAGCCGGGCAAAGTTGGCTCCGTATTTTGAATGCTGGTTGGCGATACGGATGTCGCACATGAGTGCGAGCCCGAACCCGCCACCGATGGCATGGCCGTTCATGGCGGCGATGATCGGCATTTCAAGTTTATCCAAGGCAAGAAATGGCCCATAAGCATCCATGAGTATCTGATGCGGCAGCCGATCCCTGCTGTCAAAAAGACCGCTTCTAAAGTCGGCACCGGAGCAGAAGCTGTTGCCGCTGCCGGTGATGATCAAACATCGGAGGTCTTTGTCTTCCTTTGCCCTACTCACGGCCTCGTTGAAGGCCGGCATGGTCTCATCATCCATGCTGTTCCGGTTGTCCGGACGGTTGAGGGTAATCTGAGCAATGTTGCCTTTGGTTTTAAAAAGAATTGGTGTATCTGACATGATAGACTCCTTTCGAAATCTGCGCTTATCTGGCGATTCCGGATCAAGGCCTGACAAAATGTGAATGATAGCGGTGGAGATGAATCAGGGCCTTGGCCGCCCTTTGAAGCGATGGGTAGGCCGGTATTTTCGCCCTGCAGAACTCTGCCCTCAGAGCAGTCCCTTTTGAAGCCAAATCAAGATCCCCGCCCTCAGAATCCACCGTGATAACCGTCGGCTTTTGATACCCCTCTTTTTTAAGAAATTCGATTAATTGTGGATCTGGATCCAGGGACTCAGGCATATGATACGCCTTTCTTTTAATAAGACGGTCAACGATTAGCATTCCCACACAAGGATCCTTATAAGCCAGATCCAGGAGTTCGGTGAGGTATACAGGATCAGTAAAGACCCGCCACATGTCGAGGGGGTTTCCAAAAATAGATCCGGCCGCGGGCCCACTCTCACGAAGCCACGCTATGGTCGGCTCAGACAGGGGGGGGACATCAAGACCCTCTCGAATACAGAGGTCGCTGTTGGACACACTGTTTCCCCCTCCCCCGCCAATGAGAAAGACCCCTTTTCCGGTCGGCGCGGTGAGGAAGGAGAAGGCCATGATGGCGTCCACCCACTCATCCATGGAGCGCACATGGACCACCCCTGTTTGGCGGCAAAAGGCCTCCCAGATCTTCATCTCACCGGCCATGCCGCCTGTATGTGAGGCGGCGGTCGAAGCACCAACCTCTGTCTCTCCCCCTTTCCAGAGGATAATCGGCTTTTTTTGACTCACTTCCTTGGCTAAATGAAAGAGTCTCGTCCCGTCCTTGACGCTTTCCAAATACATGGCGATCACCCGAATCTTTTCGTCCCGGGCCATGAACTCAAGATAGTCAATAGTGGAGAGAACCGCGGCGTTTCCTATGCTCACCGCCTTCTCAACACCAATCCCTAAGGAAGATGTATATTCGGTAAGGCGCTGGGCCAGGCCGCCACTCTGACTAATGATTCCAAGGGATCCACTCATCCCGGGTATGGCCCCCCATGGGGTGAGCCTCCCGGAGGGGGAATAAGGTCCCATGCAATTGGGGCCGATGACCAGAAGTCCGTTTTCCTCTGAAATGGCGGTAACCCGCTGCTCAAGAATATCTCCCTCCTTGGTCCCTATCTCTTTGAAACCGGAAGAAAGGATATGAATGTGCCTCAGGCCAATCCGGGCACATTCCTCGAGAATCGTGGGGACCAGCCGTGCGGTCACACATATAATGGCCAGGTCAGGTACCTCTGGAAGAGAGGATAAGTCAGAATAGGCCTTGAGCCCTGATATTTCAGTGGCCTTTGGGTTGATGGGATAGAGTTTCCCCGGAAATCCGTATTCTTTAAATTTGTTTAAGTAGCTCAACCCCCCAAACCGATAGTCGTTCCTTGGAACGCCGACAATGGCGATACTACTCGGACTAAAAAACTGCTCCAGATCTGTTTTTCTTAAACCCATTGGTCGCGTCTCCCGTGGAATTGTGTTTAGGGAGATTTCCTCCTTAAGCGAATCAAACCTTTATGTTCTGTCTCGCATATGCTGTTCAGACAAAGATCCTTGCTCTTGTCGCCTGAGAAAATAGCTGAAACGTGATATGGTGTCAACTCAAGGCTTTTGATTGCTGGGCGGACCGCAAATAGATCGATCTCCTTACTCTACAAAGAAGAAATGTTTTTTTCTTGGATCAAAAGATGTTTTTCCTTGACAAAAGGTCTTATAATGGGCGACCAGAGTTCCGTGCGGTCGGGGGTTTTGCCTCGGGATAGGTCCGGGGCATACCCTCCTTTGAGCAAACATCGAGGAGAAAGGAGATAGACACAGATGGGAGAGCATTATATTGAAGATGACTGGAGAAAACCTATACAGGAAATGGAGGTAGGTGATAAGGTTACTACCAAGTCGAGGACGATTACGAGAACCGAACTCGAATTGTTTGCCCTCCTTGGCGGAGACTATGCCGAACAATTTCTAAATGAGAAGTCGGCCAGGCAAAACGGCTGGGAGCGCCAACTGGTGCCCGGACTGCATTGCCTCAATGTCGCCTACGGACTTTTAATCCAGATGGGATTTTTGAAAGACGTTATCGCCTATATGGGTACAAGCAATATGAAATTCTTAGGTCCTGTTTATTGGGGCGACAGTATAAAGGTGGACGCCGAAATCACAGCAAAAAAAGAAACCAATAAGGGTTGGTTGTGCGAGTATGATTGGGCGATTCTAAATCAAAACAACATAGTGGTGGGAGAAGGTCATAACGTCTGACTCTTCAGAAAAGAGTGATGCCGTAGTTAACGGCATTCTGTTGTGATCCTGATAGCTGTCGGTGGCCCTAAATATCAAATTGACGACAAAAGATAAGACTGCCAGAAGAATCCTCGAGAATTTCAGGGGATTTCCGTTTCTGAAAACATATCGATTAAACGAGCTCGCTTTTAAGCGTACGTTCCACTGCCTGTTTTGATTCTTGTTTCTTTGAAATTCAATTTCTATTCTTAACTCTGTATCACATTCTATGCTTACAAGTTCAACAGGTGAACCGGGAATCACCAAACTACCTTTTTTTAGGCAAAGGCCTTTCTTTGTCAAAAACTTTACTAACCATCGTAAAGATTGAAGAGGTCCACCCATAATCTCCGATGCTGGCCCTTTGGTGAGTGATACACATTGCCAATAGATAACGCCGTCTAACAAGTGATTATACGGATCTGGATATCATCGCCTGCGTAATGCTATCCGTGCCAAAATGCAATGTGTTTACCAAAAAACCAGATATGAGCCAGTGCAGATATATTGAGAATATCTGAAATTCTCTTACATTGTCAAGAACCAGAGATGAATCACAATATTGGAAAATGTGACCTGGGATACCGGACCTCATTATAAGAGTTGGTCAGTTTTCGGCTTATCCGGTCCCGGGAGAGGGTTACCCCCACAACATCATGGGGTTGAATTTCTCTTGACACACAAGGCCGAATCACCTATGATTTTCAGTTAAAAAAGGGACTTCTTTGTTATGGTATTTTCTTTAATGGGCTTAGTAGCCCAAGAGGAACTTCCTTACAACCTAAAAACTATCATAGTCTCTATCACCTCACCCACTATTATGATTTCAAAAAACAGAGATTTGACGTGAATTTAATGGCCCGAATCAGTTTTCTTGTAGTGATGGCTGTTTTTTTTGCAGATGGATGCACGACGATCAAGGAAAAGATCCGTTTGGCGGACTTTAAAGAAGTATCAAAGGCTTATGAGCATGTCATGCTCGATTCGGATTTTGAAAGTGCCTATGGGTTCACAAACCCTGATGTCGTTCGATCGGAAACGGATTTCACGGCACACGAAGATATCAAGATCATTGAATATCAGGTAAAAAAAGAACAAGCGTCCAGAGACAAGGCTGAAGTTAATCAGAGCGTCAAGATTAAATACTATAGGATCACCAGCCCGATAGTGCGAACGATGCGGTATGAACAATTGTGGAAATACGATGATGTGAAAAAAACTTGGCTCCTCCAGACCGGCCTGCCCGAATTCAAATAGACCGAAGTGTAAAAATCCTTCTTCCTTCGAAATTCCCAGTCTTATCAACCATTTTCAATCATGAAAATACCTTAAGACGCCCGCCGGTCTGATAATCTGTGGGTAATGGTCACCTGTCGATCCTCACTATTTTCCTCTATCTCCGCCTCTTGCAGGGCATTTCGGGCAATGCCTATCCCGGCATGAGTTATAGGCTATCCGCTCGAAGCCACACTGTTAGAGCTGCTCGACGTGGCCGCCGAGTTCGGCGGTAAAGCCCTTCCTGGCGTTGGATAACGGCTGGCGCCAGGGAGGGCATATCGGGGTTGTAGGAAGGCATTAGAATGCCATGGAGAGAGTCACCCCGCCGAAAAAGTGAGCTGCGTCGTTGCTCAGGCTGGTCCCTTTCAGCATTTTATCTGCCGCCCCTCCCAAGGGGAACGAATAGGCGATCATGGGGGCAACGGAGAAATATTTGGCAAAAGGGATAGTCATTCCCACGGAGAGCAGGCCGTTTTGGAAGTTCTTGAATCTGCTGGTCGTGGGGTCCCCGTTATGATCATAATCAACAATAGAGTCGTTGTCCGAGATGTAGTATGCACAGGATGCTCCTAAATCCAGAGTCATTTCATAGGGAAGGTCAAAGGAGTGTGACAACCCCAGATCAATATACCACCCGTGGTATTCGTCCACATCCCGGTATACGGTGAGGGTTGGTGCCAAAAGGACGTCCCCACCCAGACTCACGTAGAATTCCTGGGTGTCATCGGTGCCATCCAAGGCGTAATAGATATAGCCCACGCCTAACCCTACCGGTCCAAAGCTGTGATCATAGGAGACGGTCATGTCTGTTTCATTCCATTTTTGTTGATCGTACCCATACATATCCGTGTCAAGGTTGCCCCAAAGGTTTAGACCGAAACCCTTGTAGCCAGCCGTTACCGAAGGCTGAATCACCAGGCTGTTCCTGCTCAGTTCATAACCCCTCCAGATATATTTGCTCAGAAAGGCAACATCCGCTGAGAGGTTAGGCCTCTCTTCCTCGACCGCTTCTGAGGCGGGAACGACTTTTTCAGTGGTATCTCCCGGGGGAAGAGGTTCATCTCCTGCCGCAAAGGCGCCCAAAGGTCCCCATAGGAAGGCAAACAAAAACATAGTTGTGAAGACCTTGTTGATCTTGATTTTCATTTCTTTCCTCCTCTTTGTATTTGTATTGAAAGGTATTTGTATTGAAAGCCAATCTTTGAAAGCGGCTGCCTTCAACCGGATAGTTGAAGGCAACGCTCTCAATCTTGGTTTGAATTATTGCTGGGCGTAGGCCGACACCTCAAAGTCCGGATAGGCATTGCCGCCATGTTCGCCTCGATCCAGGCCTTGTGCTTCCTCTTCCGGGGAGACCCTCAGACCTATGGTCTTGTCAATCAGCTTGAACATGATAAAGGCGGTGCAAAAAGTCCAGGCAAAGCACGTGCCGATCCCTAACACCTGTACGCCGATTATTGTGGCCGAGGTCCCTCCCATATTAAAGATCCCGGCTGCAAGGGTTCCCCATGCGCCGTTGACTCCGTGCACGGATATGGCGCCAACCGGATCGTCTACCTTGATCCGATCAAAAAAGACCACAGAAAAGACCACTATTATTCCGGCAATCGCCCCTATTATGACGGCGCTCAACGGAGATACGGACGCGCACGGGCTGGTGATGGCCACGAGGCCGGCTAAGGCCCCATTTAAGCTCATGCCCGCATCCGGCTTTCCGAACTTCACCCAGGCTGTAAACATGGCCAAAACAGCACCGGCTGCAGCAGCAAGGTTGGTATTGACAAAGATCATGGCAATATCCGTGTTAGCGGCCGTGGTGGAACCGGGGTTGAAACCGAACCACCCCAACCAGAGGATAAAGACCCCTAAGGCGGCCAGGGGAATGTTGTGGCCTAAGATCGGTTTTATGCTTCCATCTTTCCCATATTTGCCCAACCGGGGGCCAAGGACAATGGCGCCTGCCAAGGCAGTCCATCCGCCGACAGAATGGACAACCGTAGAACCTGCAAAATCGATAAATCCCAGATTCTCTAACCATCCGCCCCCATGGAAGAGGCCACCCCATGCCCAGCTTCCAAAGATCGGATAGATGATGGCACTGACAAAGAGGCTGTAGATCAAATACCCTGTAAATTTGGTCCTCTCTGCCATAGCACCCGATACAATCGTAGCTGCCGTGGCGGCAAAGACCACCTGGAACATCCAGAACGCCAGGACCCATGGGTCGCCACCCGGCTTGAAGTCACTCAGAAAAAACCCGGATGTCCCTATCCATCCTGATTTGGAGACACCAAACATAAAGACAAAACCGATAGCCCAGTAGCCCAAAGAACCCATAGAAAAATCCATAAGGTTCTTCATCCAGACATCGAAAATCGGCATTAAAAAAGGTCGATTTTTAAGACATTTTTATAATGGAGACGTTCCGATTTCTATCCGAAGCCATTTCCCATTCGGGATAATTGTCCC
>Ga0222681_1000545_pt1 | contig 13014 bp, 14 predicted proteins | sample AntAcemetage1006_FD_179844 | JGI IMG/M metagenome (GOLD analysis project Ga0222681, IMG submission 179844) | Saline water microbial communities from Ace Lake, Antarctica - #1006 | ecosystem: Environmental > Aquatic > Non-marine Saline and Alkaline > Saline | place: Antarctica: Ace Lake... | reverse complement strand
ATTTCGTGATTTGGTATGGTAAAATCCTGAACTGTCAAATAGATTATCCGGACTAAAAATTGGAAAATTTTGATCGATTTAGTGGACGAACTCTTGAGATAATTGAACTCAAAGTGGCAAAGTTAGGATACCACCAAACCGACCATCACCATTGCCACCGCCCTGGAACAACTCCGGATGGCTGGCAGATCTGCCTTTTCTTCAGAAATGCCACCTGAATATAAGTACAGATCTATGGTCTCATTGTCAGACAACCCAGAGAATACCTCAGATTCACTGTCGGATGAGATTCTTTTCACGATTGAACTAAGGATTACTACCGGCAAGACTGGGTTTATGACACGTTGGATAGAGTACCGATTCCGGATAAATGAATCGGTGCAATCAGAATATTCCGGCTTCATTCCGGTCAATGTTAGTGTTCGTGCCAGGCATTAACTCCAGTCCGGCAGTCGATATTATGAAGAGAGAGCTAAACGATTATGACATGAATCGATAGAATTAGGGTGGTTAACAGGGGAGGTATTATAATGGGTCGTGATGTATATTCAGAACTCACAATATATTCGCCACTCATGGCAGTCACCGGCTATTTTTTAATATCTGCTATGTTTTTTGGAGGAGCGTTTATCTCTATTGTAATCGCTGTAACTGCCTCTCTTGGTGCGTTTATATTTCTGAACTATCTGAAAGAAAAAAGCCACTTTTGGTGGATTGGAATGGTTTATCCGCTTCTGCTGATTCTTATCATAATTGCAGAACTATTCTCATTGGGCTCCTCGGGGGTGGGATATGGTCCTGGTATGACATCCGGAAGACTGAAAGGAATACTGTATTTTTTGATAGCGCCGGCATCTCTCTTTTTCTATGCAGCAATGACACCGGAGTTCAGAAAAATTATGAAAATACCTTTTCTGATTACCGCACTTATCGGCATTTTCATGCTGATTCCAGTGTATGACGAGCTATCGACGGCATATTTTCCTCAGGATGATGGAAGGATCATTGGATCCGATGTAACGGGAGGATTTATGATTCTTGTTTTCGGTTGTTTCTACGGGATGATGGCTCTCGGGATTCTGGGATTGATCTCCGGATTAAAAATATCCGGGATTTTAAGAGCTGAGCTTCTGTCAGGAAGAACCGTGGGAGGTGGCAGTTATTGTGAATAAACAGAATGTCAGAACCATCGGAATCATCCTTGGAATAGTAACTGTTTTTCTTTTGGTTGTATTTCCCGGCATCTCTTTTCTCCAACAGTTAGCAGGAGGGAATGACCTTCCAATAGCCATTCCCGGCGCCACCTATGATGTAACCCAAAAATATGTGGATGTTGACTTTGGCATTACCCCGACGGTCAAGCGATACAAAAACGCCATATTTGATATTGAGAAAATCCGGGAGACGATAGAACAGAATGGTTCCATAGAGATAACACTAGATGGTGTTGAAAGAAAAATAGAGTTTGAACCCTCTGATTACATGCTCCATGGCACAACTCCGGAATTTGTATCGTATGTCGGTACCGGCGAGGGGAAATTTTATGAGCATCTCTCCCTGAGCAATACATCCATTATCCTGTGGATCCGGGCGGATGGCACAGATTACTTCATCGACACCACAACCCGTGAGGACGAAGACGGGCGTCTTATCCACTATATCTATACCTCAAAGGATACCGGGTGGTCAGAGGAGCATAGAGGTTTGAGTGGCTACACCTTGTCGCCGTTTTACCTTAGCGAAAATGTTTCCAATACTGAAAGGAAGATTTACAACTTTTCAGAAGAGGATTTTTTAAGATTCCCGACTGCCGGCCGATTTTTAAAATATGGGGCCGGCAATCTCGAACTTACCGATAAGGAAGCGGAAGACATACACAACCTGCCGGGAACGGTATATTATAATGGTCATTATTATGACCTGCTTACGGTGGTGGCCTGAAATGAAGGGATACTTCTGTGAGTGGCTGGCTTTCCAATCGTTTTACGCTACAAAGATTATATGGTCCGGCATTTCAAAGGTGATCATATGACACTGTCTGTCAGAAAACGTATCAGTGGCTTTCTGTTCCACCCCACAGAAACATTTGAAAATACTAAATCAGATACCATAAATGACGCGTTTGTCTACTATATTCTGCTTCTTCTCCTCAATGCGGTGCTCTCAGTGTGCTTCGCTGCGGTGATCATGAGGGGTATTCATCTGGGGAGTTCAGCAATCGGCGGGTCGGTGTGGATGGGTCTTCCCGGGGCATTTTTTAGCGCCCTTATCGAGGGACTTATCCTCCTGGTTATCGGGGGTCTCTGGCTCCATCTTCTGGTGTATGTCACCGGCGGAAGAAAACAGATCGACCAGACGTTTAAGGTACTCATGTATGGGGCAACGCCCTGCCTGCTCCTCGGATGGATGCCTCTGGTAAACCTCATCACCGGCATCTGGACGCTTGGAATCGTGTTTATCGGGATTCGAATACTGCATGAACCCCCGACCCGCCGGGTGGTCTGTGCCTTTCTTATCTGGGGCATTAGTGTGGGATTTATTCTGATTCTATTGGCCTATGGATTCTTACTATGATGATGAATAGATTCAGATGAAAGTATCACCGGTTCCTGTGATCATTGCTTTTGTGATGTTAACCCTCCTTTCCGGCTGTACTGGACAGAATGCCCAGGTCACCAGCGATAACCCGATTCCCTCTTCATCGCCTGAAGATATTGAAGATCTGAATAATTATACCTCGCCGGTGGAGTCGATGATCGACTCACTGAAACGTCAGGGAGTAGATGACGAAAATATTACCCGGATTCTGGAGGAGCAGGGATATGGATGGTTCCCTGAAACCGGTGCATGCTGGGTAGGAACACAACCAACAGAAGATCAGCAGAATGTCATTGATCAGATCAGAGGGCCGGATTATTCTCCGTTTCCATACAGAACGAATACTTCACGTACTGAGCCCTGTTCCTGTAAGGTTCTCATAATTGAAAATGTGAGTGAAGGCGGGGATCCGGTTATTATTAATCATACAGATAAACGGGAGATTGTAATGAACCTTGAGCTGTACGGATATGATGCTCTATCTCCGGTTGATTCCTCGTTTGAAAACAATCCGCTATTGGATCGTGCGTTTCAGGCGGGATGGGAGGGTCTGCAACTGACAGCAGAAGAGGCTGATTATGCGCTGGTACACTATAATCATCACTATTTTGAACACGACGGATACTACTACGCCGTAGCCGTTGGTGAGCATAGTCCATGCTCATTGTCAGCAGAAGTTTGCTACCCTGACGAAACAGGATTTTACGAATTCACGGCAGATGATGCAGTTTCCGTCGCACTTTCGGATGAAAATATTACACGTTCAATAAACGGACTTGAGTATGACATTGCCGGCATTTGTATTACGGATATGAAGGGAGAGATGGTATATCAGATCATTATTCAGAAGTACAAAGACGATTTTCCCTATGGATCGGTTATTCCGTATGTTAATCTGTCCGGAGACATTGTTTTAACCGGCCATAGTTATCCTCCACCAAGACCGCTGGGTCTGGTTGATTCCGGGTTGTAATTCCGGAGATCTCGGGTTTGTGAGGCAGGGTTTTTCAGGATGCCTCCGAACCTCACTCATCTTACCGGTAAGCCAGAGCAGGAAAGAACCCGTGTGCAGCGAGGCAGATGAAGTGGCTGCATTAGAATGGTGGAGAGAAATGAGGCGGCGGAGACATGAGCATGACGGTGCTGTGGCCTGGTATGATGAGTGTGCACCGCAGCAGGGACCGAGTCAGTATTGGGGGAGGATCTGATGGCCTCCATTTTTTGCCCGGTCTGCGGAAAGAAGGTCCCGACTCATATGCTGGTGTATGATTTCCGGGAACGGAAGGTGGCCGGATATCGGTGTGCCTGTGGGTTTATTCACGCGGCTGGACTGGACCCGGAGGATCTGGCCCGGATGGGCTGGATGGAAGGATACCGGCGGCAGTGTAAGGAGATGAGGGTATGAATGAGGGGAGGAAACTCCCTTTTTTAGGGGAGAGGAAAGAAGTGAACCACTTCAGGCAACAGACTGCTCCCGCCGGTCGCAGACAGCTGCCGGAAGTGGGAGACTTAATAGAGGGCTGAGATGCCGCCTGCCACTCACTTCCCCCCTCCTTTCAGTCGGGCAGCTCGTTTCGTGAAATGTGAATCTATCAATAATTTTCGAATGAATAAATCGGCAAAACTACTTTAGAAAGGTTTATCCTGCGGAAAAACCCAGCATAAAAAACATGAGATTCAAATTAAGGTTTCTGATAATAATTGTGTTTCTGATATTTGTCGTAAGTGCAGGGTGTTGTGGTTCAAGCAGCACATATGCAAAGGATGGAACCACATCTAATAGCGGTGCAAGTAATGAACAATCGAATCAGCCAACAATCATTTCTACCCAACAGACTCTAGTTGTACATTCTTATTCTGAAGATGCAGAAATTACTGTTGATCAATTAATTCGTGGAACTACCGCAAATGCAATTGTTAGAAATTCAAATTCGTTCAATTCGAATCCTACTTCGGGATATGAATATCTTTTGTATAATGTCCGGGTAAAAAATACCGGTGATGACTCGCTTACATTATTCCCTGTAAATGAGTTTCCAACATATGCAAATGGAGTGAAAAGTGATATTGCATTTGTTGTTCTCTCAGATGATTATCGCAAGTATAGTGGAACGTTGGAACTTCTTCCTGGTGCTGAAACAAATGGATGGGTTGTAGCAGAAGTTCCCATTGGATCAAATGTTAAAATGGCATATGAACCACTAATAGGAGATGCTCTTGGATTTGTACAATTTTAATTTAAGAAAAATTTATTTAATTTTTTTGATTATTTCCGCGATTTTTTTATTATTACTGTTTCTCACTCCAATAATTATTGAGAATTATTTAATCCCGAGCAAAAATATCTATGATAATTTTATTGTTTTCGATTTTTGTGACTGGGTATATTCGTTTGGAAATTTAATCTGCCATCAAAGAGCAGATCGATCTTGGTTTATTAATGGCATTCAAATGCCTGTTTGTGTTCGCTGCTTAGGAATAAGCATTGGAATTTGTATTGCATCTGTAATTTCAGTCTTAATTGTTCCTAAAGGTAATTTTATTAGAAAAATAAAAAAATTCTATTTTATTGATGAAAAGGGCAGTTTAATTAAATTAGTCGTAATCATCTCATTTTTTATGCTTCCATTGATAATTGATGGTTTCTCTCAAATTATATTTGAATATAGCAGTCTGGAAATAACCAGATTTATCACAGGTCTATTGTTTGGATATTTTGAAGGTTCATTATTTCTTTCAATACTTTGTTCTTTGATACCTATTGGAGAATGAATATGTACAGACCTCATTTATTGATTCAAACTGAAGAAATATAATAAAACTGAATATAGTAAAAATTATTGCAATGAATTTTATTTTGCCACTATTAGAGAAAATTAGGTTGCCATTGAAATTATTTCTCTGTGACAAAAAGGGTTTAAATCAGGCAAATCTGAATTTCATTGAAGTAGGGGTGTCATAGGAGAGGTAACCATAGGGCCGGTCCTGTGAATTATAAATTGTAATTACCTCATTTCCGGTAATGTCATCATAATGCTTATATTTGAAAGAGCATTTATCAAATCCTGCAATATCTTCTCCATATCCCATTTCTTCAAACGTTGCATCCTTTTTCAGGTATAACCTGCCGTTTCCGTAGTTGAGTGAACGCGTACTGTACTTGTTTGTTATTGTATCAACTTTCGTAATGAGTACATACCCGGTTCCTTCAGAGTTTACGACAATTTCTCCGGCTGAAAACGTTGGATTTACCTGAGCAGATACTTTATAGGTTCTTGTCGGAACTGGTGTTGCGGTTGGCGGGACGGTTGTAGAGATAACAGTTGGTGAAACGACGACGGGCACACTACCCTGAATGGTATTGTCTGATACTCCCGTTGATTCAAAAGGAGGCAATTCTGCAGAACCGGTGCATCCAGAAAAAAAACAGCAAACAATAATGGTGATTATCAGAACGAAGAGATATTTCTTCATGTTTTTCATTTCGCAGAATACACGATAAAGATTTCCCGACTCATACACTGGTGTATGATTTTCAGGAACGGAGAGTTGCCGGATACCAGTGTGCCTGTGGGTTTATTCACGCGGCTGGACTGGACCCGGAGGATCTGGCCTGGATGGGCTGGATGGGCTGGATGGAAGGATACCGGTAGCAGTGCAGGGAGATGAGGGTATGAGGGAGGGAACTCCCTTTTTTGGTGAAGGGAAAAGAAGTGAACCACTTCGGGCAGCAGACTGCTCCTGCCAGTCGCAGACAGCTGCCCCGAAGTGGGAGGATTAATAAAACTCAGTTGTGCCGCCTGCCACTCACTCCCACCCTCCTTTCAGTCGGGATGCTCGTTTCGTGATAGGCGGCTGATGTGGCCGGTGGTTTCTTAGGATCTCTTACGCCCGAACCCCTCACTTTTCCTCCGCTTGTGCGTGAGGAAAAGCTCATGGGTTCCGGCTGCTACCCCGTAACGCCTCCAGCGTCACCGTTCGCTTCGCTCACGGGCACGCTTTCGGCTAGCTAAAAAATAATTCACGGAATATCCGTCAAGGGTGATCCCGTTCCAATCCTACAATCAAAGAAATATTATCTGTTGCCATTCTCTCTGCCTCTGCCATAATAGTCTCACAAACTTCCTTCGCAGAACCGCCCCTCTCCAAAACCTTGCAAATAGTATTTTCACCAATCACTCCCCACACCCCGTCACTCATCACCACCACTACATCCCTGTCCCGGACCGGAACAGACACATCCACCTCAAACGCTCCCCTGAGCGTATGTGTCAGCACCCCGGCCATAGGGTGTCCCTTCCCTTCTTCCGGAGAAATCACACCAGAATCAACCAGCTCACGGACTGCAGAATGATCCTTTGTCTCAAAGCTGACTGAATATCCTCCGTCTGCCTCATGCGAAAAGAGATACGCCCGGCTGTCTCCGGTGTTCGCAACAACGGCCGAAGATTTACTCAGCAGCACCGCCACCAGAGTGGTATCCAGATTGTTCTGTCGGAGAATCGCTTCCGAACGAAGTTGAATATGTGCGGCTTTAAAAGCATCACTTAGAAGTTTTTTTCTGTCTTCATCCGGCATGCCTGGACGATAACTGCCTTTTATTTCCTCGCAAAGAATCCTGACTGCCATAGCAGATGCTACCTCTCCGTCCCGGTGCCCACCCAGACCGTCAGCGACAACAAGGAGCACCGCGTCTTCAAGTGCCAGAATCCCAATAGCATCCTCATTGGACTTTCGGCCACCAATAGCCGTCATTCCACAGCAGGTCCCATACGTAATGGTGCCTGTCTGTCCGCCGGAAAGGATGCTGTTCTTCATTGTTCTTTATTCTCCACCTGCTTCAGGAGATTGCCCATAGGAAAGGTGTCCTCTGACTTTTCGTTCAACGGAAATACGGCCAGTCTGAATCAGGTGCTGAATGTCTTCAGCTCGTCTGATTAACTCTTCCGGTACACCCTCAAATTCCTCTTTGAGTCGAATTTCAAGCTGATTTCTGAATGTTACGATATCGCTTTTCTCCTCCCCATGAACCAGGTGAATGAGATCATCAGTATAAAGATAAGCCTTATGCAGATCATTGATCTTCAGGTTCAGCACTACCAGTTCCCCGCAGAAAATAGCAGAATGGCGCATTTCTTTTTTCGTAACACTCTTCTCAAACGACAGAGTATAGCTCAGGTTCAGATAGGTCGCCAGATCTCTCTGGAGATCACCAACCGAATCATACCGTTCTTCAGGCATTTTCTGTAGGCAGGTAAGAATTATCGGGTCCAGCTTTTGTAGTTCCTGATAATACTCTGAAGGTTTTTTAGGATCTTTAAAAACAATACCAGAGGCAATCTCAGAAAAATGTTCTCCACTAAAAGGACGAACGCCGGTGACCAGTTCATAGAGGAGAACTCCGACCTGCCAGATATCTGTGCGTTCGTCTTTTTTCTTATTATCAATTTGCTCTGGTGCCGCGTACCCGGTAGTCATTCCGCTGTACTTTGAGGTAGTAGAGTCAGTCAGTGTCCGGGAAAGGCCCCAGTCCGCGATTCGGGCGATCCTGTTCTTAATCAGAATATTCTGAGGTTTCAGGTCACGATGAATGATATGCTCTTTATGGGCCTCTTTAAGGCCCTCACAGACATCAAAAATATATTTAGCCGCTTCTTCCGGCTTCACCGGCTTTTCAAGATCAGCAAGAGAACTTTCACAGAGCTCCATCTCAATATAGGCAAATGGTACAATATTGAAATCATTCACTGTTACAATGTTGGGGTGCCGGTCTATCTTTCTCCAGTTTTCAACTTCCCGAAGGAAGATGTTCCCGGTAGCCTTTGTCAGTTCTTTCGGAACTTTCACTGCTACCCACGAACCATCCTTTTTTTGTGCTTTGTACACCCTTCCAAAACCACCTTCGCCAATCAAATCTGCTGTCAGATACTCCTCAAGCAGTATATCAGGTGGTTGCTGGCCGTCAGTGGGTGGCCGGATGTAATTACCTGAACTGGCTCTGGGGTTCGGAGAATATCCGGCAACCGGTTTCACCATCATCTCAGGGGCCGTTAGTGAAACCTCAGGATCACTGACATTGATAAGTCCTGCCCGTGCCTGTTCAATGGCATGATTACAGCTCTTGATTAGCTGCTGAATATGAGCAGTTTCAGACAAAACCTGCCGGGTTACTGCCTCGTCATACAGGTCATTGAGATACTCAGTCACTGACCGGAAATGTTCCTTCGCGTTATGGAACTCACCGTTTTCGAAGAATTTTTTACCGTCTGTCATCCGGCGTTCTGCCTGCAAAATCCGTGACTGAATAATTCCTTCGTTTGCTGACATCACCATCTGCTCACTGGACGTATCGGGGGCATATGGCAGGTCTTTCAGATACGTTAGTGCAGCAAGATACCAGGGCTCCACCCGTTCAGGATCTGACTTGACTTCTTCATTTGCATCCTGAATCATTGTATCAACATGAGCATAATGACAGGACTGAATGCTATTCTCAATTGAATGTAGTGAAACTTCGATTTCACTGAGGCTGTCAAAGGACTGTTCGAAAGCAATTATCCGGGCAGAACTGAATTTTGTGTTTGCTTCCTGATATTGTTCAATTGCTTCAGAGTACTGGCTGCTGTTAAAGAGCTGGTTCCCGTTCGTTGTCGCTGCATTGCCCTGCTCAATAAAGGATGCCATGGACCTGTTCTCGATGGCAACACTGCCTTTTTTGATGTTGCTGTTGATCTTCTCCTTCAGAAGCTGAATCGTGTTCAGGTCGTCTTTCTGCCCCCGTGCAGTTGCCAGTTCTTCCGCACGATCATAGGCGTCAAGCGCTGCGTTCCAGAATCCGACAGCATGATTAAAATCTGCTTTTCCAAAGGCATCAAGGGCATTCTGATCGTTCCTGCGGGCATTATCCAGCAGATATTCAGTGGTTGGGTTGGCGGCAAGTTGTGCCTGGCAGGCAAGTTTACAGCACTCAGCAACAGATTCCCGGATAAGTGCCTCGCCAGCAGCATGAAGCAGATGTGTTGCTTCGGTCAGATTTCCTCCGGGAAGATTGCTGTTTATTAAGCTCACTGCCCGGTTGACTTCATTCTCTGTCTCATCGTATCTGCCGGACCCGTCAGATTTCTTTTGCTTCCTGACAAATCTCATCTTCCAGGGAATTTTTTCTTTTTTGGGTTTTGATTTTCGTTTAGGCTTTGAAGTGGTTTGTTCCTGATTGGCATTGACTGACGTGAGAGGTGCTTCCGGTGTTTTTTTTGCCCACCTATCTGAACCAGCGTCTGAAATGGTTGGTTTATGGTGTTTGGTCGATTCCTCTGCCGATTGATAGACCGTTTTCCCGATTTTAGGCTTTTTATCAGACTCTTGCGGCGCAGGTTTCAGGTAATCGACATAGCAGGCAGCACTTCTCTCGTCACCCAGGCGGGACGAGACAGCAGCAAGACGGGAAAGCACACTGGGATCGTTGGGATGTTCTTTTGCATAGAGGGAATATTGTTGCAATGCTTTTTCGTAGTCCATTCTCTCTGCATAATTATCTCCAAGTTTCAGAGCATCTTCCGTGTTTGCCATAACGGGCGGTGTGGCGGGTTGGGCTGGATTATCAATGGATTTTTTGTATGGAATTTCCTCAGCAATCGGATGATGATTCGGATCTTTGAGGTTTGTATCTTCAGAGTTGAGAACCGGTCCCGGCTTTTGATTACTCGTTGTTTGTTTCTTTTCAAACAGTTCTTCTTTCAGATTTGGATTCTGGGATGTTGCTTTGCTGAAATATTCCTTTGCTTCTGTATCATTGCCTTGTTCCCTCAAAGCCCGTCCAAGTTTAAACCTGACAACTGGATTTTTAGACAAAAACGTCAGTGATTCCCGGTAGAGAGCTTCTGCAAGAGAATAATTTTCTGCATCATAGGCATCATCTCCCAGGCGGGAGAGTTTTACACCCTGGTCTTCACGAATCATCGTTTCTCACCCTGCGTCTCATTTCCTGAAAGATCCATCCCTGTTGTTCGTTCAATCTTTTTGAGGATCTTTTCTTTTTGTTCGGCTTCTGCCCGCTCCTCATTCAGACTGATTTTATTCAGTGAACCGGCTTTTTTGTCAAAAGGAGTGAAGAGGAAATGACCGGCGATCATACCCAGAGGTATAAAGAAAAGGAGCATTTCAGCAATTGAATTGCCTGTTACTTCGTAAGGAATGAGAATTTCATAATAGATCCATCCGGGAATCAAAAATAGCAGATAATAAAAGATGATGTACTTGATGCGTCTGAGTGTAAGCCCCTTATCTTCGTAAATCACTCCTAAAAAGTATAAGCAATTTAAACCAAAGGCGACACCAAATAGTGCATATGTTAATATACCAAGGTCAGTTAGGCCAAGTATGCTAGTTGAGTCAGTAATGGAACGTATTGGTTCCAGTGTGGTAATTGCATAAATACCAGTGGTTAAAATATATAGTGTCAGGCTACTCTGCCGGAATAAAGCATTTTCCTCTTTTTCTTTGATGCCGGACCGAAGTGCAAAATCGAAGGAAAAGTAACATATGAGCAATCCTGCCAGCATACCATTTATGGTACTGAATCCTTCTGAAACTGAGAAGAAAGTGTTAATAAACCCTCCATAGAGGACAGAGAATATCAGAACTGGTGTAAGGTATGGATGATACCTATAGAATTTCATGTCCTGATACTGAACATCATCTGATTCGGGAGTACGTTGTAATGTTCTTAGATATCGACGCCCTGCATAAATCCCAAGTATCGAACAACCTAATGCAATATTGTAAAAACCAATGATAGGATCTGAAGACGACAGGTGAATTGCCATCAATCCCCCAAGAAAAGCACCGGCGATTGCTCCTATCAAACAAAAAATGACGGGATTCTGACTTTTTTTACTGATTGACTTTTTCCATCCTACAATAAGAAGCAGAACGAGCAAGAGAATCAGTATGATTATCCCGGTCCCGGTAAGGAGCTGTTCTTTTCCTTCCATTAACAGTTGATTATACTGAGGTGATGAAAAATCCGGGTCTAAAGATAATGCCATCTGATAACAGTTTCTGGCATTATCCACAGATCCTGTCTTTTCAGCAAGAACTCCTAAATTATTCCATGCGAGAGCGTTCTGCGGGTTCTCATTCAGTGCTAACAGCAGATAGGACCGAGCCTGTTCATAGTCGCCACGTTTCAGATAGGCGTGGCCAATATTAAGGAATACTTCCTCAACTAGGGTCGGATCATTCTCATAGGCTTTTTCAAAACTCTTAATTGCCTCATCATAAATCCGTCGTTTCATCAGGTACATGCCACTATCGAACCATTCTCTGGCATACGCCGGATTGGTGGCGGGTGCCACTTTTGCTGTGCTTTTTGTTGCCGTTTCAACCGCTGCCGGTTGCGCAGCAAGCACCTTCAGTTTCTGCTGGGTAGTACCAAAGTCCGGGTCCCGCTGCAGAACGAGCACATACGCAGACTTTGCCTTATCTGTCTCTCCGGCGTCCCGGTAGAGATCTCCCAGATAATCAAGAATCGCCGGAGATGAGAGCCCCCCCCGTTCATCGGAGACGTCAAGCAAGAACAGGATCCCCTGCTCCGGGCCAAACTGTGTGGCAAAGGTCCTGGCACGACCAAGCACCGCTTCGTTATTATCCGGTTCTCTCCTGTATACCCGGTCAAAAATATTCAGCGCATCCTGAGTATACTCCTGTGCCTCAAGGCATTTTGCCTTCAGAATCAGAGCATCCGAATTATCCTTCTCAAGTTCCAGTGCATAATCCGCCTTGCCATTCGCGGTAGAATAATCTCCCTTCTGATACCAAACTTCACCGATCAGAACATGGGGGAGCACCATGTCTGGAAAGATACCACAGGCTTTTTCATAATAGCCAATAGCACCATTATAATCTCCTTTTTCAAGGCACTCGTCACCGAGATTAATATTATAGGTGACTGAATTCTCTGTCGGACTGGCACCGCCCGGAGAACAGCACAGGCAAAAAGCGACTATACAAATGGTGGCAAGTAATGCTATGGCTCTGCCGGATGTGCTCACTGAAACCATGCCCCCCTTCATGTAATTCACTTTATCGTATTCTGGTATTTTATGAACAGACCAAATTCTGTTCCTGAAACGATCTGTTCATCCTGAAACATCCTCAAAAGAGAGGTTGTTCACCCTATTCTGTCTCGATACGGCGTTCAGTCACTCTCAGTTCTGCTTCCTCAGGATCAAGATCGCCTTCTTTAACAGCATGGATAGCCGCCAGAATCTCCTGGAGATCCTCACTCTCTTCAGTGCCGACTGTCATCGCTTCGCCGGTCATCTGCGTGATCTCAGTGACGAGAGCGTCCCGGTCCTCTCCTGCCAGGTTCTTCTTAATCAGCCATTCCTCCACCTGGTCCGGTTCAAGGGCAGC
>Ga0222681_1000538_pt1 | contig 13083 bp, 13 predicted proteins | sample AntAcemetage1006_FD_179844 | JGI IMG/M metagenome (GOLD analysis project Ga0222681, IMG submission 179844) | Saline water microbial communities from Ace Lake, Antarctica - #1006 | ecosystem: Environmental > Aquatic > Non-marine Saline and Alkaline > Saline | place: Antarctica: Ace Lake... | reverse complement strand
CCACTCGATACTATTATAGAAGGAGGAAAAGCAATTGTCAGAAGTAATAATTTTGGACCACCCTTTAATACAACATAAATTAACTTTAATAAGGGACAAAAGTACTGCAATGAAAGAATTTAGGGAATTAGTAGACGAGCTATCTAATTTGATAGCTTATGAAGCAACCAGAGAAATAGAATTAAAGGAAATTGAAATTGAAACCCCTATTGGTAAAACTAAAAGTAAAGTAATTTCGGGGAAAAACGTTGCTATTATAGCTATTTTAAGAGCAGGTTTAGGTATGGTCGATGGAATATTAAAACTTATTCCTCCTGCAAAAGTAGGGCATATTGGCATGTACCGTGATCCTGAATCTTTAAAACCTGTAGAATATTATGCTAAATTGCCATCTGATATTAAAGATAGAAAAGTTATTATTGTTGACCCGATGTTAGCAACCGGAGGTACTGCTGTGGCTTGTATAGATTATATCAAAAAATGTGGTACAAAAGATATAAAGATTATGTGCATAATTGCTGCTCAGGAAGGGATAGATATGTTGCAAAAATACCACCCTGACGTAAAGATATATACAGCCGCTGTTGATAAAAGGTTAAATTCCCATGGGTACATAGTTCCAGGCTTAGGTGATGCTGGAGATAGATTATTCGGTACGAAATAGAAATTCGTATCTTGTATCTCGTGAATCGTATCTCGTAAAGAAAACAGAATTCAGGAGCCAGGAGCCAGAATCCAGTATTCAGAATTATTTTAAATTATGAGATTATATTGTGTACGAAGTTATTTTATATTCTTCTGACTCCTGACTTCTGACTACTGAATTCTTAAATAATAACTACTGAAAACTTGCATCTTGCGTTTAAAACTAACGACCAACGACTATTCACTAACGACTATTTTTTAAAGGAGATATATATTTATGAGCCGTCCAACCTGGGATGAATATTTTATGGAAATAACTGAATTAGTTTCCAGGCGTTCTACCTGTTTAAGAAGAAAAGTTGGAGCAGTAATTGTACGGGACAAGCGAATACTTACTACCGGGTATAATGGTGCACCCAGTGGGCTGTCTCATTGTTTGGAAATAGGATGTTTAAGAGAAATAAAAAAAATTATTTATAAAGAAAAATACCCTGATGAATTAGCAAGGAAGATGCTAAAAAAAGCAGGAATAGTCGAGACCCATTATGAATAAAATAAAAATAGCTATAATTTTCGGAACTCGTCCGGAAACCATAAAGATGTACCCCATAATTTCAGAGATAAAAAAATACCCACATCTTATAGATTGTAGAATTATAGTATCTGGGCAGCACCGCGAAATGTTGGATCAGATGTTAGAAATTTTTCAGATTCTACCTGATTACGATTTAAATATTATGAAGCAAGGTCAATCTTTATCAAGTATTACCAATAATAGTCTTTTAGGTATTGAAAAAATATTAATAAAAGAAAAACCATCTATAGTATTAGTGCAAGGTGATACTACTACTACCTTTGCGGGAGCTTTAGCTGCTTTTTATGAGAAAATAAAAATAGGTCATATAGAAGCCGGGCTTAGAACTTATAATAAATATTATCCTTTTCCCGAAGAGGTAAATAGACATCTAACCAGTGTATTAACTGATCTCCATTTTGCTCCCACCAAACAATCATGTGACAATTTACTTTCTGAAGGAGTAAGAAAAGAAGATATTTTTATCTCTGGAAATACTGTAATAGATTCTCTGTTATTAATGACTAAAGAGAACTATATATTTAGAGAATCTCAATTAAAGGATAAAAAAATATTTCAGAAGAAGATTATTTTAGTAACTATGCACAGAAGAGAAAACTGGGGAGAACCGTTAAGAGAAACTTGTCAAGCAATAAATAAAATAGTTAAAGGATATTCTGATATATTCGTAATTTTTCCTCTGCATAAAAATCCTGAAATAAGAAGGAATGTTAAGGAAATTTTACAAAATAAAAAAAATATTTTGCTCCTCGATACTTTAAATTATGATGATATGGTTAATTTGATGTCTAAATCATATATTATACTTACTGACTCTGGCGGGATACAAGAAGAAGGGCCTTCCTTAGGAAAGCCGGTATTGGTTTTACGGGATGAAACAGAAAGACCGGAAGCAGTTAAAGCAGGTGTGGTGAAACTGATTGGAACTGACGAAGGTAAGATTCGTAGTGAGGTTAATTTACTTTTAAACAATCGAGAAAAATATATGGAAATGTCAACAAGTATCAATCCTTATGGAGACGGAAAAGCTTCAGAGAGAATTGTTAAAAAAATACTATATAATTTTAATTTAATCGATCAAGAACCTGATGAATTTAAAGAAAAATAAAATAAAGTTTAAAACGTAAAACTATAATTCAAAATTCTTAACTAGTCGTTAGTGAATAGTCGTTAGTCGTTAGCTTGAAATAAAATATGGAAGATAAACTAATTAAATAGTACGATTCTAATAATTTATTAACCAATTAACTAAGTAACTAATCAACGAGTCGAGATATATATTTAAATTTTAGGTTTTGAGCTTTGGTTTTGCGCTTTGCGCTTTTAGTTTTTCGCTTTCTTAGTATACACTCCACGCTACCCGCTTTTTTCTTTACTACATACCATATATTATATACTAAATTATGTTATAATATTTTGATAGTAAGTAGTTATTGCGTTGCCAACTACTGTTATCAACTAACGACTATTCACTAACGACTAACGACTATTTAAAGGTGTAATAATTTATGTTTCCTCTTTGGGATGATTTACCAACAAAAAGGTTTCCCCTAATAACAGTAGCATTGATTGTGCTGAATTCAATAGTATATTTATATCAAGTGTCCTTAGGTGAAAGGTTCGCTGAATTTATCTATTCAATGGGTTTACTTCCTTTTGAAATTACTCATAATATTGATCTTTTTCCTTCCGGTCCATCACCTATTTATTTGACCATATTTTCCTCTATGTTTATGCATGGTAGTATTGTTCACTTATTAGGAAATATGTTGTTTTTATGGATATTTGGAAATAATATAGAGGATTATTTGGGTAGAAAAAAATTTGTAATCTTTTATCTTTTCTGTGGAATAGCGGCGGCTCTTACACAAATATTTTTTAATTCTGATTCTAAAGTACCAATGGTTGGAGCAAGTGGAGCAATAGCTGGTGTATTAGGAGCATATTTATTGCTTTATCCTCGAGCTAAAGTAAATACGGTGATTATCTTTGGTTTTTTTATAAGATTGATTAAAATTCCCGCGGTAGTAGTATTAGGTTTTTGGATGGTATACCAATTTTTATATGGCATATCTTCTTTAGCGGTTAAAACAGGAGAAGGAGGAGTGGCCTGGTTTGCTCACATTGGCGGCTTTATTTGCGGGATTATCTTAATTAAATTATTTAAACCATTTGTTGAATAGCATTGTAGCGTACAGCGTAGAGCGTACAGCGTGGAGTAAAATTAGCGTAGAGCGTACAGCGTAGAGTTAGGAAAGAAGAAGACAGAATAAATACGTATCTCGTTAAGAATTACTAGCTGTTTACCTGATTAGTTAGTTAATAAATAAGTAGAAGCTGGTTAACTAATTAATTATATAAACGTTCGACTATCTAGCAAATATTGATTGGTAATAGGTATGTCTTTGATTTATTAAACCCGTTTTAGCTAGAATAGATTCGATATCAAAAAATCGTAAAATATATAATAGACATTTTATTTATGATACTATACGCTAAACGCTGTACGCTATAATTTTAACGATATACGATATACAAACTTGGTTTCTATCATCTTCTTCTTTCTTAACTCTACGCTCTACGCTGTACGCTATACGCTAGTAGCATATACGATATACGATATACAAACTTGGTTTCTATCATCTTCTTCTTTCTTAACTCTACGCTCTACGCTGTACGCTATACGCTAGTAGCATATACGATATACGATATACAAACTTGGTTTCTATCATCTTCTTCTTTCTTAACTCTACGCTCTACGCTGTACGCTATACGCTAGTAGCATATACGATATACGATATACGAGTTAGTGTAAACTTTAGTGGGGTAGTTAGAAGAAGATATACGAGTAGAGATTGATAAATATTATTAATTAAGATATAATTTTAAAAGTATAGAGAAGATAGCATAATAAAAAGGAAGGGATAAAATATGATAGGTACTGTTACTTTAAACCCGGCGATGGATGTGATTTTAGAGATTAGTAATTTAAAAATAAATAGTTACAATAAAGTTTTAAATGCCATTACAACTTCTGGCGGCAAAGGGATAAATGTATCCAAAGCTATTAGGGGTTATGGCAGAGAAACTATCGCTGTCGGATTTTTAGGAGGCGGTAGAGGAAGAATGATCGAAGAGGAACTAAGAGAAATAGGCATAACTACTAATTTTTGGCATATCGAAGAGAAGACCAGAAGCAATACAATCATTTTAGATAAAAAAACTGGAGAGCATACATTACTTAGTGAAATGGGACCTAAAGTTACAGAATATGACTTAGAGATGCTAAAATCAATTTTTTATCGGGTTATGTCTCAATGTAGTGCAGTTACACTGTCTGGAAGTTTGCCTCGAGGAGTTCCTGAAAACATATATGCTAATTTGATTTCTATAGCTAAAGAAAGAGGTGTAAAAACTATTTTAAATACTTCCGGAGAACAATTCATAAAAGGTTTAGAGGGAAAGCCTTTTTTAGCAAAACCAGACCTTAGGGAAAGTAATAGAGTTTTGGGAATTAAAATTAATAATGAAAGAGATGCGATTAAAGCAGCAAAAGAAATTGTGCAGAGGGGTGCTGAAATTAGTGTAGTTTCTCTGGAACAAGAAAAAGATATAATTGCTACCCAAAATGAAATATGGTTTGCCGAGACTGACTATCATGAAATAGTAAATTTAATCGGAGCAGGCGATGCCTTGATTGCAGGATTTGCAATTACCTTAACCGAAGAAGGGAAAAATCTTGAGGAAGCAATAAAATTTTCTATGGCCTGCGCTTTAGCCAGTGCCCTAAGAGAGGAAGAGGAATTTAGTTCAAGAGAAGAGGTAGAGAAATGTCTTAAATGTGTGAAGCTTAAGAAATTATAAAGATAGATATCGAGAGGAGATACTCTGAATTGAAAATAAAGAATATTATGATTCGGGATGTTACCAGTGCTTTAGCCACATGCAAATTAGTAGATTTGATAGGTATATTGTCAAAGCATAAAATTACCGGGCTTCCAGTAGTCAATAATGATCAGGAGGTTATCGGATTTATATCTCTACACGACATAATCAGAGCTACTCTACCGAACTATTTAGGAATTATAAATAGTAATTCTATTCTTTCTGAATTCATACAATTATCTAAAAGTTTAAGAGAATATTCTCAACATCCAATAAAAGAATTTATGAGAAAGAATATTATTACTATTAATGAATATGACAATGAAGTTTTAGCAGCAGATTTGCTAATTAGAAATAAAATTCAAAGACTTCCTGTCTTGCGAGATGGGAAATTGGTGGGAATAGTAACCCTAACCGATATTTGCCGAGTGCTTATGGAGAAGAGTGAAAATAAAGAATGATAAAATTAGTATATAAAAAAAGCGGATAGCGGATAGCGTAGAGCGTATACATTTGGTTATATAGTTAGTCGGTTACCTGGTTAGTTAGTAAATTAGCACAAACCAGTTAACTAATTAACTATATAAACGTTAAACTATCTAATAAATATTGATTGGTGATAAGTATGGCTTAGATTTATCAAACCTGTTGAAACTTGAATAAATTCGATATCAAAACATTGCAAAATGTATAACAGGCATTTTTTTTATGATACTATACGCTAAACGCTGTACGCTCCACGCTAGTTTCGCTTACTAACGATTAATTTAAATTGCCGAGGTATTTTATGAAAAAAGGATTATTTATAACTTTTGAAGGGCTTGAAGGATGTGGGAAAACTACCCAGGCAAAAATGCTTTTTGATTTTTTAACCAAACAAAAAATACCTTCTATTCATACTAAAGAACCGGGAGGAACAACGATTGGAGATAAAATACGTAAAATCCTTCTCGATCAAAAAAATGATGGTATGGATTATAAAACAGAAATGCTATTATTTTTAGCTTCTCGGGCAGAAAATGTTAGATTAATTATTTTACCGGCATTGGAAGAGGGAAAGGTAGTTATATCTGATCGTTTCTATGATTCTACTACTGTCTATCAAGGGTACGGAAGAGGGATAGATTTAAAAATCATAAAGCATCTAAATAACTTAGTCGTGGGGAAAACCATCCCTGATTTAACCTTCATCTTAGATATTGACCCACACGAAGGATTAAGGAGATCAACTTCTTTCGGTAATTTGCATGAAATGCGATTTGAAAAAGAATTTATAAATAAAAAAATTATCGAAGGGAAATTATTTTTAGAAAGAGTTAGAAATGGCTATTACCAATTATCTCATAAAGAAAAAGGAAGAATTAAAATAATTGATGCTAATAAGAACAAAGAAGATATATATAACGAGATAGTTGAAATTGTAAAAAGAAAGATAGCGGATAGCGTACAGCGTAGAGCGTAGAGTTAGGAAAGAAGGAGTCAGGAGACAGAAGCCAGAATATTAAAAAGTATCGAGCATATAGTAAAGAAAGAAAAAGTTGCAAGTTACAATCGGTAGTGTATTATACAGAATGATTTATCCTAAACGCTGTACGCTATACGCTGTACGCTATACGCTATACGCTAATAAAGGGAGTAGTTATGTCTTTTAAAGATATAGTTGGACAAGAGAGAGCAGTAAAAATATTGACAAAATCTCTAAAAGAGAATAAGGTCTCCTCATCTTACATTTTTGTCGGGAGCGAAGGGACTGGGAAAATGCTAACGGCTATAGAATTTGCCAAGGCGTTAAATTGTTTGAACCTTAGCAAAGATGCAGAAGCTTGCGAAGATTGTCAATCTTGTAGTGAGATTAGTAAACAGTGCAGCCCGGATTTAAAAATAATTAAACAAATCAAGAGTTCGATAAAGATTGAACAAATACGAGAAATGCGGAAAGAGGTTGGACTAAAACCTTTTAAAAATAAAAAAAAGATTTACATAATAGACAAAGCAGAAAAAATGACCCTTGAGGCATCAAATTGTTTATTAAAAACAATCGAAGAACCACCTTATTTCGTGATAATAATTCTCATTTGCTCAAAGATAGATCCAATTTTACCTACTATAGTCTCACGTTGTCAGATAGTAAATTTTGGATTAATATCTTCCTATAAAATAAAAGAGTTTTTATTAGATAAAAACAATAATTTAGAAAAAGAGAAAGCCGAAATTATTTCTAAATTAGCCCAAGGCAGCATCGGAAGCGCTTTAAAATTATTATCAGGTAAGGAATATTTTATTAGAAGGGAAGAAGTATTACAATATTTATCAACAATATCTCCCGGAGAATACGGTGACGATGTTTTTGCAAAAGTTGAAAAGATAGTATCTAAAATAGATAGAATAGAAGAGATTTTAGAAATGATAAAATTATGGTATCGGGATATTTTAATTATTAAAAATACAGGAGATAAGAAGTATATTACCAATTGCGATAAATTAGAAATACTTGAGGAAAAATCTCAAATCTATTCCCAGGAAATACTAATTGGTATTTTGGATTATTTAGAACAGGCTGAAGAATATTTGATAAAAAATGTGAATAAACGTCTTATTTTAGAAAGATTATATATAAAGATGGTAGGTGTTGAGCATTGCCTAAAGTAACTGGTTTAAAATTTGCCAAGACAAATTATATCTATTATTTTAAAATCAATAATAAAATTATATTAAAGAAAGGAGATATTTGTTTAGTAAAAACAGCTATTGGTTTAGACCTGGGTAAAGTAGTGGTTCCTTATAAATATATAAAAAATGATGAAATAGATACCCCACTTAAGAACATACTTAGAAAAGCGGATAAAGAGGATTTTAAGAAACTTGAAATACTAAAGCGAGAGGAAATTGATGCATTAAACATCTGTAAAGAGGAGATTAAAAAATATAAATTGCCTATGAAATTAGTTTACGCGAAGTATTTATTCGATAAAAGTAGGATAATATTCTATTTTGTTTCTACTCAGCGAATAGATTTTCGAGAATTGGTTAAAGAGTTAGCTAAAATTTTTAAAACTAAAATCGAACTGAGGCAGATTGGAGTAAGAGATGGAGCAAAATTAATAGGTGGAATGGGAATTTGCGGTAGAGAAATTTGCTGCCTTTCTTATATTCAAAAGTTTTCTCCAATTCATATTAATATGGCTAAAATACAAAGAATTGCTCTGAATCAATCTAAGGTATCAGGCCTTTGCGGTAGATTAATGTGCTGCCTATCTTACGAATCTGAGTTTTATAAAGAGTCTTTAAAAAAGTATCCTAAATTGAGAGATAATATTGAAACAGGGAAAGGTAAAGGAAAAGTTGTAGAAATAAATGTGTTAAAAAAATATATTACGCTTGAATTAGAAAGCGATTCTAAGAGCAAGAACGGTGGTATTAAGAAAAGAATTAAGATACCAGAAGAAGAATTCGAAAAACTGGGAATAAAAAATAAAAGTGCTAAACAATAATGAAAAAATAGAAGATCTTGGAGATAAAGAATTAAAGATTATCCAGGCAAGTGATTCATATCGTTTTTCGGTTGATTCTATTTTACTGCTTGATTTTATTAGACTTAAAAATTATGAAAAAATTATTGACTTAGGAACTGGTTCCGGAATAATTCCTCTGTTTTTGCTTGGCAAAAAGAAAGGATTATCTATTTATGGAATTGAGATACAAAAAGATTTGGCAGATATGGCCAGAAGAAGTGTTAAATTAAATAAATTACAAAATGAGATAACTATAATTCAAGAAGATTTTAGAAACCTAAAAAATATTTTTAAAAACCAGCAATTTGATGTTGTAGTGAGCAATCCTCCTTATATTTCTATGGGGCAGGGGAAGATTAATCCTTTGAGCAGCAGAGCCATTGCCAGGCATGAAATAAAAGGTGATTTAGAGGATATGATTTCCGTAAGTAATTATTTGCTAAAAAATAAGGGAAGAATTTATTTAATTTATAAGAGTACGAAACTAATAAAGTTAATAATGGCTTTAAAAAAATATAGCATTGAACCAAAGGTTATTAAATTTATTCATCCAAGACCGGGAGAAAATGCGAATCTTGTATTATTAGAGGGAATAAAAAGTGGGAAAGAAGAATTAAAAATCGAAGATCCCATATTCCTTCATTCTAATAAAAAAATGGAGACAGATAAGTAATTTGAGTGAAAATAAAAATATTGGTATTTTATATATTTGTGGAACACCTATAGGAAATTTAGAAGATATTACCTTGAGGGCTTTAAGGATTTTAAAAGAGGTAAACTTAATTGCAGCTGAAGATACCAGGCATACATTAAAATTATTGAATCATTACCAGATAAATACAAAAATTACAAGCTACTATGAATATAATAAATTCAAAAAAGCGCCCTATTTGGTAGAAATATTAAAGAATGGCCAGGACATTGCTCTTGTTTCTGATGCGGGTATGCCAGGAATTTCCGATCCAGGTTATGTATTAATAAATTTAGCTTTAAAAAATAATATAAAAATAATACCCGTTCCCGGTGTTTCAGCACTGATAACTGCTTTAGTTGTATCAGGGCTATCTACCGATAAATTTGTTTTTGAGGGATTTCTGCCCCGCAAAATTAAAGAGAGGAAGAGATGTTTTAAGGGTATAGAAAATGAAGAGAGAACCATTATTTTTTATGAAACCCCTCATAGACTAAAAAGAGCCCTTAAAGATATGTTGGAAATATGGGGAGATAGAAAAGTAGTTATAGCCCGTGAGTTAACCAAGATGTACGAAGAGATAATTAGAGGAAAGTTGAGTCAGGTTCTAACAGAAATTAGTACAAAAGAGATAAAAGGTGAAATTACCCTAATTGTTCAGGGGGGAATTAAGAAAAAAGAAAATGATAGTATAGATTTTTTAAAAGATGAATGTATAATGCAAGAATATTTAAAAAAACTAAAAAACCAGGGTTATTCAAATAAAGATATAATAAAAATTGCTCAGGAAAAAATAAATATCCCCAAGAATTTAATATATAAAAAATTACTGGAAATGAAGAAAGGAAAATAATTATGGAAAAGAAAAATCAATCAAAAAAAACATTTTATATAACTACTCCTATTTATTATGTTAACGATGTACCACACATTGGACATGCCTATACCACTATAGCCGCAGACGTTATGGCCAGATATAAAAAACTATCCGGATATGATGTGCTTTTTGCTACCGGGACAGATGAACATGGCCAAAAGATTGTACGTTCAGCAGAAAAAATAAATTTAACTCCTCTGGAGCTGGTAGATAAAGTGGTATTAAAATTTAAAAATCTCTGGCCCTTACTGAATATAGAATACGATGATTTTATACGCACAACTGAACCAAGACATATTAAAGTAGTGCAAGAAATATTTAATAAATTATATAAAAATGGCGATATCTATAAAGGTGAATATGAGGGCTGGTATTGTGTGCCCTGCGAAACATTTTGGACCGAGACTCAACTGACGGATGAAACATGTCCTACTTGCGGGAGGAAGATAGAAAAGGTAAAGGAAGAAAGTTATTTCTTTAAAATGTCAAAATATCAGGACAAGATATTATCATACTTCGAGAAAAATCCTCAATGTATTCAACCGAAAGCAAGAAGAAATGAAATAATAAGTTTTGTAAAAAGCGGTCTTAGGGACCAAAGTATAACCAGAACAAAAAAAAGCTTAAAATGGGGGATAGACGTTCCTTTTGATAATAATCACGTAATTTATGTCTGGTATGATGCTTTATTGAATTATATTACCGTTGCCGGATATAATGCAGATAAGGAAAAATTTGAAAAATACTGGCCGGCAGATGTTCATTTGGTAGGGAAAGATATATTAAGATTCCATACCGTTATCTGGTTTACCATGTTAATGGCGGCTGGAATTGAACCTCCCCGGATGGTCTTTGCTCACGGTTGGTGGACTATAGAAGGAGAAAAAATGTCAAAATCTAAAGGTAATGTAGTTGATCCCTATAAAATGGCGGAAGAATTTGGTGCCGACGCCTTTAGATATTTTTTAATGAGAGAGGTTTCCTTTGGTCTGGATGGTAATTTTTCCAAAGATTTATTGATTAAAAGAATAAATTATGATTTGGCTAATGATTTGGGAAATTTAGTAAGCAGAACTGTAGCCATGGTTACTCAATATTTTAACAAAGAAATTCCCCAAGCATCAACCGAAAAAGATGAATATGATGAAGAATTAAGAAAATTAGCTTTAAAAACTATAGAAAAATACTGTACTCAAATGAATAATTTATCGCTTAATATTGCTTTGGAAACTACCTGGCAATTTATAAGAAGGACCAATAAATATATCGATCAAACAGAACCCTGGATATTGAGTCGTGACAATTCACAAAAGAAAAGATTATCGACTATTCTATATAATTTAGCCGAATCTATACGCCTGTCTACCATATTGATTTACCCCTTTATGCCAGTCAAAGCTAAGGAGATTTGGGAACAATTAGGATTGGAAAGTAATTTAGAAGAAATAAGATTAGATAAAGATACTTCATGGGGGAAATTAAAGCCAGGAATTTTAGTTAAGCCGGGGAAAATAATATTTCCCAGGATTGATATTAAAAAGAAGGAGCAGAAAGAGGTAAAAGAAGATAAAACGAATATTATATCTTTCGATGAATTTAAAAAAATTAATTTGAGAGTAGGAAAGGTTGTTTCTGCCGAAGAAGTCAGCGGAACAGAGAAATTACTCAAATTGGAAGTTATTATAGGAGAAGAAAAAAGAACTATTGTAGCCGGAATAAAAAAGCATTACTCTGCTGAAGAAATATTAGGAAAGAAAATAATAATAGTAGCTAATTTACAACCTGTAAAGATTAGAGGAATAGAATCACAAGGCATGCTTTTGGCAGCGGTTGACAAAGATAATGTAGTTTTACTGACAGTGGATAAAGACATAGCCGAAGGTAGTAAAATCCAGTAAATTAAAATTGCTAGTTCTTAAAAAATATCTAAGGAGGGACATTTATGTCTAGTGTAAAAAATAAAGGAGAAAAAGTTGATATGCCAAATTTGCTTAGAGAAAATATTAACAAAAATCTTGGATTGATATTTATAATTTTTATGTGTATAATAATTATTTTTTTTATTACATTACAAATTAATATGAATAACTTAAGTGCACAGACAGAAAAATATGTTGAAAATATTAATCTGAATAACGAAAAGATAGTTGGTATAAATGAGGAGATAGTCAGTCGAGTAGAAGATTTATCTAACGAAGTAAAAGAATATAGTCAAGTTAAAATAGGCAGAGATCAATTTACAGAAATTTACATGCAACTACAAGAATTGACCGGAATGATTTCAAACGAAGCTAAAAGGGAATATTATATTACAAAAGCAGTAAAGGATATTTCTAAAAATAATTCTGACTTGGATAGCAAATCTATATACGAGATATCTAAAACTATTTACGAAGAATCTATAAAATATAATTTTAATCCCCTATTGATAACTGCCATAATTAAAACGGAAAGTAATTTTGATCCCCAAGCTGTTTCGGATTCTTATGCCTATGGATTGTGTCAGGTAAGAAGATTTATTGCCCAGGAATTAGCAGAAAGTATTGACATTAAATGGGACGGAGCAGAGAAAACATTGTTTGATCCCATCAAAAATATTAAAATCGGAGTATATTATTTGTCCATATTAAATAGAAATTTTAATGATTTAAAAACTGCTGTCATTGCCTATAACCAGGGACCTTATGCTGTACAGGAACTATTAACTAATAATCAGGAATTACCTGATAATTATGTGAATAAGGTATTAGACTATTATGCTAATTTAAGAGGATTTAGTTTGGAAGAAGTTCAAAATGAGATCAAAGCTACCGAATAAATCCAGCGTGGAGCGTACAGCGTATTAAAATACAGTAATGAGTGTGAGTAATTAGTGACA
>Ga0222681_1000537_pt1 | contig 13101 bp, 9 predicted proteins | sample AntAcemetage1006_FD_179844 | JGI IMG/M metagenome (GOLD analysis project Ga0222681, IMG submission 179844) | Saline water microbial communities from Ace Lake, Antarctica - #1006 | ecosystem: Environmental > Aquatic > Non-marine Saline and Alkaline > Saline | place: Antarctica: Ace Lake... | reverse complement strand
TGCTCAAAATTAATAATAATTGTATTCTCAGGCAAGAAATCTAATATTTTTTCTGGCCATTCAATTAGAATTATCCCATCAAGATCAAAATATTCTTCAATTCCCAAATTAAGAAGTTCTTTCGTGTTATTTATTCGATAACAATCAATATGAAAAATAGGGATGTCACCGCTATATTCATTTATTATAGTATAAGTAGGACTTGTAACATTTTCGATAACATTAAAATATTTGCAGAAGCCCTTTGTGAAAGTCGTTTTACCTGAAGCGAGATCACCTTTTAATGCCAAAATATCACCAGAATGAATTTTGGAAGCAAATTCATAAGCAATATTTTCAGTATCTTCTGAAGAATTAGATACTATTGTTTTAATAATATTTTTGTTATTTTTCACATTAATTTGTTTAATATCTGATTTCATTTCTTTGGATTTAAAATTGCAACAGGTAAAAGCATTTCATCAATTGAAATTCCACCATGTTGGAAAGTGCTTTTATATAAGTTTTTATATTTTCTATAATTATTTGGATAAAGGAAAAAATAATTATCTTTTGCAAAGATAAAATTATTTGTTACACGTGTAAGGGGAAGTTTAAAATCACTTGGATTTTTTACAAGTAAAGCGGTTTTATTATCAATTTTGAGATTACGACCTACTTTAAATCTAACATTGTCAGATGTTGTTTTGTCCGCTTTTACTATCGTGCCTTCCTCTACATTTGTGCTACCATGGTCAGTTGTTACAACAATCGTGAATCCAAGTTCGGCTGCTTTCTCGAATATTTTTTTAATATAAGAATGTTTAAACCAATTTTTAACTACACTTCGATAACTTGCTTCATCGGGTATGATCTCTTGTAGTATATCTGATTTTGAGCGTCTATGGGCAAGCATATCAACAAAATTAACCACCATTGCAATCAAATTATTATTATAGTCCGAAAATTTAGAGTAAATATTTTTGCCGAATTCTGCGTTGTTGATCTTAATATATTTCATACCATTTTTAATATTTAAATGTGCTTTTTGTAAATATCTATTTAACAATTGTTTTTCTTTACCATTCATACTTTCATCACTTTCGGGATTTGCATAAATGTTGGGATAAATTTTATTGATCTTATCTGGGAATTCACCTGCAAAAATTGCATTTCTACTATATGGCGTTGCCGTCGGCAAAATACTTAAATGAGAATATAGTTCAATATCGAAAGTGTCATAGAGTAATGGTTCAATAAACGACCATTGGTCAAATCGCATACAATCAATTACAACAAATAAAACTTTCTTGTCATTTTCTAAAAGTGGTTTTAAATATGTATCTAAAATATCAGGTGACATAGGAATATCAGCTTCTCCATTAATCCAATTTTTGTACTTGTTGAAAACTGCTTTTTGGAATTCCTCATTTGCACTTTGTTTTTGTTCATTTAATATGTTTTGCAAATCATATTGAGGATTATCATCAAATTCCATTTCCCATTTTATCATTTTCTTATGAATATTTGTCCATTCTTTAAGAGAATTTATTCCAAAGTTTATTTCTTGATTCAATTTTGTGAAATATTGCATATAATTTTGGGCTTGTGTAGCACGAGTAATGTTACGACTTTCCAAATTTTTTTTCAATGTTAAAAGAATTTGTGATGGATTGATCGGTTTAGTAAGATAATCGGAAATTTTTTGTCCGATCGCATTTTCCATTAATGATTCTTCTTCATTTTTTGTAATCATGATAACTGGCAGCGCAGGGCGCAATACCTTAATTTTTTCTAATACAGCAAGTCCATTTAAACCATCCATCATTTCATCAAGAAGCACAGCAGAAATATAAGTGCTTTTTATAATTTCTAAGGCATCAACACCATTTGTTGCTGTTTTCACTTGATAACCCCTTTCTTCTAAAAACATTATATGTGATCTTAAGAGTTCTATCTCGTCATCGACCCATAAAATTATAAATTTATTCTTATTTGGTTGCATACTTTACGATTCCTTTTTTCTTTTAAATATCTAGCGAAATATAACAAAAAATGTTCCAAATAATAACATATTTAATTGTTTTTTAAATAATTTAGGGTTACATTGTATAATTAAATATTGGGAAATATTATTATAAAAAGGTAAAAAAATGACAAATAGCTATTCAAAATGTTTCGCTTGTGGAAAAGATAATCCTATTGGATTAAAATTAAATTTCAGTTATAGTGAACAATATGCAATTTCAAAATTTAAATTAAGTGAGGAATATTGTGGCTATCCGAATGTTGTTCACGGTGGGATTATCGGTACAATATTAGATGAAGCAATGGCGAAAATTATTATTCGTAATGAAGATAAAGCCGTAACTTATGGAATGATAACGACTTATAAAAAACCAGTTCGTCCTATGACAGAATATGAAGTAAAAAGTAAAATTATTAGCATTCGTCGAAAAATTATAAAATCCAAAGCGACAATTACTGATGAAAATGGGAAAATATATGCAAAAGCAGAAGCGACTTTTTTTCGATTGAAAAATAAAGAATTCTGATTAATAATTTAAAAAAATAATTCAAACATTTTACCAATTAATGATAAAAATTATGTAAATTATAGTCATATATGAATTTGTATTAAAAGGAGTGAGGATGTTAAAAAAAATATTTGTGATATTTTTATTGATGTTCATTGTAAATACCAAATCCAATGCATGTACAAGTGTAATTATTACAAAAGGAGCAACGAAAGATGGATCGGCTATTTGCACTTATACCTGTGATGGCGAATTTCATCCTATTTTGAAATATTTTCCTGAAGCTAAACATAATCCAAATGATTCAATTAATGTCATTGATTGGTCTGGAAATATTAGAGGAAAAATTGCACAAGTTTCGCATACATATTCTGTAGTACAGTGGATGAATCAACATCAGTTAGCAATTGGTGAAACGACTTTTGGTGGTAGGGAAGAGTTGCAAAATCCTGACGGATTATTGCATTATGAAGATTTAATGATATTCGCATTACAGAGAGCAAAAACGGCAAGAGAAGCGATTAGAATTATGATAAATTTGACCGAAGAATATGGTTACCGAGGTGAAGGTGAAACATTCTCAATTGTTGGGAAAAAGGAAGCTTGGTTGATGGAAATAATTGGAAAAGGACCAGGAGTGAAAGGAGTAATCTGGGTTGCTGTGAAAGTTCCTGATGGATATGTTACTTGTCACGCTAATAAAGCGAGAATTGGTGATTTTTCTAAATATTCTAAAGACGAATGTATGTATTCATCTGATATTAAATCATTCGCAATTGAAAAAAGATATTTTGATTCTGATTCACAGAGCACATTTAGGTTCTGCGATGTTTATTGTCCGCCGACTCCTCAAAATAAAAGATATTCTGCAAGTCGTGTTTGGAGTATTTTCAGAAGAATAGCTCCGTCAAGAAAATTTTCTACCGATTATCATCGTGGAATAAAAGGAGCAAATCCATATCCTTTATGGATCAAACCAGATAAAAAACTTTCTGTGGGTAATGTAATGGATCTAATGCGAGATCATTATGAGGGAACAAAATTTGATATGACAAAGGGAATTGATGCAGGGCCTTATGGTACACCAAATCGATGGCGTCCGATAACTTGGGAAAAAGATGGGAACGAATATACTTGGGAGCGACCAATTTCAACTCAGCAAACCGCATATTCTTTTATTTCTCAAACTCGTTCATTTATGCCTGATGAAGTTGGGGGGGTATTTTGGTATGGAGTTGACGATACATATTTTACATGTTATATTCCTTTGTATGTTGGAATTAATAATATTCCAAAATCTTATGCAACAGGTGATTCCCAGAAATTTTCTTGGGATTCAGCTTGGTGGGTTTTCAATTTTGTTTCTAATTACGCTCATTTAAAATATTCATATATGATGCCGGAAATAATAAAAGTACAATCTCATATTGAAAATATGTTTCTGAATAATCAAGATGCAATTGAACAAACGGCAAAATTATTGTTGGAAATTAATCACGATCTGGCGATAGAATATTTGACAAACTATTGTGTTGCAAATGGTGAACAAGTTGTAGAAAAATGGAAAGAACTTGGTGAATATTTAATGACAAAATATAATGATGGATATGTTAAAGACAACTCTGGTAAAGTGAGAGAAATGGGATATCCGGATAAGTGGATAGAAAAAGTATTAAAAAGTCGGCCGGAACAATTTAAATTACCCCCAAAAATGAACTTTAAAAACTTTTAACATTTTGAAGGAAAATATTTTAAGAAGAATTATAAACCCATTAATAGATTGGCTTTTTCCACCGAGATGTTTAATATGTGGAAAAGTTGCTCTTTTTAATAGTTATTTATGTCACGATTGCTTTTTTGATCTGGAAATATTTGGTAAGGCACCACATTCCTTTGAAGCGGAAAATTCTGTGATAGATGAAGTTTCGTCACTATATAAATTTAATAATGTTATGAAAATATTGATCCATAATCTCAAGTATAATGGATGCGATTATATTGGCACATTTTTAGGCAATCAGATGGGAATTTATTATAAGAATACGAGTTTTAAAGATTATGATTGCATAATTCCAATTCCATTACATAGAGTGAAAAAGGATATGAGGACATACAATCAAGCGGAGCAAATTGCAAATGGTATCTCACAGGTTTTTGAAATGCCGGTAAATATAGGATTATTAAAGAGAAATGTTTTCACAGAAACGCAAACGAAATTAAATCAAAATGAGCGGCAAGAAAATATTAAAGGTGCTTTTAAAATAAAAAATAAAAAGGATATTCCCTCATCTGCGATCTTGATTGATGATGTTTTCACTACTGGAGCAACAACATCAGAAGCGACAAATACATTGAAAGAAGCCGGTGTAAAAAAAGTCGGAGTATTAACAGCCGCAACACCACTTTTCTCGCGACATTTAAAATTTGTTTTTGAAATGGATGATAGTGAAGATGTGGATTTGTAAAAATATTGAGTGTTTTTTTAAATTCTAACCACGAGAGGGAATTTAAAGTAAGTTATAAATTTCTATTCCAAAAGTATTATTATTTCTTTGCGTGAAATGTTCATATCTAAATTTATTTTCAATACAATAATAAGCTCAACATTGAAGCCGTAGCGACTGCAGCATTTAATGATTCCGCCTTACCAATTCGCGGCAAAAATACTCGTTGTAAATTGTGTTCGTTCCATGAATTAGAAATTCCGCAACTCTCATTTCCAATAACCAAAGCAAAGTTATTTTCCGAATTATAGTTTTTGATATTTTCACCTTGATGAACATCTGATAAGAGAATTTTTCTTGAAGTATTTTTACAATCGTTAATTATTTTGTCGTAGGAATTTTCTATTACGAAAGGCAGATGAAAGATTGAACCCATTGATGATTGAATGACTTTTGGGTTTTCCGGCTCGACAGTCCCTTCTAATAAAACTAAGCCACCTAATCCAAACCAATGGGCAATTCTAAAGATCGTTCCGAGATTTCCGGGGTCTTTTATTTTATCCAAAATGAGAATATTGCCTTTCAATTCCGGCAACGAAAATGTATGTCGATTTGCAATAGCAATTATTCCTTGAGGTGAAATTTCAGTGCTTATTTTTTTTACATCACTATGATGAATATTAAATAATGGTATCTTTTTTTCTTTTGCTAAATTAAATATTTTATTGATATTTTCTTTTTCAATTATAGAAGTAGTGTAATAAATTTCAGTAATATTATAATTAGAATTTATTGCTTCTTCTACTGATAATAAACCGCTGATCAAGAATTGTTCATTGATTTTTCTATATTTTTTTTGATGTAATGATCTTATTCTTTTTATTGTATTTTTACTTATTTTTTCCATACTATAAATCCTTTTATTTATCAATAATAATAATTCATTCCGATTTCAATCATCAATCCGCCGTAGTATTTTTTCTTTCTTTTCTCTGGCTTAGATATAAGTTCTCCACCACTTATTTTTCTTATATATGGGATCATTTGGCTACAATCAAAATAAATTTTTATTTTTTCTTTAAAACTATAGCTACTGTGAAGTTTTAAATTAAACAAATTAATATCATATAAATAATTTTTGTGTTCATTTATTGAAGTTAATCCATATTCAAGATTAGCAATATAATTCATATCAATTGATAATAATGAATGGATGTAACCAAATTCAGGATTTATTGAAAAGTGTTTATTATTAAAATAAATTCCATATTGAACAATTTGTGTCTTATGAAATATTTGCAAATCAATATTTAACTGATGAGAAATTGGTAAGAAAAACCAATAACCCAAAACTGGAGTAGATAATTCTTGTTGCCATTTCAATTTACCTTGACTTGCCCCCAAAAAATAATACTTTTTTCCTGCATTGTTTTTATAACCAATTTTCCAGTTTGTAAATTTAAAATTTCCGTTAGACAAAACATTAATGTCATATGATTCTGGGGAAACAATTTGTTTCCACTTTGGTTCTAAATTCGTTTCACTATAACCAAAGAAAAACATATTATTTTTTTTTGAAGTAATACCTAATTTTAGTTGAAAAGGATAGAATGTGTTTCCAATTTGAGTATACTTTTCTCCATCTAATTTTGGTGAATTTGTATTCAAATGTCTTTCGTCAATTTTCATATTCACAAAATGAAATTGTAAATTAATAAACGGGTAAAAGTTAAAAATCTGAGGGGCAGAATAATAAATATTAATAATATTGTTTATTGTTTTAGGATAAAAATTAATTGAGTCTCCAAAAGTTGGTTCTAATAAATTATATAGATATTTATTGAGCGTTGAGTCGGTTTCAGAATGAGGGAATTTATAAATTTTTAACAGGAAATTATTATCAATAGATTTATGTTTATATTTTATTTTTAGGGAATGTTTGTTTAATTTTGTTTTTAAATATATATCATAATTTTTTGATAAGAAGTTAATTGAACCAAAAGTATATTCCGTATTTAAAATATTTTTATATTCAGAATAATTAAATTCGTAAGAACATCCAAATTGCAATTTTTTATTTATTACAGGTGAATGGAACTGAATTTTATGAAAATGGATCAAACTTCTATTGTAAAGCGAGTCCGAAGAATATTCGGTATATAAATAATTTAGATTGCTATTGATTTTAATTTGTTTATCAATAAAAATATTATCTTCTATTTTATCTAATGAAAATATACTGCGAACGATATCAAATGTATCACAGTTAGCGATATTAATAATCATAAATAGTAATAAAAATATTGGTAGATATTTTATTTTGTGCAAAAGGATTTTCATAGTATAATTTTACAAAATATTATTTGAAATTGGAATATTAATAATATAATTCTAATAAAAACTCATTTTACGACTAAATACAATAAAAGAGTTTTATCGTATCAGAAACTATTTCTATTAGACATGTTAATCAAATTGTTTAAAAAAAATAAATTGTAACTTTTTCTATTTTGAAAAATTTTCGGGGGATGGAAAGGGCAATTATTGTGTTATCAATCTTTTCAGTGATTTTTTTGAGTGATTGCACTTCTATGGGTTTTATCCCTCCCAAATACTCTTTGGCAACAGCTGATTATGTAGATAAAACTATCAGTAAAAATACAGAAAAAACAGCTGATATGGTTATGGAAAAAGCAGAAACCGTAATGGAGAAAAAAATATCAGAGCAAAAAGAACAGATTCAGAAAATGATCCAGGATATTGCAAGTCAGCAAGAAAACACAAAAAAAGTTCTTGTTTCAATGGAAGATATCACTAAAAAATCACAAACTATTGATTACCAATTCCGTAAAATGTTGGAAGATATTCAGAGTTCTAAGCGTGAAACTCAGGATAATATTGATAAAATGTCGGATACTTTAACTGTGAGTCTGACAAAATTATCTGAACTCATTAATGATAATGTTCAGGCACTGGAAACACAAGATCAAGAGTTTGCCAATATTATTAACCGATTACAAACACAACTTAACAGTACACCGGAAAAAACATTGGAAGGCTTACAAAAAGCTATTGAAGTATTTTTAAAAGAAAACTAATCAGAAGAATTAACATGATATTAATTCTTCAGGAGTAAAAAAAATGAATTGTCAATCATTTTTCCAAAAAGTACTTTTTCTTTTATTTTTTATAATAATAATTTACTCAACTGCAGTATGCTTAGCAAACACAAAACTAAGTGAACCTGATACAACAAAAGGTTTTTTCGATCAGGCAAACAATAAATTCAATAATATGTTTAATAAAACAGTGGAAACTGCTGACTCATCCATTGATAAACCTTTTGAAAAGGAAACGAACGAAGATACTGTAGCAAAAGTAACTGATTTACTAGCCATCAAAACAGAAGAAACTACACTTGAAGAAAAGCAGAAAAAAATAATTGAACTGGTGAAAAAGTTAAATTCTCTTGAAGAAGATATTAACAAAAAAGTAGAAAAGTTAATTAAGACAGAAATAGATGATGGTCCCATAAAAGACTTTGAATCTCCGTCACAGTACGAAGAGAGAAAATTAGACAATAAGCATAAAATTGAAGAAATTAAATTGCGATATAACCAGAAATTCACTGAACAGAAATTAACGCTTGAAAACAAGATTGAAGCTATCACCTCTCAAACTTATAGAGATTCTTTAGAACTTAAACTTGGAAGATACATTAATGCACGAGAACGTTTCGTGATTACTGATACAACAACTGGTCAACACGGTAGTTTATATGTACTTAGAGAAATAGCCCCTCAATTTCAAGAAGATTTTGTCAATCTTCAACCGGTGGGTGTTTATCAATTATTTAAAGATGGTTGCAAGCGGTTAATTAGTGTTGAAGCAAACTACAAAAATCAAATATATACCTCGCTTTTCGATAGACGTCTGGAAAAAATAAAAGCTTTAAAAACATTGGATGCTCATGACAGAAACATAAATATAATCTGCTTTAATAGTGATGGAACGAAATTTGCTACAGGAAGTGATGACAAAACTATAAAAATTGGGGATACCGAAAAGCAAACTATAATTTTTGAACTCCCGAAATTTGATACATACATTACTGCACTTTCATTTCATCCAAGTCAGCAAATTTTAGCCTGTGGAGATAATGATGGAAATTTAATTATCTGGAACATTGATACTAAGACAGAGATTGTGAAAATTAAAGCCCATGAGAATGGGATAAATTCCATATCTTATAATTCCGATGGTAGTAAAATTTTAACTGGAAGTAAAGATAAAACAGCCAAAGTATGGAAAGTCCCAAGCATGGAGTTATTATATACGCTTGGTGATAATCCCGATGAAATAAAATACGCTTTATTTAATCCGGATGGAGTTAATTTAATTTTAGGTTATGCCAATGGAATTATTAAAATTTACGATCCGTTTAATGGCAATTTAAAGATTACTAAAGATTCCAATACTTTATTTTTAAATGGAATGGCAATCAGCCCGGATGGACAGATCATTGCAACCAGCGGAATTTATTCAGCAATCTCTTTATGGAATGCGAAAGATTTAACACCTATCATAATGGTAAAAGAGAAACTTTCTTCGGTGATAACTTCATTGTCTTTCAGTATTCCAAATGGTCAAATCCTGATTGGAAGTACAGATGAGGGGGATATATATTTTTGGAAAACAAATAAAGGGACTTTTATAAAAAAACTTGAAGGTGCACATAAGAAAAGCATAAAGTCACTGGATATAAATAATGAAGGGAAAATATTAGTAAGCGCTGATGAAGATGGGAAAGTAAAACTGTGGAAACTCACCTATGATCGGTTTAGTGAATATGTATCAGAAGGTACTGGTGTTACAGGTACAGGTTTTGGCAGCGGATTTCCCCCAAATTTAGTTGTTGATCTACAGTTTTGGGAACCATCGGGAAACAATATTCTTGACGCTCTTGAAGAAGGGAAATTAATAGTAGAAGTAAAAAATTCAGGTCAAGGTGTTGCCAGAAAATGCGCAATTTTACTTTCTGGAGATTATCCATCTGGATTAATAATGAGAAACCGTACAATCATAGGCATAATTAACCCTGGTGAAAAAGTAACTAAAGTAATTCCACTGGTTGCCGGATATTCCATTCCCGATTATAATATTTCGCTAAGCTGTAAAGTTATAGACGAAGCAACCGGAATTGCTGCAGCACCCATGGACCTCAATTTTGAAACAGTAAAATATTTTGTAAAGCTTGAAGACGCTGGTTTCCAGATTGAAGATGCCAATAATGACGCTAGAATTGGCCCGGGTGAAGTTGTAACTGTAACAGTAAGGGTTCAAAATTTAGGAACTAGCACTGCAAAAAATGTCAGGGCAAAAATCCGTATCGGTAAATCAGTAGTATTTACCGAAGATAATAGCAAGAGAGAGAAAATATATGACTTAGGAAACCTTGAGCCAGGAGAGTACAAAGATAAAATTATTTTTAAGATATGGGCTAATAGTTCTGCCCCCGATACTTTGCCTGTTTACCTTACTTTATCTGAGCTTTATGATAAGTGGGGCGTTACGGAGATTCCAATTGATTTGCCTTTTGATAGTCCGGATATTGCAATGAAAACCCTAACTGTAAAAGGCAACAAGCAATCTGTCGGTGATATGATTGCCAAAGATTTTTCAATAGATATTGAACGGGATATACCTGAAATTTCTACTAAAAACAATGATGCGCTAGCTATTGTTTTTGGAATTGAAAAATATAAAAGTGTGTCAAATGCTTCTTTCGCAAAACGAGATGCCGCTTTCGTAAAAGAATATTTCAATAAAGTTCTTGGAATTCCTGAAAATCGGATTTACTATAAAACAGATTCAGATGTCGGTAAAGCTGAATTTGATAAAGTTTTCTCAACGGGTGGATGGTTAGAGAAACGTATAAAGGATAAATTAACCGATATTTACATTTATTATTCCGGACATGGTGCTCCTGATTTGAAAAATAAAGTTGCTTATTTAATTCCTTATGATGGCGATCCAAATTATGCATCTCAGACTGGATATTGTCTTGATGATCTATATAATAATCTCTCGGCATTAAATGCCAGAAATGTGAACATTTTTATTGATGCTTGTTTTTCCGGAGCAAACCGTGAAAATGATATGTTATTGGCTGATGCTCGTCCTATTTTAATTAAAGAAGCCGAGTATTAAAGAAAATATGACAGTGTTTTCTGCTGCCAGTGCAAAACAGATATCATCAGCATGGCCAGATAAAAAACATGGATTATTTACCTATTTTATGTTAAAAGGGCTAAAAGGTGACGCTGACGCTGACCATAACAACAGCTTGACAATACAGGAATTAGGAAATTATATTAAATCCAATGTATCAGAAACTGCAGGAATGTTAGACCGTGAACAAACTCCTGATGTCCAAACACATTCACCAACTTCAATTATATCTATTTATAATGGACTTGAAACTGGACAATAAGAAATTATAACCAGTTTACTGAAGAAGTCTGTTATGAAAATATGGATTATGAAACCTTTTTAGCTGGAATTTGGCAAATTTTTTATTCAATATTTACAAATAAAAGATATACAGAAAAATATTAGTTATTTTTGGTAATTGTAAAATATATTGCCGAATAATATTATTATCAATTATGAAAATATCTTAAAATTACAAAATACTATTCTTTAAATGAACTCATTAATTTGATCCTAACAAAAAACCCCTTTATTACCAAATGCAATAAAGGGGTTTTGTCGTATTCTAAACTATTTCTATTTCAGTAGAGTCATTTTTACAAAATTATTTTCATCATTGTATAAAATTCGAGCGATATAAACACCGGAACTAAAATTAGTGGCATTCCAAACATAAGTATGTTTTCCTGCAGATAATTTTTTATTACCGAGATCTGCAACCAATTGTCCAAGGATGTTGTATATTCTAATTTCAACTTTTTTTGCTTCGGGAATGTCAAATGTAATTGTGGTAGATGGATTGAATGGATTTGGATAATTTGAATACAATTTGAATTCTTTTGGCTTTACAATATTATTTTCAACACCCACATATCGATCTGGAAATAGGCCTCCTAATGTGCTATCTGTTCCCATCACATAACCTTTCCACATTTGCAGAAAATTATCTGGTGGATTATCGAACCACGCAGATAAATCAATTCTTTCACCAGTTTCTGGATCTGAGAATGTTGCACCAGAGGAGTTAAAATCTTCTTTGATCGTTTCTACATTTGAAGCAAGTTCTTGAGTGAAATTAATTACTTCTGCTGAATCCAAGTCAAAATCAGATGCAAATGGGGCAAATGCCTCTCCTAATATTTCTACAGAATCTGTAAATGCTGAAAATCCAACTAACCATTCAGCAAGGTTAGTACCAAATTCAGTGAATTTATCTTTTCCATATTGTTTAAGCATTAAAAAGTTTGGATTAGCTTCTTCCAAAGCAGCAATTAACAATGTATCGTTAACTTTTGTTTCTTTCCATTCGTAATAATTTTCTCCTTCTACCAAAGTAGAGTCCCATTGTTCAGTTTCTGAATTATAGTAATATTCCCAATATTGGCAGTAACTTGTGTCATAAATTGTTTCTATATAAATTGCTTCTTCAAAGTCAATTTTATTAGGGTCAAGATATAGATCAAACATTCTGTTAAGCTCTGTATCAAGGGAATCAAATCCATCAGCTATAAAAGTAAAAAATTCTTGTGCTTTTGTAGTTCCTTCAATAATATTTTTACATACTTCTTGAGTCAAATATATTGGCACAATATCATCTTGTCCTTTTACTAAATTGTCTTGAGGTGAACATTCCTTACCACCTTTAAGTAAGATAACAAAAACATCTTCGGTATCAACATTAGCAATATAGTTGAGATGATAATTAATATATGCACATTCATCAGAATAATCAAATTTTGACCAATCGAAGTGAAACAATAAACTATCAATATTTGCATTATCGCAATAGCTAAAATTTTTACTTGCATCTTTAGAAAAATTATCTACCGTTTGCAAATATTTTGCTATATATTATCATAGTTGATGTAAAATAATTTATAAGGAGTAATTAAAATGAAACGAACGATGCAATTTTTTATTGGTTTATT
>Ga0222681_1000533_pt1 | contig 13209 bp, 10 predicted proteins | sample AntAcemetage1006_FD_179844 | JGI IMG/M metagenome (GOLD analysis project Ga0222681, IMG submission 179844) | Saline water microbial communities from Ace Lake, Antarctica - #1006 | ecosystem: Environmental > Aquatic > Non-marine Saline and Alkaline > Saline | place: Antarctica: Ace Lake... | reverse complement strand
CTTATGGTTCGAACACTTTCAATCCGTGAACCAAACGAAAATGTTCATCCAGGGTAAAAAGAGAAACCTTGTGATGCAGGCATATCTGGGCGATTATGACATCCATTGGCGGGATAGTAACGCCTTTTTTGCGCAGCGAGGCGTCTAAATCACCAGCGGCATCCCAGACAGTTTCGTCAAAGGGGAAACGGATTAAGGCGTTAAATAAAGGCATTATTCTTTTTCGCTCTGACTGAAAAAGATTGTGGAAATATGAAATGCAACTTTACATTTTCACGGAATAAATATATATTTTTGATATGATTACCCGGGAAACAACACAAGAGTTAATTGAACCGGTAAAAGAATATCCGTCAAGCCAAATATGATTTCCTGACAATATAAAACGAAAAAAAGGGAGGACGCAAAATGATACCCTATTTAAAGATGAAGGAATTTGGCAAGCCTCTGAGGGATTCGCAGATAAAGAGGATGCAGGAAAGCGTTGCCCGGACGAATGAGGTAATGGAGGAGATCGAGGCGGAAGATCAGCGAATCCGGAACTTCGGACTTCCCATTGAAAAAATTCACAAACGCGGGCAGCAGACCGTCTGGGAACGGATCGAATATCTCGTAGATCCGGGGATGTTCTTTCCGCTTCACACCATATATGATCCGGAACATGAAGAATCGGGGAGTACCGGTGTTGTGGACGGTATCGCGAGGATCAGCGGCAAATGGTGCGTGCTTATCGGTTTCAACAACAAGTGGATAGCCGGCGCATGGATCGCGGGACAGGCGGACAATAACCTCCGTGTGACCGACATTGCCAAGAGATTGAACCTGCCGCTTGTATGGCTGGTCAACTGTTCCGGTGTAAAACTGCCCGAGCAGGAAAAGGTCTACGCTAATCGTCGCGGGCAGGGGACCTGTTTTTATCGCCATGCGGAACTGGAAGTGGCAGGTGTTCCTATCATGGCTGGAATTTATGGAACCAACCCCGCCGGTGGCGGCTACCAGGGAATCAGTCCCACAATACTCCTGGCTCACAAGGACTGCAACATTGCGGTAGGCGGCGGCGGAATCGTTGGCGGAATGAGCCCCAAGGGAGGGTTCGACGAGGAAGGGGCTGAGCAGTTGATTGAGGCGACACGGCACTTCAAATCAGTGCCCCCCGGGAGCGTCAAGATCCATCACGATATAACCGGTTACTTCAGATATGTGTTTGAAGAAGAAAATCAGGTATTAGACGCCCTGAAAGAATACGTGGAAGGGATGCCTGCCTATAATCCCAAATTCTTCAGACTGGCCGAGCCGGCCGAGCCGAAGTTTTCTCCCTCTGAAATTGCATCCATCGTTCCCTCTAACCAGAAAGCGGGCTATGATTTCGATAACGTTCTTGCACGACTGGTCGACAATTCGCAGCATCTTGAATTCAGACCTGGTTTTGGCCCAGAGGTCTATACTGGACTCGTCATGATCGACGGTTTCCTGATGGGTGCAATCGGAAACCGCCAGGGGCTTTTGCCTAACTACCCGGAGTACACCAATGAGTATAACGGTGTCGGCGGCAAACTCTATCGCCAGGGATTGATCAAGATGAATGAGTTCGTAACACAATGCGGTCGTGACCGTATTCCGATCATCTGGTTCCAGGATACATCCGGCATTGATGTTGGCGACATTGCGGAAAAGGCGGAACTCCTCGGGCTGGGACAATCCCTTATCTATTCAGTTGAACAGAGCAATGTACCGCAGATGGTGATTATCCTCCGCAAAGGCACAGCCGCGGCACACTATGTGATGGGAGGCCCCCAGGGCAATACTACCAATGCCTTCTCACTCGGAACCCCCGCGACAGAGATCTACGTCATGCACGGGGAAACAGCGGCGGCAGCCAGTTATTCCCGAAGACTTGTCAAAGAGAAAGATGCCGGCAGATCACTCGATCCCGTTCTCAAAAAGATGAATGATATGGTGCAGCATTACTATGATAAGTCACGCCCGATGTACTGCGCGAAGGCGGGTTTGGTGGATGAGGTTGTGCGCTTCGAAAAGTTGAGGGACTACATGGTGGCATTTACCGATTCAGTCTATCAGAATCCAAAATCAATCTGTCCGCGTCACCATATGATGCTTCCGAGACTCATCCAGTCTCAAATCGTAACCGGTCTCGATCGCCCGAAAAAAGCAGAATGACAGAAATGGCAAAAAACGGTCTGGTAGGTTTTTTATAGTGACATAACTGAATCAAGTATGATAGTGAGAGCAACTCTGTACGCAACTATGCGTGCCCGCAGTTTTAAATTATTATAGGAGGTAGTCTAGAAATGGAAGAAGTATTGGCTCCAATGCCGGGAAGCATTATTGAAGTTATGGTTAACGTTGGCGACGAGGTGAAGGAAGACGATGAGTTGTTGATCCTTGAGGCAATGAAGATGGAAAACCCGATCTGCGCCCCGGCAGATGGAACGGTAAAAGAAATAAAGGTAAAGGTAAAGGACGTGGTGGAAACCGACCAGCTTCTGGTTGTCATGGAATAAAAAGGGTTTGGGAAATATAGCGGAGGGGGTATCCTCTTCATAATAGAAAAGGGGGCTTATAAGCCCCCTTTTCTATTATGAACTTCCATGTCTTTACGAACGGTTCATTGCCGGATCAAAGTGGAATGCATCCGTCTGCGGGTCAAGGATATTGATTTCGGACAAAACCAGATCATCATTCGGGATGGAAAAGGTATGAAGGATCGTGTCACCCTTCTACCCGAGCAGATCAAGCTTTTTTTGCGTGAGCATCTGGAAGGTGTTCCCGGAATTCGATCAGGAGTTGCCCCAACACCTCCTCCCCGTAATTTTCGATACATTGTTCCCATTTTGCCGCCAGTTTCTCATTGACATACAATTCCATGTTCCCTATACCTCCTGTGTGGAAAGAAGTCCTTATTCGGAAGGACTGAAAAATCTATCGCACCCGTTCTTATCGATTGTCTTCGCCGATTTTGGTACCGGTTTCAGGCCTCGGGGTTCAGCCTGTTCAGGATAGGGATTCTAACCGCGGATTGAAAATCCGGCCCTATTTTTAAATCTTTTACTCCAGCCCAACCCAGGAGGGTTCTTATGATACGTCGAGTAGTGGGAATATGCCTTATCTTGATTCTGCTTTCCGGTGTCAACTTGTACGCGGGACAGACGGTCAGGATTTTCTGGGCCGAATATGACGGAGATACACCGGAATACACGCAACAGCTTGAAAAAGCGTTCGAAGAGGCGCACCCGGATATAGATTTGAAGATTATACGGACGAGCTGGAACAATCTTCACGATCGCCTGGTCACCTCCATCAAGGACAAAAGTGAGCCGGACCTTTCCGTGATCGGGACCCGATGGCTCTTGGAATTCGAAGATCTGAATGTTCTGGAACCCATCGAGCAACACCTGAATAAGTCGCTTCTGGATAACATCGATCACGCGTCTATGGAGGGGAAGATCGGTGCCACCCTGTATGGGCTTCCTGTGGCTATGGGAACCCGGATAATGTATTATCGACCGGATCTGGTGGGGGAACCCCCGGCTACTTTCGAAGAGCTTAGGGAAAAGGCAAAGAGGGTGCACCATCCTCCAAGGGTATACGGCGTGGGGATGGTAGGGAGAAGATACGTGGAAAATACGGACTTTGTCTATTACCTGTACGCCAATGGCGGAGACTATTTCCATAGAAACGAAAACGGCTCCATCGGGGCGAGCGCATTGACTGCCCAGGCCGCGATTACAGCTCTCACCTTTATGAATGACCTGGTCAACAAGGACAAGATTACACAGCCTGACGTGGGGGCTTATGGCCGGGATGAGGTTCAGGACCTGTTTCTTGCCGGGAAGCTGGCGTTCTTTTTCGGAGGCGGTCAGACCGCGTCGTTGTTGAAGAAAAACAAGGTCTCCTTTAAATGGGACGTGGCCCAGATTCCGTCCTTTGCCGGACATGAAAAATCCAGTCTTTTAGTCACCGATTCCATTGTCATGTTTAAACGGTCCAAGAATAAGAAGGCCGCAGCCGATTTTCTGGCATTTTTCTACAAAGACAAGTGGCGTCTCGGCTTCGATAAGAACACCGGCTTTCCCCCCGTCACAAAATCTTTGGGAAATAATGAGGCCTTTCAGAGCCCGGTTCACAAAACCATGGTAGCTTCCACCCCCGGCGCCAAGGGATGGCCTCTAGTCGCCGAATGGCCCCAGGTGAACGACATCATATGGGAAGCGATCGAAAACACGTTCCAGGGTGATGCCGCGCCAAAGGACGCGCTTGCCCGTGCGGCTCAGAAAATCGATCGCCTGCGGAGATAGTCCTTTTACAGACTCCGATAAAAAGAGTGGACCGTTTCCAGAAACATGGAAGTGGATATTCCAAGGCAAAGGGCCGCATGTAACGAAAAAAGAGTCACTATTTTCGTGATATGGTCGGCGTAAATATGAACACCACGTTAAGAGGGAGGATACGTTTATGAAAAGAATCATTTTGTTCTGTTTGATATTGAGTTTATTTGTTTTTGTCGGTTGTGCATCGACGATGCAGACCAGTGCCAACAAACCAGTCGTCCTGAAGGTTTATACGGAGGAGTATCCACCGCTGAGCTACGCCGAAAATGGCAAAGTTACGGGTCAGGCGACGGAGGTGGTCCGAGAGCTTATCAAAAGAACCGGGACAGAGGCGAATATTCAGATGGCATCTTGGGATGAAGGATACAACGCGGTTATGGAGAAGCCAAATGTGGCCCTTTTCTCCGTAGCCATGACGCCGGAGCGGAAACCGCTCCTTCAGTGGGTAGGGCCGATCGCCTTTTTGGACGCCAATCTTTATGCCCGGAAAGGTTCTAAATTGGAGATAAAAACTCTGGCAGACGCAAAAAAACTTTCAGAGATTGTCACCGTTAAGGATTATTATACGGAGCAGGTTCTCCGGGATGCAGGGTTTTCGAATCTGAAAAACGTTGCAACGGAAGAGATCGCTATACAGAAACTATTGAAAGGTGAGGTTCATCTTTTTTCCGGCAGCAATCTTACCATGCCTGCGTTAATGAAAAAGGTTGGGGCCACGATGGATGATGTGGAGAATGTCTTGAACCTTTCCACCAACATGATCTACGTAGCTTTTTCCAAAGGCACGTCGCCCGAGCTGGTTGCCCTGTGGCAGAAGAGGCTCGACGAGATGAAGGCCGACGACACCTTCCGACAAATCTATACAAAATGGCTTCCCGCCGAGACACCACCAGAGATTATTCAGCTTATGACAGAGGAATACCCGCCGGTGACCTTCATGAAGGATGGTAAGGTCTCCGGCTTCGTCACGGATATGGTTCGGGAGATCATTGCCAGGCAGGGCATACCGGATAACATCCGCCTGACCTCATGGAGAAATGCCTATAACCTGGCTGCGATCAATCCGAATGTGGCGCTCTTCAGCACCGAGAAGACGAAGGAACGTCAGAAGCTCTTCCACTGGGTAGGGCCGGTCGGCAAAAACAGTGCAATATTCTACGCCAGGAAGGGCTCCGGTATAAAAATCAACAGCCTGGAAGAGGCAAAAAAGCTTACCGCCATTGCCACGACCACTAACTGGTTTACCGAACAGGATCTGAAGGATAAAGGGTTTACAAATCTGGTTAGCTCTCCTCTTCCGGTAACCTGTGTTAAGCAACTCATGAACGGAGATGTTCAGCTTTCGATCTTTACCGATATTACAATTCCCGAGATTGTAAAGGATGCGGGATACAGCATGGATGATCTGGAACCGGTTTTTACCGTGAGCAATACCTATTTCTCCATCGCGATGTCACTCGGCACCCCGCTTGAGGAAGTCCGCAAATGGCAGTCAGTCCTGGATGGCCTGAAGGCAGAAGGAACCTTTGAAAAAATATACAGGAGCTATTTCCCTGACGCGGACATTGATGATTTGCTGAAGAAGTAAGTAAATAAATAGCCCATGTGATTGGCATGATCGGGATACGTTGATTTCCGGGAGCATGTTCACATTGATGTCTGTTTCCCTTGCACATATGGCAGGAGGTCTGCATACCGGAAAAGGTATGGCGATCTCCTGTCTTGACATTCACTGTTTTAGATGTCAGCTACACTGTCATTATTCAGCCTTAAGTATGCCTGTTTCCCTGTCTAAAATTGATTGCAGGATAGCCAAAGTGCAGGTGTACGTAGCCTCCAGGCCGACGTAGCCCATTCGGCTGCTCAGCAGACTGGCCCTGACATTATAGGGGATATCCGAACTGTAATGAAGAATGCCGATATCAAAAGGTGGGGTCGGCTTAATCTCGACCAGACTCTCCCGAGGCGGGGAGTGGCCATGAATGTATTCATAGAGAGCGGAAAGGTATGGCCCCGCTTCCATCTCGATGCCAGTGAAATCCTTTTTGTGAAACTGTTTAATGGAATCCCAACTGTGCAGAAAAGTCCCGCGCACACTCACTGACCTTTGATCATCGAAGACGGCAACATCTCTGAGATACCCGACAAGATTCCGCACGGAGAAGCAGTTTTTGAAAATGTATTGATTTTTGGTGTGTTCATCACTGATTTCGCTCGGGATCATGATATCACCCACCCGGCCAAGCATGGATGCGGATTTGCCCATGATATAAACACCCCGCAGTTCCTTGGCTTCCTGAGCGACCTGAGACATAATATGGTAAGCTGAGAAACCCAGGGGATAATCTATATTTAGAATAAGAGCTCGACTTCTTTTCAGGATACTCAGCCTGCTCCGGTCCAGACGAGAGTCTATGCAATCTGATTGTATACGACTTAGATCGATAATCTGGGTTTCCTGATCTAAGAGCTGGTCATGTATAAAGCGCTGCAGGCCAGCCTCCTCCTCCATCTCATGTTGAATCTTACTCCATTTGGAATCACTCTCCCCAAAGGCGCGCTGGGCACAGTAGTAAAAATTCAGCTTTGCCTCCTCTTCCTCGTCTCTGAGCCTTTTCCACTGGCGTAGAAGCCCTTCAGTGTCGTTTTTAAGCGCGTGGGCGACCGATTCATGACGATAGCGGTAAGCGAATCCCGAGATAAGATTGGCCAGGCTGTGGGTATTGCTGGAGACCAGGTAGAGTGGACGGTCTTCAATCCCGACATCATGGAAATGTTCCAATAGATCAGACCACCATTTCTGAACTTCCCGTTTGGATTCTCTATGGTCCGAGGAAAGCATTTTCACGCGGAAGTTTTTCGGTGCTGCGGCAATAGCGGCTATTTTTTCATCCCAGCGATCCCCCCAAACCTTTGCCAGCATTTCATGGTCAGCGGAGGACATGCCCAATGTCGTTTTCAACTTGTCCCCAATTGCTGAGGCTTTTATCAAGCCGCTTTTAAGGTTTTGGCCTAAGGCGGTGCCCTCAAGACGTTTGTGCATCTTGTTCCATTCAATTTGATATGCGCACAAGGCCGGCATCAGATCATCGATATCCGAAACGCTGGAGGTAAAAACGGCCAGGGTATCGCTTCCATTGAATAAGGCTTTCCGCCGCCTGGCTTGTGCCGGGGCTGTCTCCCAGGAGTTGATGTTCCCATAGCCCCCTGTCCTAAAGACACCCTCATTGGGGCCGATTACCACCCGGCTGACCCGATCCAGATATCCGGGCAACCGCAGCGCGGAATAGAGGAGGGTCGAAACCATTATATCGTCTGTGGCTGCGCCACCGTGGAGGCTGGATGAGATGCCCCGATGGATATTTTCAAGACAGTCCAGGGAGATCTCTTCCGGTCCATTCAGGAATGTATGGTAGGCATTAATGTATTGCTCGATTCGCCTGTTTTCCTCAGGGCGAGGCGACCTGTTCGCCGGTCGTAATTTGTGGATTAGAGTTTTAAGCATCTATCAAAAATAGCGGTCAAGATCAAAAAGGAGAAGGAGGGCAATGATGTCGATCAAAACCAGCACAAATGATATCTGCCTGGTCTTTCCACTTGCCACCTTTAAAATAGTCCAGCTCAGACACCCCCAGATGATTCCGTGGGTAATGGAATGGGTCAGTGGCATGACAATCATTGCCATGAAAAAGGGAATGGCCTCGTCGAACCTTTCCCACCGGACATATATCAATGGCTTTAACATGAATACCCCGGCCAGAACCAGCATGGGCGCCGTGGATAAAGACGGGACCAGGGACAGAAGCGGCGACAGGAACATGAACGGGATAAAAAGTAAACCGGTCACCACCGATGTGAGTCCTGTACGCCCTCCCTCCCGTATGCCGGTCGAGGATTCGACATATGCCGTAGTCGGACTGGTTCCCATTACTGCGGATAGCGTCACGCCGATGGCGTTCACTTTAAGACATTTCACCAGGTTGCGGGGATCGCCTTCCTCATCGACGAGGTCTCCGGCTTCGCACACGCCAACGCAGGTGGAGAAACTGTCAAAAATGCAGGAGAAGAGTATGACAAAAATTACGGGCCACAGGGAAAAACTGGCCGCACCGATCACGTCGAGATGCAACAACAGACTGAAATCGGGTGCCGCATACCACCCATGCCAATTGACAACCGTGCCTTGGACGTGATCGATAGACGAAGCAATACCCCAGAAACGCCCGATGGGCCATGCCAGCAACGTTGTGGCAAGAACGCCGATTATAAAGCTGCCACGCACCTTCCGAACCACCAGCACGGCGGTGATTATAAAACCTGCGATAAAGGTCAGTGTGGTCGCATTCAGCTTGCCGTGGGTCCAGCCGCCGGCATTTGAGCTTACGATGAATCCGGCGGATTCGAGACCGATCATGGCGATAAACAGACCGATCCCTCCGGCCAGCCCGTAGCGGAGCATGGGCGGTATGGCGGAAAGCAACCTTTTCTTTCGGTCTATGATCATCAACAACATGAAGATGATGCCTGCGTTGAATACACAGCCCAAGGCTACTTCATACGGTACACCCTCAGCACGGGATATGGCGTAGACGAACAACTGATTGATGCTCATGCCGGGGGCTACCAGAATAGGGTTGTTGGTGTATAAACCCATCAGGATACTGGTAAACGCGCTGACAAGCACCGTTGCAGTGAGGACCGCGGCATAAGGCATACCTGCCGTTTGAAGGATGGCGGGATTTACCACGATAACATACATCCCTGACAAGAAAGTGGTAACTCCTGCAAGGATTTCAGTCTTCACGTTCGTGCCGTTGTTTTTTAGATCAAAAAAGTCAGTCATTTTGAACAGATAAAGTTTTGCAGTTGCTATTGTTATTAACTGCGCCAATTTTTAAAAAATGCCGGATTCGATTTTGGAAGCTGACCTGCTTAACGGCTTCCATAAACTGCTTCAGGAGCTTCCGTGTTCCAGTCATGTCCTCTAGTTGTTGTTAGCTCATTGGGTGTGCCAATATTTTCTCCAAATGTCAAATTCGATCGCTCAATGAATGATGTATTGATAGTCTTGCTCACTTTTGATTCATCAAGAATCCGGAAAATATCTTCGGGATTGCCAAAGATAATATTCTACTCAACTTTGATTCCGAGTCTATGGCTGTCCAGATCCAGTGGCGACCATATTGTTGCTCGAAATCTTCTTGGGAAAGAGCTTTCTTTTTTTTACAAAGCCCCACAGTTCATCGAGCTGGCTCTCATTGAGACAAAGATCGTTGATTAAATTTTCAAGTACCATTTCCCAACCTTTCTTTCGTAATATGCCTCCTGATAGTTTAGCAAAACCCTGAAAATAATCAAGAATAATAATGAAAGGCGAATTTACCCTGGTAAAACCCGAATTCAGGGTCTTAGGAGGAATATTCTTTCTTGAAGACCGGACGGATGCTGTGATAAGAGGACACCCGTATCGAAATGAGATTTTAGGATCAAGGAGGTTATGCCCAGGGATGCAGGAAGTTGATACCATCATATCAGGAGGAAGAATCCTCACGTCGGACGAAAAAGATTCCATCATTCATAGTGGCTCTATCGCCATAGATGGAGATACGATTGCCGGCATCGGCAGGTCCGAAGATATAGAAGTGAGCTTTTCAGGCCGCAGGACCATAGATGCCCGCAATTGTCTGGTCATGCCCGGCCTCATCAACAGTCATACTCACGCGGCGATGACGTGCTTCAGAGGCATAGCAGACGACATGGCATTAATGGACTGGCTGAACAATTACATATTCCCCGCTGAGGCCAGAAATGTTGATCCGGAACTGGCCTACTGGGGCAGTATGCTTGCATGCGCTGAGATGATAAAATCGGGGACAACGACCTTCTGTGACATGTACCTGTTTGAGGATGAAACTGCTCAGGTTGCCCGCCAGGCCGGGATGCGGTGCCTCCTTGGAGAAGGTCTCTTCGATTTTCCCTCGCCCAACGCAAAAACTCCCGAAGAGGGGTTTGCATACATCCGCATGCTTATCGACAAGTGGGCCGACGACCCACTTGTCAGCATTATAGTGGAGCCACATTCACTTTACACATGTTCGCCTTCCCTTCTCAAAAATGCCAAGGCTCTGGCCGATGAATACAACCTTCCGTTAGCAACCCATTTTCTTGAAAATAAGATGGAAGCAAAACAATTAAAGGAAAAATTCGGTAAAAGAGCAACTGCATTCTTAAGGGATATTGGTTGGCTTGATGAACGTTTTTTAGCTTTTCACTGTGTCTGCATGGATGAAGAAGATATAAAAATGTTCGCCGACCACGGCTGCAAGATCGTTCACAATCCCGAAAGTAATATGAAACTGGCTTCCGGAACCGCACCCATATCGAGCATGCTGGAACATGGTATTACCGTCGGGCTGGGAACCGACGGCTGCGCCAGTAACAATAATCTTGATATGTTCGGTGAGATGAGTACGGCCGCAAAGCTTGAAAAGGCCGAAATGCTCGACCCCACGGTAATGTCCGCGAAAACAGTAGTGCGAATGGCAACTCGAGACGGCGCTCACGTGCTGGGAATGGAAAATATTACAGGATCTCTAAAGTTAGGCATGAAGGCGGACATTATAATTATTGATCTCAACAAACCTCACCTTACCCCGATGTATAATGAATATTCCCACATTGTTTATGCGGCGGGAGGATCAGACGTGGAAACTGTAATGATAAACGGCAGGATAGTGATGGAAAATCGCCGGCTTCTTACAATCAACGAGAACGAGGCTATGGAGCGGGTAAGAAAGATAGCGAAAAGGATTAAAAGAAGTCTGGAAGTATAGGAAACAGTTGCTAATCTGTGTTCTCACTATACCGGGAGACTTTAGCCTCCATTCATTACACTGGACAGCTGAAATCGTCCCCGTCAGCCAGGTTTCAATGGCCTTCAGCCCGAGACTCAAAACTTTTCTCTTTTATGGGTAAAAATTGTTATAAATTATTGACACAACAGTTGCTCTTATAATAGTAAAAGCGTTTACTGATCGAGGATTTAAAAACGGTGTGTAAGCGCAACTTTGGTTCTTACCCGCACAATAAAAGCACCAAGTGGCATTTGATACATGAGTAGTTGCCGGAAATAAATCATGCAGGAGGAAAAGATGGAAATAAGGAAGGTATGCGTTTTGGGCGCAGGTCTGATGGGTAGCGGCATCGCTCAGGTTTGCGCACAGGCGGGCTATGATGTCTCCATGAGGGACATAGAACAGCGTTTTATCGACGGTGGTATGGATAGCATAAAAAAGAATCTCTCTCGCAGCGTATCAAAGGGAAAGCTGACATCCCAGGAAATGGATGCCGTCCTTGGGAGGCTTAAGCCCACTCTGGACCTGAAAGAGGCTGCTGGTGACGCAGACATAGTTGTCGAGGTGATTATAGAGGTAATGGATGTAAAGAAGAAGGTATATGCCGAGCTGGAAGAGATAGTGCCGGACCGGTGCCTCTTTTTCACCAACACATCCGGCCTCAGCATCACGGAGATAGCATCCGTTACAAAAAGGCCGGATAAATTCATAGGCACTCATTTCTTCAATCCTGTGCCGGTCATGCGTCTTCTGGAAATCATAAAAGGTTATGAAACATCCGAAGAGACACTGGAGATTGCGAAAGGCTGGGGGAAAAAGATCGGCAAGGAGGTCATCGTCGTAAAGGAATCTCCCGCCTTTGCTGTAAACAGGGTTCTGTGCACCATGCTGAACGAAGCGTTCTATGCCCTGGGCGAAGGAATCGCAAGCGCGGAAGACATAGACAAGGGAATGGTGTTGGGATGTAATCATCCGATTGGACCTCTGGCGCTCTCCGATCTTGTCGGCCTGGACACACTTCTGCATGTTATAGAAGGACTCCACGAAGAACTGGGTGACAAATACAGACCTGCCCCCATATTAAGGCAACTGGTAAGAGCAAGGCGATACGGCAGGAAGACAGGCAAAGGCGTATACGATTACAGTAAATAACAAGGATAATTTATAAACAAACAATGGAGGAAAAAATGGATTTTGAACTGCCCGAAGAAATGAGAATGTTGCAGGATATGGCCTACAAGTTCGCCCAGGCGGAAATAGCGCCTATCGCAGAAGAATGTGACAAGGAGGAAAAATATACGCCAGAGATCCGGAAGAAAGGCGCGGAAAACGGCCTCGTCTGCTCGTGGATACCGGAAGAATATGGCGGATCAGGTGTTGGAATACTTGGTAATTCCCTGGTAACGGAACAGGTCTCAAGAGTCGACATGGGCATCGGCCTTAATATAGTGGCAGCCGGATTTGGATGCGAAGCGGTTTATTACTTCGGCACGGAAGAACAGAAGAAAGAATATCTGCCTCCGGTGTGCAGCGGCGAGCAGGTGAGCGCGGGCGCATTTACGGAACCGAATGCCGGAACGGACGTGGCCGGATATGGAACGAGGGCTGTGAAAGACGGTAGTGACTATATAATCAACGGAAGCAAGACGTTCATTACGAATGGAAGCGTCTGCGACTGGATGGTATGCCAGTGCATCACCAATCCCGATGAAAAGACACACCATAAGTTCAGCCAGATAATAGTCCCCGCTGACGCTACCGGTGTCACAAGAACTAAGATCCACGGCAAGATGGGAATCAGGGCTAGCGATACCGCTGAGATCGCCCTCGAAGATGTCCGGGTACCCCAGGGAAATCTGCTCGGTGAAGAGGGAAAAGGCTTTTACCAGTTAATGCATTTCTTTGATATAACAAGGATTATGGTAGCCTCGCAGGCGCTCGGAATTTCTCAGGGTTGCCTCGATGAAGCCGTTAAGTATTCCAAGGAAAGAACCGCTTTCGGTAAA
>Ga0222681_1000529_pt1 | contig 13222 bp, 15 predicted proteins | sample AntAcemetage1006_FD_179844 | JGI IMG/M metagenome (GOLD analysis project Ga0222681, IMG submission 179844) | Saline water microbial communities from Ace Lake, Antarctica - #1006 | ecosystem: Environmental > Aquatic > Non-marine Saline and Alkaline > Saline | place: Antarctica: Ace Lake... | reverse complement strand
TTTCCATCATCATTCCGATCCCCGATCAGGTCGAGGACAAGGTTATCGATTCTGGATTCCCGCGTTCGCGGGAATGACGGCTGCGGTATATCATCCCAATCTCCGTTTTCACGGGGACAAGCTTTAAATGGTAATGCTCCCTTCTTCATAGTATCGATCAGTGGCAAATTCTCTCCCGTCTTTGAGATGAATAACATACGACGCAAAACAGACAGAGGGGTATATCACAAAAACGGCCGCGGCTATTGTTGTGAGCAGCTTTTTCATAGGAATTCCTTTTATGGCTTCAAAAGTCCAAAAGACAGTGGGCGGTGTGCAGTGGGCAGTGGGAAGTGACAACGGAATGACCAATGACTAATGACCAATGACCATCTGTTGTCCAACATCGAATTCCAAATGGCCGCCCCGGATGGGCAGCGCCGGTATAGACAGCATATGATATCCAGTTGTTGACAAAACAAAAACATAAATATTTTCAAGACGGCAAGGCATCAGACGTTTGCTCCATGCTTTTGTCTGGCACATTAGCAGAGGCAAGTAATGGCGATTTATTTTCTTGAGTTATTCGAATTAAGAACCGCAAGGCTTCATTCACTGATTCAGAGTTGGGAAACACTTCAGCTACATCCGCTTCTATACGAACTGTTGGTCCATAAAAACTCTTTCGCTCAGTGCCAACCTTTCTTACCTTTAAACCCTTTAGATCATATTCCGGACGAAGTTCATCGTCCTTTTCAACATTATCCTTCTTCATAATCTTTTCGCTCCTTTCGATTGGAATGTTCGAATACTGGAAAGTTGGCCCCGGTGAAATAAAAAGAGGTTTCATGGGGTAAAAATAATGAGTTTAGGGTCATAAGCTCTGTATTGAAAGATGAGCGTCCAATCACGCCAAGGCGTGAAAAACTAATGTCGAACGCTGCGGCTCAGACGCGCGGTTTACGGCGTCGTTTTGTAGCCGCTTGTTATGTTTGAAAACAATTATAATTGTCTCAATGGCTCTTTAATTCGAGGCCATTAATGAAACCCTTAACAATTTCTTCGAAATTTGAGGAATTATCCTCGTTTATAAAAAAACCGTTCCAACAGATTGAACTGTTCCAGGCGCTTGATCCGCTGAACCCCGATAGGTCGCATCTACACAGGCTGTTGCTCAAATGCATTATTCATATGCAGGCCCGACGCTTTAAGCTTATTCTATGTTTGCACCGACAACAGCGGCCATCTGCATCATGTTGATCGTCTGGCCTTCTTTTAGATTTGTAAGGTCAGTGACCTTGCCTGATTTGCTTTTGGATTTTGTGTTTTTGAAGATCGGGAGCAAACTCGCATCAACCACAATGAACTTGCCTGCGTTTTCAGGCTTTCCATTTTCAGTCTTTGTCTGAAGTTTATTCGCTTTAATATAGTCCCATAGTTTTTTGGTGATCTCTGTCCTGGGAAGTTCTGTTACTCCCAGAAACTCTGCCAGCTCATTTCTCAACTTTACCGGTTTCATCAATCCTTTTGCTTCTGCCATTTTTAACTCCTTTATGTTTTAATTTATGGATTAATTACTGTATTTCTTAGGTTTATTTGTAGCATAACGATGAGGTCACCTGTCGGTGTGAAGCGCAACGGAATATCGGTCAGGTGGGCTGACAGATTCGGCGATGTCTATCAAGTCACACCAAGCGATTGCGCCACTTCTTTGGGTCCCTGGATGTATGGAAGATGCAGTAGACTGTCACCTTCCCACCGGCGTACTCGTAAAAGATGGCGTACGGAAATCGCCTCACCAATGCCCGACGATACTCCTCGTGGACTTTCGCGTGGAGTTCAGGCATGCGACAAATTGTCTGAAGAGAGGCGTCCACACAGCCGAGAAACTCTTCCCCCAAACCAGGCCGACGATCTTCGTACCAACAATATGCCTCATCGACGTCCTGTTGTGCTTCCGGCGCGATTATTAGTTCAGCGGCCATAGCGACTTCGAGCCCTGCGTTTTACCTCGTCCCACGAAAGCCCCGAAGCCGGGTTTCTCATCAAGTTGGCCTTTCGACGAGCCAACTCCTCCTTTTGCCATTCATGCACAGGAACCTCTGACGGGGTAGCCGCCAGATCGTCCCAGAGATCTTCCACCAGCTGTAGCTTCTCTGGCGGACTCAGGTCGAATATGGAAACAGCCTTTAAATTCATTGTTACCTCCTGTAAGAGAGTCGGTGTCACATCTTGATTAGGGCATTAAGCCTATCAAACTTATCCTTGAATGTTTTTTCCTCACGGAGCCTTTTTCTGCCGTAAGAGATGGTGTTTGGTTGGCCATCGCCTCCTGTTCGTCCGGCAAATCCTTTATCTATTCAATCTCCATTACAAGCCCTTATTGAATCCCGATGACCCCGCCATATCGTTTAAACTTTATCTGGCCCCCTTCCTCATAATATTGCTCAGTGGCGAATTCTCTCCCGTCTTTGAGATGGATGATATACGATGAAAAAGAGACACAGGGGTATATGACAAAAACCGCCGCGGCGATGACTGTCAGTAGCTTTTTCATAGGAATTCCTTTTGTGTGTTCACCAGATAGGGGGTTTCTCCTTGTCTCTGCGGCTCGGTGTGATTCCTAATGAGAAACCGGTTAGGACAGTAAGTTATTTCAAGCCCCTTTCCCTCACGAAAACGGCGCCTCCCTGTTCCAGCAACTTGATCAACTCCCTGCTAGACATGGAAGGCAATTTAGGCATAAGAAGGTACCTCATGGACTTCAAGTGGCCTCAGAAGCAGGCCTTCCGGGGGGTCACGATACCATTCGGGCTCGGTGTCCCTAAGGAATTCAATAAATTCTTCCGTGGGTACATGCGAGACTATGGTTTCAGGATGTTCTCGAAGATCTTCAAGATACAATTCAATTGCAGCCCTGAGATTCTTTTCCACATCTGCCAAACCCTCTCCTCTCGCAGAAACATTAAGTTCTAAACAAATAGCAACATATTCAAGCCGACTCTTACGGACTATGGCGGTATATTTCTTTTCCATTCCAATCTCCATTCGGATGAAACAGTGTTAACTGTGTAACGGGTCGGTGGCAGGCTTGTTCTCTTACTGGATAATATCCTTCAAATTTTAATAGTTGTCAATACAGGAATTAGTGTCAATCTTGATTAGGGGATTAAGCCGATCAACTTTATCCTTAAATGTTTTCTTCTCACGGGGCCTTTTTCTGCCGTAAGAAATGCTGTTTGCTTGGCCATCGCCCCGTGTTCGTACGGCATACCCTTTATCTCTTCAATCCCCCTTACAAGGTCTTATTGAATCCCGATGACCCCGCCATATCGTTTAAACTTTATCTGGCCCCCTTCCTCATGGGAGCATTACCGGTTTGTTAAAGCCGGAACCCTCCCGAATCATCTCCGCAAACGTAGGACGTCATTCCCGCGACCCCATAACGTCATTCCCGCGAACGCGGGAATCCAGTCTATTGACATATATCTGCATACAAGTCCCGCCATTCGGAATTTTTCTCTTCTACCAGTTCTACATTCCATGCTCTTCTCCATTTTTTGAGCTGTTTTTCCCTTTTCATAGCGTTTTCGGCATCTTCATGGATTTCGTAATAAACGAGCCTTTTAATTCCATATTTTTTTGTAAAACCTTCAGCAAGACCGTTCTTGTGCTGCCATACTCTTTTAACGATATCAGAAGTTACACCCAAATAAAGCGTTCCATTCCGCTTACTGGCCAGCATGTAGACATAAAAGAGTGAAGAGGGTAGCGTGAAATGACCGACACGCTGGTTCAAAATATTAGTGGACTTCTTTCAGATGTACAACGGGTTGCGCGTCAGGCTCATGCACAATACAGCCCCGAAGTAGACACTGTCATCCATGAACAATGCCTCAATGCCAATCGCATAGAGCAACTGTTGGATGGTATCCTCGATTTCTGCTTCGATCCTGAGATGCTGCGTTTGTACAAAAAGACTAAAGAAAACAAAGATGCCGAAAGCCGCAAGGCACTGCAAAAGAAGCTGAAGGGCTACTTAAAGCAGATGGAGAAAAAGAAGGCTGCCGAGTCGCGTCAGCTTTTAAAAGAACGTTTTGACTATCCCATTTTTATGTACGAGGCGGAAAAGGTCGGCATATCCGCTACAGGCGAAGAAGATCAGAACGAACTCTATCCTAACGCGAACCAGCCGGAAGAAACCGAAAAGACATGTTTGGAATGGTATCGTGATTTCTTAACCGACCCTGAAGGGTTTATAGGGGAGGAATAGTCCATGGGCTCAGCTTTTCCAATGCAGGTCACAAGCTTTCGGGAGCTGGAACGATGGGACGTGAAATATTTTACTGGGCGTATAGTTTCCAAATACCCTCTCGTGCCGCTGTCAAAAATCGTTTACGAGCACAATGAAAAAATTCGCCCCTCAACATACCCGGATCAGTCTTTCAAGATACTGGGTGTCAATAATACCTCTGGAATTTTTCATGCCTATGATACGCTTGGGAAAAAGATCAAGCAGCCATATAAGAAGGTTTCTGCTGGGGATTTTGCCTACAACCCTTACCGTATAAACGTAGGGTCGATCGGGCTCGTGCCGGAAGAGCATGACGCAGGATACATAAGTCCCGCATATGTAGTTTTCGGTGTTGATAAAAAAAGGGTCCTGCCTGAGATCCTGTTATTCATTTTGAAATCGGATTTCTTTAACAAGTCACTTCGGGCCGCGACAGCTGGATCTGTTCGGATGAACTTGACCTATCCTTTATTGCTTAATTTAAAGATCCCTATCGCTCCAATCGAAGTCCAGACTAAAATCATAGAGTATCTTGATTATGCTCAGGAAAAGTCTTCAAAATTATTGCTTGCCGCAGAACATAAGAGAAAAGAAATAGAGACTTTTCTGTATTCATCTCTTGGTGTTCCTTCATATCGCAAAAAAAATCAACAAAAAAAATGTTTAAAGTTGAATGGCAAAATGTAAGCCGTTGGAGCTATGGATTCTTGAAAAGAGAACTTCTGGGACTTGGTGGGATCAAGAAATCGACCTTTCCTATATATGAATTAGGTGATTTTACAATAAACACACTTAATGGATACTGTATTAGGCCATCATTGAAACCCACAACCACTAAAACGCTAAAGCTGAATGCCATATCCCCATCAGGCTATTTGGATAAAAAACAGAGCAAATTTGTTAGAGTGGATCAAAAAATAAAGGATAGGGCGCTGTCTTATGTTTGGAGAAAAACATTTCTTCCTGTTATGACTATATTCATTTTGGCTGACCCAGAAAAATTTATTTTTTAGGGTTGGGTTTTTTTTATACTCTTTGTCCAGTTCTTCTATAACGCCAAGACAGTACTTTTTTCTTCCAAATGGGTTTTTCAACAATGGTCGGATGTTCTGGGCAAGTCTGAAATAGGAACAGGAATCTACAATGATATTGCAGGAAGGCATTAGCAGAGCTCTTCATAAAGGTAATGAGCATCTGCCAGCGGTAAATTGAGAAGATTCTGGATGAACCCGGCAGATTTCTTATTATCTTTTAGAAATGATATCAATACCTCAAAGAAGGGGCTTTGAAATGACTTTTTCGAGCAGGACATATATTCGGCGGCTGTAGGTTTCTTGTTTTCAAATAAAGACCCTGAAACGGTATGAAAATGCCTGTTAAAAACCGTCGTGGCCTTAAAAATCGCTCTATTCGTCTCAAGGTCGATTTCAGGTTCGTTTATATGACTCGCATACTTATTGATCTCATAATAGACAGTTAGGGGCGAAACGACTAATTTATCAGCGATTGCCTTTAGCCGATTGATCTGTTTAGGGGCGGTGCGCAATCGGCGTATTTGAATATATTCGCTTTCAGCAGTCTCTTCGTCTATCAGAAGGGCTCCTGCAAAGGCATCCGCAAAGTCTTCTGCGTCGTCGCTTTTTAAATCAGGGGATTTAACATGCCCCAACCCGTGGGCCATCCAGAATTTAAAATCATGTATCTTGCTGTCCAGGTTGAAGTAGATCCACGTTGTCATGGTCTTGGGGAGGTAAATGTGCAAGGCATTTTCATGCTGTTCTTTGGCCCCCCAAAAAACCGGTATAATGACAGCATGATACTGATTGAAAAAAGATATAAGGCTTTGAAAGGAAATCTCCGATGCCCCGGTTGCGCCGATCTCTTTTCTAATCTCTTTGGTAACTTTATGGATGTATTCATAATCCTGTCTTGGCTTAATCAAAGAAGGGGGCCGAGAGAAATGATCAAAGGGCAGGTAAGGCACGAGCTTTTCCAAAAGAGAGCCCATATATTTAGCGGACTCAATATAATCCTTTGAAATTTTATGCCTGCCTTTCTTTCTGAAGGCGATTAGCGGTTCCTCCTCAGTCACTATTCTTACCACAATTTCATCAAAAGAGAGCTTCAGTATTTTTGCGAGCCTCAAAAGTTTTTCCGGCCGAGGAAATTTTTCCTTTTTCATCCAGTTTGAAATAATTTGTCGGGAGACACCCAGTTCTGAGGCCAATTTGGACTGAGTTAAACCCATTGCCTCAAGCTTCTCGGCGATGTTTTTTATATTTAATTCCCTATCAGGGCGTTTTTTTTGCATAATGCCTCTATGAGGCTGTCCGAGAATGGCTATTTTTCCCAATCTCTGCGTCAGACTCAAATTATAATCCTCGAAATACTTCCATGTATTCCTGTGCTTATAATTTTCGCCTTCCTTGATCTTGAAAAAACTATCTCATTCTTGGACAGCCTCCTATGTATATCAGATGTGTTGATCGGGCATAAATGAACATATCAAAAGCAGGGATGTAGTGGTTCTCTGGGATCAACGGTCAAAACAAAGGGGTAGAAGAGTTTCGGCCTGATCTTCCCATTTTTGAGGCAGAAATCCATTGATAATTGGCTAACCAGCATGTAAGTGATAGTTGAAGTAGCTTCTTAGGAATGGACAATAATCAATTTGTCAACTTTTGTCAACCAAAAAGATAATTTTTTACAGATTGCAGTTTTTCATGCCTCAACTTCGTTTGAATTGGGACCAAGCCAAAGGCTTGATGACATTAGCATAATATACATAATCAGGGAGCATTTTGATCCTTAGAACGCCTATTTTGAGGCCGGAAGTGGCTGTCTGAGAGACAGAAAGCAACGGTTCAATGCGATCCCGGGAGCCAGCGGGCGCCACATTTTGGGTCACATTATCTTCAATCATAAGGGGTATTACAGCTTTCTGGAGCAGGGGGACATGACTCGTGCCCAAAAAGCCAAATAGAAAAAGGATCGAACATGAAATCAAAACCTTCTTCCCACAAATGGATCTTCCGTGCCCGTTTCAGGCGGAATGCCTTTGGTTGGCGTTCGCAGCCAGCCATAAAGCGGGTCAGAGAGGCCGTGTCTGAGATAAAAAAGATTGCGCGAAAAGATCCCCTATTGGGAGCGGAAGGGGCGGTTTTGCTTTTGGAAAAGCTCTCACCGGCCCTGGAACATGTAGACAGTTCGTCGGGCGCCATCGGTACGGCCGTCAACAAAGCCATTGATGCATTGGTGGCCATGATTGTAAAGGCTCCGGCAGATGATGATCTGAGGGACAAGTGGCTGGAACGTCTCTGGGAGTCCTTTCAAGAAGACGATATACCCTATATTGAAACCCTTGCCGATTTCTGGGGAGATCTCTGCGTAAGTCCCGAACGGGCCTCACAATGGGCCGACCAATTGATGCCGCAGGTTCGCCTGTCCTGGGGACCGGATCCGGAACTGCGCACCTACTACAAAGGTACTACCGCCTGCCTGAGTGCCTTGCTCAAGGCCGGGCGGGAGGAGGAGCTCCTCGCCCTGCTCGATCTGGCGCCTTACAAATCATGGGATTTCCGGGAATGGGGTGTGAACGCTCTGATTTCCATGGGTAAAAAGGCCGAAGCTCTTCGGTATGCAGAGGACTCTCGGGGATTGAATGACAGCCCTGTTGCTATCGCTCAGGCCTGTGAAGAAATCCTGCTTTCAAGCGGGATGACCGAAGAGGCCTACAACCGCTACGCCATCGAGGCCAATCAAAAGACCACTTATCTCGCTACCTTTCGCACCATTGCCAAAAAATACCCGCACAAGGAGGCGAGCCGTATCCTTCGTGATCTGGTGGCCAGCACGCCGGGAGAGGAAGGCAAGTGGTTTGCCGCGGCCAAGTCGGTAGGGCTTTACGGGGAAGCTATTGCTCTGGCGAACCGGACGCCCTGCGACCCGAAAACCCTCACCAGGGCCTCACGGGATATGGTGGAAACAGAACCGATTTTCGCTATGGAGGCCGGGATGGCCGCAATCAGGTGGCTGGTCGAGGGCTACGGTTACGATATCACCGGCATGGACGTGCGGGAGGCCTATGACTATGCCATGAAGGCCGCTGAAAACGCCAGATGCAAGGGCGAAGTCTTTGATCGGGTCCGCAAACTGGTTGCGGGAGAGGTCTTCGGAGAACGGTTCGTCACCAAGATCCTCGGTCAGGAACTCGGTTTAAGGCAGATGTAGGGGCAACGGTCAAGGGTTACTTGACCGTTCGACAATCAAAACTCGCGAGAATTAGTTCGGAACAAGCCAACAGCTTGATGAGAGCTGCATAATATGTATTATAAGAAGGAGGTTAGAAGCAGTGAGTTATTTAGCATGAACGAATCCATTCTCATAGAAAAACTCATGAAGATTGAAGCGCTGTTCGCAGGGGCTACCACCCCGGGAGAGCGGGTTTCTGCGGATCTGGCGCGTCAGCGCATATTGATGAGGCTTAAAGAACTCCTTCCAAAGGACCCGCCGGTCGAGTACAGGTTCACCTTCACGGACATGTGGTCTCGAAAGGTCTTTGTGGCCCTGTTGCGTCGTTATGATCTGAAACCCTATCGGTATTACCGGCAGCGCTACACAACGGTCATGGTTCAGGTCCCGAAGAGTTTTGTCGTGGAGACACTCTGGCCTGAATTCGAGAAGATCAATTCGGAGCTGCAGGACTATTTGCAGGACATCACCCAAAGGGTCGTAACCCAGGTCCTCCATGAGGACAGTTCCGATGCGGAGGTTGTGGAAGAACCTCTACAGATCGGTACGAACCAAAATCATGTTTCAGAAAGCCGAATCATTCCTGAAGATGAAAATACAGGAGGACCTCCTGATATTCGGAAAAAAAGAGATTCCAAAAAGAGAAGAAGGGGAAAGAGAAAAAAGAAAAGGCGTAATCGTTAGGGAGAACTCGTAAGAATAAGAAAAGGAGAATCTGCATGAACATTGATCAAGAAGCAATCGCAGCAATGTACAAGGGTCTTAAGGCAAGGACCAGGTCCAGAGTGAACCAGGCCGTAAAGATGATTGTTAAGGCCAAAGAGAGGGGCGAAAAGGTGGTTGCCGTGGTCGGGAGCGGGCCGAACATCCACGAGGGGGTGACGACGCTTATTGCGGAACTTATGCATAAGGGGCTTATCGACGGGGTCTCCACCAGTTCTGCGGTTATCAACCATGAGATGGCCGGCACCTTGGAAAGGGTAAAGCGGTTTGACGGCGAGGTCTTTGGTTTTGAAGCGGAGAAACTCCCATGCGACGGGCAGTTTGAGGTCAGCATGCTTTCAAAGGCCCGCTTGGAGGAGTACCAGCGCGAAATCTATATTGATACCGGGCTTTACCGCAGGATGAGACGGGCCAGAGGGAATGTTATCATCAAGGTTGCAGGAAATATGGCCTATCCCACCGGCCTTCGCACGGAAAGATTGGCACGTGACGTCCTTGCCCTTTCTAAACGATGCGGTCTCCCCTTTGAGCAGGTGGCTGGTTACGGCGCTGACCCATACACGATGATAGGGGCGGGGGCGCTTAACAATATCCCGGTGCTTGTTACCGTGCCTCAGTTGGTGGGAGGCGGGGAGGTGGGTCTGGCAGTCGGTGATTCCATTCCCCTGTCCGAGAGGAGCCAGCGGATTGCTGAACTTCTTGGCAGCGCCGATGTGATTATCGAATCTGCACTTGCGTTTTCACAGGAAATCCATGACGGGCCCTTTGAGCTCTTTACCGGTCATGGTATATGGTCTGACTGGGAAGGGGGGTGGACCTATTCTCTGAGAAACAAAAAAATTATCAGAATAGACCTCGATCCTAATTTAGAGAAGGCGTGGACAAAGGAGAGGGAATCGGGGATGGTATCAGACGCGGTCGATAAGGGTCTTCCCAAGACGAAGTCCATGCGTATCCCTTTTCGCATGGAGATGTCGGGGTTTGCCAGGATACCGGGGAGCGTCCCGGTTGTGGGTGATATAGGCGAGGTATGGCCTGTAATGGCCACAAGGGTTGCAAAGGCCCTTGGTGTCAAATTGGACCAAATGAGCTACAAACAGTCTCTTCCTGCCGGGGAAAAATTCCGGGAATGGATTGTAAGACGGGTAAAACCGGTTGACAGAGAGCAGATGTTCGCGGCCGTTCGGGAACTCGCATCTGGCTCAAGCTGAGCCTGCCCCTTAGTTGCATAAATAAAATGGCAAAATAAGTTTGAAAACTACAAATATAGGCCATTCCTTCATTTTTGATGCTTTCCTGGAATCCGCTGCAGATGGTATTCTGAAAGCAGGGAAAAACAGCCGTTTTATTTACCCTGTGGGAAAGCCGAGGATACTGCATCTCCTGCGTTGTCGAGGGTTCGCGGTAAAGTGCTACAGCTTCACCCTCGACGCCTAAGATCTGCGGCATCCTCGACTTTTGCAACGTTGGGGTTTGCTTTGAGATGGACCACGGTAGCCCCCCAGCCCGAAGGGCCGGAATCAAGGCTGAAGTCTAAGACATTGGGGTGTTTTTCAAGCCGGGCATGTACTATCCGGCGGAGGACACCTTTGCCCTTTCCATGAATGATCCTGACTTCATAGATCCCCTTCTTGAGACACGCCCAGAGGTACTCTTCTACTAAGGAAGACACATCGCCGGGGGCAAAGGTGTGCAGGTCCAGGGTCCCGTCGATGGGGATTTCAACCGGATCAGAATCTATTTGAGTCATATTGTTTCCAGGTTCAACTGATCCCCAAAGGCTTCTAAGATTTCCTTGTTCAATGCTTCAAGGTCTTTTTCTGTTTCCACCTCCACCACGAGATCCCGTTCATCCAAGACCTTTAGGAAGCCATATCTCTTGACGATCTCTATTACCTTTTTTACATCAACGGTTACCCACCCCTTCATCCTCAGGACCAGTTCGTCACCTTTAAAGGCCCGTTCGATGGTCAGGTCAACATCCCTTTTCTTGGCATCCCATCCGATCAGGGCCGGCTTGACAATAACCGGCGTTACCGGATCGTGCATGGCAGCGCATGTAAACCATAGTTTTGTCCGGATCATAGTTTATCTCCTTTGATGTCTCTTTACTTCTATCACACTTAACAGTTTTGCCCCCTTTCTTTTACAGCAAATAGAGTATTTTTGAAAGCTTTCTTAAAAATAATGCAGCGAAAAGAGGCGGCTTGACACTCAATCCTCTTTCCCCTATTATCGTCCCTGCAAGAATTTGACAAGGTTAGACAGATTTGTGAATGGTGTGTGCAGTTTTCTGGACAGCTTTTCTCAATGCAAAATCGTATACAAAAGGGGGGTGATAGGGAGGAAAAAAGGTAATAATTAGTCACTGAACATTTTTTGTCTCAAGAAAAGGAGGAGGAGTAATGAAAAAATTGATTATTTTTGTCGCCGCTTTTGCCATTGTGCAATTAACAATAGCCATAACACCCGCAATTAGTGCAGATACGAAACTCTGGGACGTTTACAATAATGTTCTTAAGAAGGCAAAATATGTCGATCTGACCCATGCATTCAGCCCCACCATAGCTGTCTGGCCTGGGTTTGGAAACGCCAAGTTCAAACCGGCCGTAGCTGGTCGTGAATACAAGGGATATTGTAAGAAAGGTGAGGCCTTTGATTACAAGAAGCATGGATTTATTGCCAGCTCTTATGAACTTGTGACGGACCAGTACGGGACTCAGTTGGATCCGCCCGCCCACTTTTATGAGTATGGCGCAACAATCAGTGATCTTCCTGCCACCTATTCCATCAGGCCGCTCGTGATCATCGATATTCACGAAAAAGTGAAGAAAGATCCCGGATATCATGCAACAATCCAGGATATTAAGGCATGGGAAGCCAAGTACGGCAAAATCCCCGCGGGATCTGTGGTGGCCATCCGTTCTGACTGGCACAAAAAATGGAAAGAGACAGAACGATTTGCGCAGAAACCATTTCCAGGGACCAAGCTTGATGCCCTAAAGCTCCTCCATCTTGAGCGAAAAATCCTTTTTCACGGGCATGAACCTCTGGATACCGATACCACCCCGAATCTTGAGGGAGAAAACTGGCTGCTCAAAAACAACTTCTGCCAGGCCGAGGGGATGAAAAACCTGGACAAGGTACCCGAGGCAGGTGCCCTTATCCTTATAGGCTTTGCAAAGCCTGAAGGTGGGACAGGTGGTTACGCAAGATATATTGCTGTATGTCCGGCCGGTTGGAAATACGGAAAATCAATTGCAGAACTTCCTGGCGCTCCGCTTCCAAAGCAGCCTTATCCCAACAAGAGGGATAAAAATGGCGTCTTGAGACCTACACCGCCAGGGAAGTAAGCAAAGAGGGTGTGAGAACAAAACCCGCCTTAAATAAGCCGCCCCTGCAATGGCATCTCCGCCGGATGTGGGGGCGGTTCTTCGAAGCTGGAGTGATGGAGTAGCAGAGTAATAGGATGTTGCAGATTCCAGTCTTGATTTGATCCCTTTCTATTGCAACCCTTGATGGTCTCGTAAAAAGTCTCGAAGGCCGTCTCTCCCGCGGAAGCGAGAGTCTCCCGTTGCGGGGGGATTGATTTTACTGGATTCCCGCTTTCGCGGGAATGACGACAACGGGTGCTTTCCGACTTTTTACGAGTTTGTCAACCCTTTATCATACAAAGTGCTGTCTTGGGCATCAAATGTGATCTTCAAAATCCTCCGGGTCCTTGACGTGACCTTGAAACGATCATCAATCCTGATGCCGCAGACCCAAATCAGTTCATTCCCCTGAAGCAATATCGGTAAACGTGCTCTGACATGGGATGGGATCTTCATGTCAATGAAAAAACTTTTTAGCTTTTTGTGGCCTGTCATTCCCAAGGGGACGAACCTGTCACCGGGCCGGAAGTTTCTGAGTGTTAATGGATAGGTGATTCGGTCTGCGTCCAAACAGGCGGCCCAGGGGGAGGTCTTCAGCTCT
>Ga0222681_1000504_pt1 | contig 13634 bp, 12 predicted proteins | sample AntAcemetage1006_FD_179844 | JGI IMG/M metagenome (GOLD analysis project Ga0222681, IMG submission 179844) | Saline water microbial communities from Ace Lake, Antarctica - #1006 | ecosystem: Environmental > Aquatic > Non-marine Saline and Alkaline > Saline | place: Antarctica: Ace Lake... | reverse complement strand
CAATTTTAAAAGGTCAGGAAATAAACTTGCGCAGGAAAAGTAATAATAATAGTTATTTGTTGAAAAAGATAGAAGAAGTAGAAGAAGACGAAATTGAGAAGGGCCAGAAGGCAGTTATTGATTTAAAAGATAAATTAAACTTAAAGAAACTACCAGAAAGAATTGAAGCCTTCGATATCTCTAATATCCAGGGGAAATTATCCGTTGGTTCTTTGGTTGTTTTTGAGAAGGGGCGACCAAAAAAGGAAGATTACCGAAGATTTAGGGTGAAAAGAGTTAAGGGAATTGACGATTATGCTATGTTGCAAGAGGTAACAGAGAGGAGATATAAAAGATTATTATTCGAAGGTAAAAGATTGCCAGATTTAGTTCTTGTTGACGGCGGAAGAGGTCAACTTAGTGCGGTGGAAAAAATATTAAAAAATATGAATCTTGAATTGCCAATAATAAGTATAGCCAAAAAAGAAGAGGAAATATTTAAACCAGAGTTTCATAAACCGATAATATTACCTTCTAATTCTGAATCACTTTTTTTACTGCAAAGAATAAGAGATGAAGCCCATAGATTCGCGGTGACTTATCACAGAAAGATAAGAAGTAAGGAATTACGTAATTCAAAATTAGACCTTATTCCGGGGATTGGTAGCAAACGAAAAAGGTTATTATTAGAACACTTTAAAAGTATAGAAGATATAAAAAATGCTTCCAGGGTTGAAATAAGTAAAATACCAGGGTTTGGAGATAAAATTGCGGAAAAGATAAAAACAGTTATGGAGGTAAGAAGTTGATATTAAATTTTGAAGAAAAAAAACCAATAATAGATAGAAGGTCTTTTATTGCGGAAAATGCTACTATAATTGGAGAAGTTGTAATCGGAAAATTTTCTAGTATTTGGTATAATGTGGTATTGAGGGGTGACATAGCTCCCATTAGTATAGGAAGTAATACCAGTGTTCAGGATGGCAGTATTGTTCATTGTGATGTGGGAGTTCCTACTATAGTAGGAAACAATGTTACCATAGGTCATAACGTAATGCTTCACGCTTGTAAGATTGGAGATAATTCTTTAATTGGGATAGGTGCAATTGTGCTTAATGGTGCGGAAGTAGGAGAAGGAGCTGTAATAGGAGCTGGGGCAATAGTAACCCCGAGGACAAAAATACCACCATTTACCATGGCTTTAGGTATACCAGCGAAAGTAGTGCGTAATCTTACCGAAGAAGAAGTTGAGAATTTAAAAAAACATGCCCTGGATTATGTTGAGTTAATGAAAAGATATAAATAAAATTATAGCGTGGAGCGTTTAGCGTACAGCGTATAGGCGGAAGTGCAAAGCGTAAAGTGAAAAACGCAAAACTAACGACCATTCACTATTTACTAAATACTAATAAATTAACGACTAATTTAATCGGTCAATCGGTCAATTGGAGAATTGGTCAATTAAATGCACTTACATTTAATGCTAACGATTAATTTATTTGTAAAACATAATAAAAAATGTATATAATAAACAAGGTGAATTTTTTAACAATACTAAGGTAATTTTTTTAAAATTAGTATCTGTTATAAAAAGTCGTATCTCGTAAAGAGTTAGTTAGTTACCTGGTTGGATGGTTAAGAAGGACAGTAGCCGGAATACAGAATCCGATATTTTTTATCTCTTTATCTAGAAACTGTAAACTGATAACTTAAAACTTCTATTTTGAACTAACAACTATTCACTATCTACTAAATTAATTGGTAAATTGGAGAATCGGGCAATCGGCCAATTGGTCAATTGCTAAATTGGAGGTGAGAGACTTATGAAACATAAATCAGTTGCTGACAGTGCTTATGAGATACTAATAAAACATAAAAAGCCATTACATTATCGTCAAATTACTAAAGAGTTAATAAAGATAAGGCCATTAAAAGTCAAAGAACCTTATTATGCTGTAAATGCCTCTATGAGCGGAGATAAAAGATTTATGAGGGTAAAAAGAGGAGTATGGGGTTTAGTGAAATGGCAATATAAAGATGCAAACATTAAGTATTCTCTTACCAGTTATTGTTTGAAAGATGGCACTATGTTTTTAACCAGTTATATGAAACCATTTTTTCCCAAAGAAGAAAATGCCGTTGAAATTACTTTTATAGATAAAGAAGGAAATGAAATAGAAGTAGTAGTAAATAATGAACTCAACTGTTTAGTTGGATTAAAGGAATGGTATAAAAAGAAAAAACTAAAAGTAAACGATATTGTTTTTGTTGGTCTCATTGACTATGATAGAAAACGATATTTTCTGGTAACAGAAGATGAGGCCAAGGCAGAACCTCGGGATGATTTAAGTGAAAAAATTTTTAAAATATTGCAAGAAGTAGGTCACCCTCTAACTTATAAAGAGATTTGCGAAAGGGTATTAGAGGTAGAAGTAAACGAAGAAAATTTATTTTCTAAATATATCGATAATATTTTGAGAAATGATTTCCGATTTATCGAAGAGAAAGAAGAAATGTGGGGTCTCTTTGATTGGTTGTGTAAAATTAAAAAATTGCAATTAAGACTGATAAATTCTGAAAATAGCGAAAGTTTTAAAAAATTACTTCAAAAAGTTTTTGAATTTCTGGGTTTTGAAACTTCTATCGTATCAGAAGGGCAGGCATCTTTTATTTTAGCAAAAGCGTTATTAGATTACAAAACATACAATTTAATTATTGATGCAAAATTGTTAGATAAAAAAGGCGAAAAAATACAAAGTTATGAGTATTGGAATGAGTTTAACAAGGTAAAAGAGGAAACAAAATCAGATTATTTGGTAATTATTTCTCCGGATTTCGATTATGATAAGCTAAGCCGAAAAACGGATAAGAACAAAGTTATATTATTTGAGCTGAGATGGTTATGCGATCTCATAGAAGAACATGATAAATTGCCTTTTTCTTTAAGTAATTTGGAATCAATTTTTAAGCTAGATAATTCTGTTAAGAATAATATTTTTAAATTGTTCGAAAAGAGAAAAATGCTCTATAATAAAATAAAACTGATTAATATCATTATTAATTTATTACACGAAAATAGCGGTAAAAAACTTTACCTTAATGTAGAGTCACTAACTAAAATAACCAATCAAAAAATCGATGCATACGTTGGGCTTAAAAAGGTGCAAGAACATGAAGTAGAAGAAATTACCAGGATATTTTCTTTGGAACCATTTAATATAATACAAAAAACCGAGATGGGAAGTATTACATTAAATTTTAAACCTGAATTAGCAAAAGAAAGATTAAATAAAGTAATTGGGGAAATGTTTTAGAATAGCGTAGAGGAAGGCAGCGTATAGCGTACAGCGTGGAGCGTATAAGAAGACAGCGTATAGTTAGGGAAGAAAAAGACAAAATGCAGAAGCCAAATTAGTATATAGTAAAGAAAGAAAAAGAAAAAGTTGCAAGTTACAAGATACAAGTTGCAAGTAGGGGCAGACCTTGTGTCTGCCCGTAGAAAGGCAAAATCTAAAAATCGATAAAAATACAAAGCATTATAATAGACGTAGGACAGACGTCTTGCTTGTCTATGCAAACGTAGAGGTTCGATTCATCGAACCCGAAAGAAAAATTACCATAAGACCACTAAACAATAAGACATGACAAAAGGATGTAATAGGTTATGAAAATAAAATGGTTAGGGCATTCTTCTTTTTTAATTGAATCTGAAAGAGGAATTAAAATTATCACTGATCCTTTCGATGAAACTCTCGGTTATAAACTACCTCGAATTAAAGCAAATATTGTAACCGTTAGCCACGAACATTTTGACCATAATTATGTGAGAGGAGTAAAAGGAAGACCGGTGGTTTTTAAAGGCCTGATAAATAGGGAATCACACAAAATGGAATTTAGAGGAATATCATCTTATCATGACAGCGTTTACGGAGGAAAGAGAGGGCCAAATACCATATTTGTTATAAAAGCGGATGGATTAAGCTTATGTCACTTAGGTGATTTAGGACATATTTTAAATCCTGATAAGTTAGCTGAGATAGGCAAAGTAGATATTCTTTTTATTCCTGTGGGTGGATTTTATACTATAAATAGCAGTCAAGCTACTCAGATAATTAAAGACATTAAACCTAAGATAGCAGTTCCTATGCATTACAAAACAGAAGCTATTAAATTCTCTATAGACCCGGTGGATGTATTTCTTTCAAATAAAAACAATATACAAAGATTAGAGTCGAGCGAGTTCGAAATAACAGAGAATACATTACCTAAAAATCCCCAAATTTATGTTTTGCAATATGTGTAGCGTAGAGCTAAAAATTTGGTTACTTAGTTAGCTAGTTATCTGGTTAGATAGTTAGGAAAATTAAAAACGCAAAACTATAAAACTGGTTTTATATCTTAAATATGTTTTCTTAACCAGTTAACCAACTAACTAAGTAACCAACTAACCAAACAAAAGAGGAGATTTATGACAAAATATATTTTTGTTACAGGTGGAGTAGTTTCATCTTTGGGTAAAGGTATTTCTGCTTCTTCTATCGGAAGATTATTGAAAAGTAGGGGTTTAAATATTTCCATGCAGAAAATAGATCCTTACATAAATGTTGATGCTGGAACCATGAATCCTTATCAACACGGTGAAGTATTTGTCACCGAAGATGGAGCGGAGACAGATTTAGATTTAGGACATTACGAGAGATTTATTGATACAAATTTATCTAGTAATAATAACATGACTACCGGGAAAATCTATAGTTCTGTAATTTCCAAAGAAAGAAGAGGAGATTTTTTAGGGGCCACTGTTCAGGTGATACCTCATATAACTGATGAGATTAAATCTACCATTAAAAATATTTCCGAAAATAAAAAAGAAAAAGTAGATATAGTAATCGTAGAGATCGGGGGAACAGTAGGGGATATTGAGAGTCTTCCTTTTTTAGAAGCTATAAGGCAATTCAGAAATGATATAGGCAAAGAAAATGTTTTATATGTACACGTTACCTTTGTTCCTTACCTTAAAGCTGCCAAAGAGTTAAAATCAAAACCTACCCAACACAGCGTAAGGAAGCTCAGGGAGATTGGTATTCAACCAGATATAGTTATCTGTCGTTGCCAATCAAAACTTTCCAAAGAGGTAAAAAATAAAATATCCTTATTTTGCGATATTAAAAATGAGGCAATAATTGAAGTAATAGACGTTAAATCTATTTATGAAGTACCACTAGTATTTGAAGAGCAAAAGTTGGGAGATTTGATCGTAAAATCTTTAAATTTAAAATGCAAAGGTCCTGATTTGCAAAATTGGAGAAATATGGTTGATAAAATATATCATCCCAAAAGAGAAGTTAACATTGGAGTGGTGGGAAAATATATCAGCCTAAAAGATGCTTATATAAGTATTAGCGAGGCACTTCTTCATGGTGGAATTGACAATGATTGTAGAGTAAAAGTAAAAAGAATTGATTCGGATAAAGTAAAAAAACATTCCCCGAAAGATCTTTTTAAAGATATTAACGGAATTCTGATACCGGGCGGTTTTGGAAAAAGAGGGATAGAGGGTAAAATTAAATCAGTAAACTATGCAAGAGAAAACAAAATACCTTTTTTAGGAATTTGTTTAGGAATGCAATGTGCCGTAATTGAGCTTGCTCGAAATGTAATAAATTTAGAAGGGGCAAATAGCTCAGAATTTGATATTGAAACACCTTTTCCTGTAATTGATCTTTTACCGGAGCAAAAGAAAATAAAAACAAAGGGTGGTACTATGCGCTTGGGAAAATACTCTTGTAAATTAGAAAAAGATTCCCTTGCTTTTAAAATATTTAACCAAGAAACGATTTATGAAAGACATCGGCATAGATACGAATTTAATAATTCATACAAGAATGATTTTTCTAAACATGGTATAAGATTTAGTGGTTTAAATCAGGATTTAAATTTAGTAGAGATTATTGAACTTCCAAACCATCCTTGGTTTGTAGGGGTGCAATTTCATCCCGAATTCAAATCAAGACCTAACCGGGCTCACCCATTATTTAGGGAATTCATAAAAGCAGCAATAAAAAATAGTCGTTAGTGAATGGTGAATAGTATTTAGTTAAGAAATAAAAAAATAGTATATAGTATATAGTATATAGTAGAGAAAGAAAAAGTTGCAAGTTACAAGATGCAAATTGCAAGTAAGAGAGAATAGCGTGGAGCGTATACTATAATATAGTATCGAGTGAGGAGGAGAAGTTAGAAGCCCGATTCGTATCTCGTATCCTGTGAAAACTAGCGTGTAGCGTATAATATAGTTAGGTAGTTAATTGGTTACTTGGTGGGCTGGTTGAGTAATAAATATATTGATGAATTAATATTAAACTAATTAACCAACTAACCAGCTAACAAAATTGATAAGTGTACCGGTAGACCGGAAAACTATATAAATTTTGAATTGTTAGGTTAAAAAGTAGGTGAAAAAAATGTTTAATGCTTTAATATTAGCAGGGACGAAGAAAAAAGGTTCTTTAGAAGTTGCCGAGAAGGTAGACAATAAAGTTCTAATTATGATAGATAGTAAACCCATGATTGAATATATCGTTGATGCCTTAAATAATTCAGAAAATATTGACCAAATTTTAGTGGTGGGCCCAAAAAATGAACTTAATCCTTATATAGGCAAAAAAGTGGAAGAAATATTAAATCCCGGAAATTCTATACTTGAAAATATGGAGATTGGGTTAAATTTTTTTAATTCTGCTGACAATTTATTGCTTTTAACCTCTGATATTCCCCTGATTACCCCTGAAGCAATTGATGAATTTTTAGAAATATGCACAAAAAGAAAAGCATATATCGGCTATCCTATAATTACTAAAGAAAATATTGTAAAAAAGTACCCTGAAACGAAGAGGACTTATGTAAAAATGAAAGAGGGAATATTCTGTGGAGGAAATATTGTATTTTTTAGACCAGAAGTATTTTTTCAACAGAAAAAAATAATTAAGGAATTATTTGATAATAGGAAAGCTACCTGGAAATATGCTAAAATATTAGGGTTTAAGTTTATATTAAAATTTTTATTTAAAACTTTAACCTTAGAGGAAATAGAAAAAAAAGTAACCGACATAATTGGTTATAATTCTATTACAGCCATGATATCATATCCTGAAATAATGATTGATTTAGATAAACCCAGTGATTTAAAATTAATTCGAAAATGTTTAGAGAGATAAAGAAAAGTATCGGTTTATTCAATGGATAGGTTGATTAGAGTTAATAACTTGATATTTAAAAAAATAATAATAAAAAAATTTGTAATAATATAATATTAGTGATAAAATATCTTAGGTATAATATATAGTAAGGTCAACTCTTCAATAGCCCTCTTTTTAATAAATTTTCTATTAACATCACTACTTCAAGTTATTTTCTTTTTAGAAAGTACCGGTGGAAAAATATATTTCGATCTTATGGGAAAAAATAGCTTTATACGCTAGTGATTTGTTATTAATTTCATTTAGAAATAACTAATTAGTCGTTAGTTTTAAAGAATAATTTTCAGATATTTTTATATAGCGAAAAACTAAAAACCATAATTCAAAACTCTTAACTAGTCGATAGTAAATAGTCGTTAGCATTAAATACAAGATTTTATTTGACAGTTTTCGGCATACAAATAAAAAGTTAAAGATAAAAGATAAAAAACTGAAGATATAAAACAATATATTTAAATTTTAACTTTTAAGTTTTGGTTTTGCGTTTTTCGCTTTACACTTTGCACTTTCGCCTATACGCTGTGCGCTAAACGCTATACGCTAGTTTTTACGATATACTAATTTCATTATACAAAGGGAGGTTTTACAGTTTGCTTTTAACAGAATTAAAAGAAAAAAAGATTGATGATTTATGTAAAATTGCAAAGGAATATAATATTAATAATTTTTCCAGAATAAAAAAGATGGATTTGATCTTTAAAATATTACAGGCCGAAACAGAGAAAAAGGGTTATATGTTTTCTGAGGGTATTTTAGAGATTATGAATGAAGGTTTTGGTTTTTTGAGAACATCAGGCTACCTACCCGGTGAAAACGATATTTACATTTCGCCTTCTCAAATAAGAAGATTTAATCTTAGTGTTGGTGATCTTGTATCAGGCCAGGTTAGACCTCCTAAAGAAGGAGAAAGATATTATGCTTTACTAAAAATTGAAGCAGTTAACCACGAAGATCCCGAATTGTCTAAGGAAAGAATAGATTTTCAAAATCTTACTCCTCTTTTCCCCGAAAAGATGATTAAATTAGAAAATAAAATAACTGGACTATCAACACGAATTATTGATTTGTTTTCACCAATAGGGAAAGGGCAAAGAGGCCTAATAGTTTCTCCTCCAAAAGCAGGTAAGACAATTTTATTGGAAAAAATTGCTAATGGAATTACAATTAATCATCCGGAGATACATCTTATGGTTTTATTAGTTGACGAGAGACCGGAAGAAGTAACCGGCATGCAAAGATCGGTAAAAGCTGAAGTAATAAGCTCTACTTTTGACCAACCTGTTACTAATCATATAAAAGTTGCGGAAATTGTTTTAGAAAGAGCTAAAAGATTAGTAGAACAAAAGAAAGACGTGGTAATATTATTAGATAGTATTACAAGATTAGCGCGAGCTTACAATCAAACTATTCCAACAAGTGGCAAAACTCTATCAGGTGGATTAGATTCAAGTGCTCTTTATTTACCAAAAAGATTCTTCGGGGCTGCGAGAAATATTGAAGAGGGAGGTAGTTTAACTATACTTGCCACCGCTTTAGTTGAAACTGGAAGCAGAATGGATGATGTAATATTTGAAGAATTTAAGGGTACTGGCAATATGGAATTAAGGCTAGATAGGGAACTTTCTGAAAATCGAATATTTCCAGCAATCGACATTAGGAAATCAGGAACTCGAAAAGAAGAATTATTGCTATCTAAAGAGAAATTACAAAAAGTATGGTTACTAAGAAGAGCATTGTCTTCACAACCATCTTTGGGTGCAGTAAAATTAGTGATTAGTAAGTTAAAAAAGACAAAGAATAATCAAGAGTTTTTAGATTCCATTAAAGAACAGGATATTTAATCTTATTACTCATTACATATTACTTGTTACTATATTTTATACTCGATACTTTCTTTTGTTAGTCTAAACTTTAGTTGTGTATTTTAAGAAAGAAAATGATAGTTTCTAACTATTGTCTTTATTTTTTTTTGACTCGATACTCGATACTATATACTTGATACTGTTGATACTGATTTAAATTTTGACCTTAAAACAATAATATGTTATAATCTTTTAGATTTTTATCTATTAAATATAAAAAAAAGAAGTTAAAGGAAGAGGAAAATGAAAAAAGATATACATCCAAAATATGGAAAAGCAACAATAAGCTGCGCTTGTGGCAACAGCTTTGAAACCGGTTCTACTAAAAAGAATATGAAGGTTGAAATATGCTCTGCCTGTCACCCATTTTTTACCGGTAAACAAAAGATAATTGATACTGCAGGAAGAGTTGAGAGATTTAATAGAAAATACCATTTAACTAACAATGAAGATAGTGAAAACTAATAATACTATCATAAAAATATTTGAATGATTTTAAAAATAAGTATTCCATTAAAAAAGAAATAAAAAAAAGTTTTTGATGAATAATTATAAGAATAAAAAATATGAACGAGAAAAAGATATTATTTAAGAATATTTATAATAAAATGATGAATCAATTTAAATATAAAAAGGCAGGGCTTTTATTAGGCTCTGTCTTTTTATATTTATCTAATCGTATAGGAATTTATTCAAAAACAACACTTTATATGAAAAAAGTTTTGAGATTTAAACTAACGACTAACGACTATTCACTATCGACTAATTTTATGGTGTAGAGGAGGGAAAAATGCGCGAAGGCCTAAACAGTGGTTGGATTGAAGTTATATGTGGGAGCATGTTTAGTGGAAAGAGTGAAGAATTAATAAGAAGAGTTCACAGAGTTCAAATTGCCAAAAAAAAGATTCAAATATTTAAACCAACTATTGATAATAGATATGCCATTCAGCATATTTATTCACATAACGGTACTAAGATTGAAGCAATAAATATTACTAAATCAAAAGAAATTCTAAAAACAGTAGAACCGGATACTGAGGTTATTGCCATTGATGAAGCTCAATTTTATGATGAAGATCTTGTGCTCGTTTGTCAAAAACTTGCCGACCAAGGGAAAAGGGTAATTATTGCTGGATTAGACCAGGATTTTAGAGGAGAGCCATTTGGTCCGATACCTGAATTGCTTTCTGTAGCAGAATATGTGGATAAATTACATGCAATATGTATGGTTTGCGGTAATACGGCTTCAAGAACTCAAAGATTAGTAAATGGTCAGCCGGCAAAGTATAGTGATCCAACTATATTGATTGGAGCAAAAGAAAGTTACGAGGCAAGATGTCGTAAATGTCATGTGGTAACTAAGGAGTAAAAGCGTGTAGCGTACAGCGTAGAGCGTAGAGTTTGGAAAGATGAAGACAGAATTCAGAAGATAAATTAGTATATAGCAAAAAAAGTGAATAGCGTATAGTAAGAAAGCGAAAAACTAAAAGCGTAAAGTTGTAAAATTTTTATTAACTGGTAAACTGGTAAACAGGTTAACTGGGTAACTAATGCGTGATACTAAATTACTATACGCTATTCACTGTACGCTATACGCTATCTTAAATTGAGGTTAGTTCTATGAAAGTTAAACTGATAAATTACACTAAAGATCCTGAAAAAATTGTAGCTCAGTCAGCAAGATTATGTTATTCTGCACTAGGGATAGAAGAACTAAGGGAAAAACTTAGCGATGAATCAATAATAAAATTAGTAAAAAAAATAATGAAATTAGGACATTATTCTGTTTTAGAGCATGTTGCTTTTACTTTTGCTATAGAAGGAATATCCAGAGTTACTTCTCATCAATTAGTAAGACATCGGTTGGCCTCTTTTTCTCAACAAAGCCAAAGATATGTTAAAATAAATAAAGAAGGCTTTCCCTATATTATCCCAAAATCTATTGAGAGGGATAAAAAGTTAGCTAAAATATTTATAGATTCTATAAAAGAATTAGATGGGATTTACCAATTATTGTTGGATCATAACATAAAAGCAGAAGATGCAAGATATATTTTGCCACAAGCAGTTACAACTAAAATGATAGTATCAGCAAATGCTCGGGAGTTACTGCATATTTTTAAATTAAGGTGCTGTAGTAGAGCACAATGGGAGATCAGAGAACTTGCTATGAAAATGTTAAAAGAAGTTAAGAGCATTGCCCCTACTATATTTGAAAATGCCGGACCGCCTTGCATTCTAGGACCTTGCCCCGAAGGGGAATTATCCTGTGGTAAACCCTGGTCTAAAAATAAAGAAGAAGGAGTAAATGGATAATAATGGAAAATGCTGATTGTAATTATGGAGGTCAAGCGGTAATCGAAGGAGTGATGATGAGATCTCCTTTAAAATATGCTATTGCTGTTCGTAAACCAGACAAAGAAATAATTTTAAAAATAGGTAAAATAAGGACATTGTCAGATAAGATGAAATTTCTTAAATGGCCTATTTTTAGAGGGGTACTTAATTTAATCGAGTCTTTGGTGCTTGGCCTGAAGGCGTTAACTTATTCTGCAGAACAAGCAACGGGCGAAGAAGAGAAAATAAATAGTGTAGAAATGTTTTTTACAATTCTAATTGCTTTTGGGCTATTCATAGTTTTTTTTATAGCTCTTCCTACTGCAATGGCTCGATATTTAGATAGATACCTATCTAATGTAATTATTTATAATTTATTTGAAGGATTCTTGAGAATTAGTATATTTATAACTTATCTATTTTTTATCTCAAGAATAAAAGATATCAAAAGAGTATTTGAATATCATGGAGCAGAACATAAGGTGGTATATACTTATGAAGCAGGCGAAGAACTCAATGTTGATAATGTGAAAAAATATAGTACTTTACACCCTAGATGTGGAACAAGTTTTATTTTTATTGTTTTAATAATGAGTATTTTGGTATTTTCTTTACTGGGGAGGCAAACTTTGCTTTTAAGAATAGCCTATAGGATTGCCATAATTCCTATAATAGCTGGCCTGTCTTATGAAATCTTAAAATTATCAGCGAAAAACATGAATAAAAGTATAGTAAAATGGGCAGTGATGCCCGGATTATGGTTTCAAAAACTTACTACCAGCGAACCTGATAATACTCAGATTGAGGTGGCTATAAAAGCATTGGAAGGTGTTTTGCCCAAAGAAAACAAAAATATAAAATCTGAAGTGGTAAATAATGTTTAAAAAATTAGAAGAATTAGAAGAAAAATATGAAGAATTAAATAAAAATCTTTCTGACCCAAAAATCATTGCTAACCAATCTAAATTTCAGGAATGCGCAAAAATGCACTCTGATATTTCTAAAGCGGTTATAAAATACAAGGAATATAAGGGCATAGTAAAAGAGATTGATGAAAACTCTAGATTATTTTCAGAAGAAAAGGATATAGAGTTTAAAAAATTAATCGATGAAGAATTAAAAAAATTAAAAGAGAAAAAATCAAATTTACAAATAGTCTTAAAAGAAATTATGTTCCCCAAAGATCCTCACGATAATAAAAATTGTATAGCAGAAATAAGGGCAGGTGCTGGTGGAGATGAAGCAGCTCTTTTTGCCGGCGATCTTTTTAGAATGTATTCACGATTTGCCGAAAATAATAGATGGAAAACCGAAGTAATGAGTTCGAGTCCTACCGGTATTGGAGGGTTTAAGGAGATGATATTTAGTATAATAGGAAAAGGGGTATACGGAAAGTTAAAATATGAGAGCGGAGTACATCGGGTACAACGTGTTCCGGTAACCGAATCAAGCGGAAGGATACATACTTCAACTGTTACAGTAGCTATACTTCCTGAAGCAGAAGAGGTTGAAGTTAATATTAATCCCAATGATTTAAGAATTGATACCTTCCATTCTACCGGGCATGGAGGACAAAGTGTTAATACTACGGATTCAGCGATAAGGATTACTCATCTTCCCTCTGGGTTGGTTGTCTCCTGTCAGGACGAGAAATCTCAGTTTAAGAATAAAGCGAAGGCATTAAAGGTTTTAAGGGCCAGGCTTTTAGATATAGCAGAAAGAGAAAAGCATGAAGAGCTTGCCTTAAAGAGAAAGAATCAGGTTGGCACCGGAGATAGAAGTGAAAGAATTAGAACTTATAATTTTCCCCAAAATAGAATTACAGATCATCGTATTGGTTTAAATTTACATAATTTGGAAGAAGTATTAGAAGGAAATTTAAATGATTTGGTTGCCAATCTTTCAGAAAAATTAAAGCAAAGCAGTGAAATGTGAGATAATGTTGGAAGATAAGTATAAATTCCAAACTGTGGGGCAAGCTTTAAAGAGTATTGATAAACTATTTAAAAATGAAGGCATAATTAATTCAAAAAGGGAAGTAGAAATTCTATTAAGTTATTCTTTGGAGATGAGTAGGAGCGAAATATATTTAAATTTCGACAGAGTATTAAAAGATACAGAAAAAGCAAAATTAGAGAAAAAAATACGAAAGAGAATAGAAAAAATTCCTCTCCAATATGTAACTAAACATCAAGAA
>Ga0222681_1000500_pt1 | contig 13735 bp, 10 predicted proteins | sample AntAcemetage1006_FD_179844 | JGI IMG/M metagenome (GOLD analysis project Ga0222681, IMG submission 179844) | Saline water microbial communities from Ace Lake, Antarctica - #1006 | ecosystem: Environmental > Aquatic > Non-marine Saline and Alkaline > Saline | place: Antarctica: Ace Lake... | reverse complement strand
TATACTTGCAGCAGGGACAGCACACGAATCGGTTCTTTCTTTATGAGCGACAACTTTTTCTTTTGTCTTTATATTAAAACTTTTTAATGGATTTGTCAAAGTTGGAATTGGCTTCATTACGGCATTTATCACCAACGCTTCACCATTGGTCATTCCACCTTCCAATCCACCGGCATTATTTGAATCACGAGATATCTTTCCATTTTTTACCGTGAATTCATCATGATAATCTTTGCCCAATATCTTCGCAGAATTGAATCCTTTCCCAAACTCAATCCCTTTTATTGCAGGAATCCCTAAAATATGTGACGATATTTTTGACGATAATCTTTCATCCCAATGAACATAACTACCAAGTCCAATTGGCAAATTTTTTACCACTACTTGAAATATCCCACCAATTGAATCACCAAGCGATTTAGCATTATCAATTTCTTTTTCCATTTGTTCAGATACATTTTTATCTATACAACGAACCGTAGAATTATTTGCCAACTCAAGCAATTTATTACTATAAATTTTCTCTTTGATCGATACTTTTCCAATTTGAGTAACATGACTAAAAAATTTGATACCTATATTTTCCAAAAATTGACGACACAATCCTCCTACCGCAACTCTAATAGCCGTTTCTCTTGCAGAAGATCGTTCAAGCACATTTCTAATATCATTAAATCCGTATTTTTTTATACCTGCATAATCGGCATGGCCAGGACGCGGAATTTCTACCTTTTCATCTCTTTGATCGAGAAGAATAGGATCCATAGTATCTTTCCAATTTAAAAAATCACGATTCATAATTTGTAAAGTAATTGGCGAACCAAGTGTTACAGAATTACGGACTCCTGACAAAACCCTTACTTTGTCTTTTTCTATTTTCATTCTTCCACCACGACCATATCCAAGCTGTCTTTTTTGCAACTGTTTGTTAATTTTTTCAACATCAATTTTAAACCCGGCTGGCAAACCGCTAATAATTGCCGTTAATAAAGGTCCATGACTTTCGCCTGCTGTTATGAAATTTATTTTGCTCATATTTTTTTACTTTAATATTTTATTAATTATTTTTTCTATTTTTAAATTTACAAAATTTATATTTGGAAACCAAATTTCTTCGGAAGCAATTCCCTGATATATCAACATATAAGCCCCATTAATACTTCTAACTTCATTTTGACGATCGTTAACAAAATTATTCTTTGACAAAAACCATTTTTGCAAATGAGTTGGATTCGGACTATAATTCAAATCAAATAAAAAATCATTTTTCCCTACTTTAATGAAATTTTCAGGAATATCAGATAACTTTTTAGTTCCAATAGGCGTCGCATTGATCCAAAGAATTGGTAAATCAGTTGGAATATTTTCAACAATTTTCATTTGCAATAATGACGAAACATTTTTTATCATTTCTTTTCTTTCTTTATAATCAAATCCACCAGTTATTGTACATTTAGAAAAACCAACATCTTCTAAACCAAAAATAACTGCTTTCGATACACCACCGTAACCAATTAAAACAGGGAAATATTTTTTGTAATTTTGAATATGGGATTTAATTGTTTTAACAAACCCAATAATATCCGTATTATAACCATAGAATTTTTTATTCTTAACAGTTATAGTATTCACCGCTCCAATCTTTTCAGCAATCGGTTCAATGTAATGTAAATATGGAATTACACTTTCTTTATATGGAATTGTAATATTAAAACCATCAATTTTTCTTAACTGATCCTTTATAAAAAATTTTAATTTATTTTTTACGACATCAAAGATCTTATAGTCCAAATTAATGTTTTTCTGTTCACTAATTAAATTATGCAATAATGGACTTTTTGTGCAGGAAATATTTTCGCCTAAAATGCCTAATTGTATTTTTGAATTTGATTTCATAATATTAGAAAATAAAATTATATATTTTGTATATTATCCTTATTGTTTTCTACTGATTCTTTCTAAAATCCCATAAAAATCCGGATAACTAATATTTACAATAGAGTGATTTTTTATTTTTACTGGTGAATTAGAAATCAATCCGGCAATTGCCAACATCATAGCAATACGATGATCTCCATACGAATCAACCGTATTTCCCTTGAGTTTAGTTGGTCCAAAAATATCAAACCCATCAGGATATTCTTTGATATCAGCACCGAGACATTTTAAACTTTCTACTATACTTTTTATTCGATCACTCTCTTTAAATCTCAACTCTTTAACACCTCTGAATGTTGATTTACCTTTCGCTTGCGTGGCAATTAGTGCTAAAATTGGGATTTCGTCTATTAATGAAGCAGCAATTTTTTTTCTGATTGAAAATGGTTTTATTTTAGAAGATTGAATTATAATATCCCCAAATGGCTCCAAACTTTTATTAATTGAATTGATACGAACTTTACAACCATTTTTTTGCAATAGTTTTATATAACTTATCCGAGATGGATTAAGAGAAATCCTTTTCAAGTTTAATTTACTGTTTGGAACTAACAATCCTGCTGCTACCCAAAAAGCCGCCGCTGATGGATCGCCTGGCACAGAATATTTAAATGGGATAACCGGATTCTTTAGCTTATTTATTGAAATTACATCTTTCTTTTTGAATATCGAAATACCAAAAATTTTCATCATATTTTCAGTATGATCGCGTGTTCTTGTTTTTTCTGTAATATATGTTTTCCCATCAGCAAACAAACCGGCAAAAAGCAAACAGGACTTAACTTGAGCACTCGCAACCGGCAATGTGTAACGAATTCCCATTAATTTACCGCCATTAAAAAGTATTGGTAAATTTTTATTTTCACTTTCAATTTCCGCACCCATTTTCTGTAATGGATCGATTATTCGTTCCATCGGACGAGCACTCAAAGATTCATCTCCTATCATCTTTACTTTTATTCCCTGTCCTGCTATCAAACCAGCTAATAATCTTGTTGTCGTTCCAGAATTTCCACAATTAATCGATCCGGTAATTTCTCTATTCCATTTTTCGAAACCTGGACTATCTACTTCAACGGAATATTTTCCAAGCTGAAATTTTATACCCAATTTTTGTAAACAAACTATAGTAGAGAGAACATCAGCTCCATTATTTAAAAATTTAATCTTTGATTTCCCCTCTGCAAGAGCTGCAAATAATAATGCTCTATGACTTATTGATTTGTCACCCGGAAGTGTTATTTGACCTTTTACGAATTTTGCTGGTTTAACTATTTTGTTTTTTCTATTCATTTCTATTTTTTTATAATGGTTTGTTAAGATAAGTAGATTTTTTTTAATAATCTAATATTTTCTTATTTTCTTAGATAAATTTATGCTTATATTTACACTACATTATTAATTTAATATTATAAGGAGATAATATGAAAAAATTTAAAAAATTATTTGATAAATACTTTGATTTTGTACTGATATTAATTGGATCATTACTACTTTCTATCGCACTAATGATTTTTCTAATTCCAAATAAGATCAATACCGGTGGTGTTTCCGGAATCGCTACCGTTCTTTATCACCTATTCCACTTTCCTGCTGGGATAACGATGTTAATATTAAATATTCCACTTTTCATCATCGGAATAAAAATTTTCGGCAAAAAATTTGGAATTAAAACGATATGGGGAATTCTTTTGGTATCTTTTTTTTGTGACTTTATTGATAAAATATTAAAAATTTCTCCACTAACTGATAGCAGATTTCTTGCTACTATTTATGGCGGACTATTATTAGGTGTTGGCTTGGGAATAATATTTCGTGGTCGTGGAACAACAGGAGGAACAGATATTATCGCCAGAATAATAAATAAATATTTTAAAATTTCTTTAGGTTGGTCATTTATGTATGTCGATACACTAATTATTATATTGGGTGGTGTCGTCTTTGCAGATGTGGATTTAATTCTATTTTGCCTAATTGCTTTGGGAATTACTTCAAAAGTTACAGATACAATAATTGAAGGCGTCCTTTCTGAAAAGGGTATTTTTATTATAAGTAAAAATTGGGATATAATTTCAAAAAGAATAATGATAGAAATAAAAAGAGGTGTTACAGGATTCGATTCGGTTGGATTATATACAAACAGCAATAAGAAAACTCTTTATTGCGTAGTTTCTCGTCGACAAGTTGAAAATGTTAGACGAATAGCAAAAGAAGAAGATACAAAAGCATTTATAACCATCCAAAATATTTCAATTTTACAAGGTGAGGGATTTAGAAGCCAAACCGCAATTCTAGATGAATAGATATGCTAAACTTTTGTTTCTTAAACTTTGGAAGTTTTGTTTTCATTTTTTGACAAGGGAGCTTAAATCAATTTTCTCTATATTTAACTACTTCGTAGTTTTTTCTCTGTCTTCCGTTCTCCGTTTTCCGTTCTCCATTTTCTGTTAACTGCATCGGTCTTCTACTCACTATTTATAATTCACAATATTTAGCACCTAATTCATAAATGGAGAAAAAACATCTTCTTTTTTAATTCTAATTAATACATAATAATAATGTTTATTTAAATCTACCCATCTTTTTTGTATTTGAATATTATTGAATTTATATTTCACCTTTATTGCCGTTGCTTTTTCATAATTATCGTCTTTTTCAGTTACATCTAAAATATTAACCGAATAGAAATTTATAGCTAAATTTGTCATTATTTCAAAAATTGCTTGTTCTTCCGCCGTTTTCCAAGCATCATTTTCACTGCTTCTACTTTGATATTCGCCAATGCCATAATAATAATATTTATCATGGTAAAACGGTTTTTTCTTAATCCATTTTGGTATTAATGAATTCTTTAAATTAACAAATTTTGGAATAATTTCTATTGAATCTTTTATTGAAAATAATTTAATGTACTCACTATTGATCACATTTGTTAAAAATGAAGAAACAACATGCAAACGATCTTTTATCTTTTCTAATGAATCGGGAGAAAAATAATAAAAATATTCACTATTTTTTTTATCATAATTTTGAAATCTATAAAGTGTTCCATTTGCTATGCATTTATTATAAACACAATAATTCCTTTCCGCGTCAATTACAGCCGAATAGCCACCATAACTATAGCCAACAATTGTCTTTGGATAACTTTCCCGGAAATAAAAACCAGTCGGGATATGAGGAAATACCAAATAAATTTACCGTAGCAAAAACAACGACCGTTAAAACCAATTTATTTATTATTTTCATTGTTCTCCCAATCATTAAGTTAAAATACAACATAAATCAATGTATCTATTCATCTATTTGTAAAATTAAGTTATTTTTATTTATATACAAAAATAAAAAAGGACAATATTTAATTGTCCTTTTTTTAGCATTATTTTTGTCTAAATGTTATTCATTTTGATTTGCTTCGTAAGCTTCCATTTCATTGTTTAATTCATCATAAGCTTGTGATGATCTAAAGCGTTCATACAATTTTTTATTCCCACTTTTATTCATTTCATCTAATATAGATTGATTAAAGGTAGAAGGATCAATTACCATTAAAGTATAAATTGTGATTTTGCCTTCTTTCTCAACCATAATTTCATCTTCAGGAAATGAACCCTTTAATACAGTACTTGCCATTGTCTTTGTTGTTTTAGAAAATGCTTCATTGATTTCGGAATCACCAGAAGTTCCAATTTCTTCTAAAAACGATTTTGACAATGTCTGTACTTTTGTTTCCAAAGCCTCTGCTAAATTTGCTCTTGCATCCGTATAAGATTTCTTGCGAGCAATATCTTCGCGAGAACTTTCACCTTGTCCTACAACTGCAACAGCACCATTTTTATTAAATTCATTTGCTCTTTTTTGCATTTGTAAATAAGGACTTTTTTTAGCAGAAACTTGTTTGCTTCCCCCGCACCCAGTTAACAGTACTAAACCGAAAGCTGCTAATACTAACAGAACTAAAACTTTTTTCATAATTTCTCCTTTTTTAATTTTCATATTATATTAATTTAAAAAAAACAAATATCCAACTAAAAAATATTAATTGTGATTTATAGCACAATTATTTTTTTATTAATAATTCTTTATAGTTATATACTTGTTTTAATGAATCAATAACAATCGGAGCCATACTTCTTTCTTTTACTTGCTTTAACTGTTCTTTAATATCATCTTTAACATCTTCATAACTTAAGCTATCTTTTCTATCAATAACTTTTATTATATGATAGCCATATTGTGTTTCTACTAAATCACTTATAGAACCAATTGGAGCATTAAAAGCCACATCTTCAAATGATTTAACCATGCGTCCTCTTTGAAAATTTTCATATAAACCACCATTCTCTTTTGAACCAGGATCTTCTGTATATTTTTTAACTAATTTCTCAAAATCTTCTCCAGATTTTGCTTTTTCTAATACTTTTAATGCTGTGGCTTTTACTTCAATTTTTGCGGAATCCGATTTGTTTTTTGTTAAAAATAATATATGCCTAACCGTTGCAACTTCCTTATTATAATTATCTTTACTCTTTTCATATTTTTCTTTAATCTTAGCTTCATCAATTTTTATTTTCGAAAAGATCACATCATTAAAATATTTTTTAATAATTAAGTTCTTCTTTACATCTTTCTTAACATCCTCTATTTTTATACCCTGTTTTTCAACCATTTCAGTGAATTTTTCTTCACCACCATATCGTGTATAGATTTTTGCTAACTCTTCTGCCAATTTTTCTTTAGCAGTTTTTACTTTATGTTTTTTTGCATCAGCCATTAACAATTCCGTGGTTCCATATTGACTTATAATTCTATCAATATAATTTTCTATTTGTTTGCTTTCTGTATTAATAAAACTTGCAGTATCACCACGCATAGCTTGAAACACCAATGGCATAATGTCGTGATTAACCACGGTGAATTCATCTGTTTTTATTAATTCAACCGTTGTATCCGGTGCCATATATGGTACTGTTTTTGACATCACTTCGAAGAACTTATATTCTTCAGTACCTTCTTTGTACTTTGGTCCGGAAACTTTTTTCTCACAGCTTATAAAAAATAAGCCAAAAATGAGAAATAAAACTAATACTTTCTTCATAACTCTCCTTTTTTTAGTTATTCTATTAAATATTCTATTTTCATGTTATAATTCCATTTATCAAAATATAAATTCCCACCTTTCCATTCTAATTCACCACGCTGGAAATCAACCGTTTCGCTTCTGGGATAAATTTTGCTTGGAAATAGCGGCTTTGAATAATCATCATTTACAATTAATCGATATCTATCAATATTTCCTAAGTAAAAATTCCGTATATTTTCATCTTCGGAAATTATTGTACCAAATGATTGATCTACCGGTATCCAACCGATTCCTTCAAAATAGAACTCTCCCCAATCGTGCAAATTAATATGATCAGGATGAAAATGCCATCCACTCTGCCATTTAACCGGAATACCATTATAACGAGCTAATGTCATAAATAGAAGTGTTTGCATTCCACAATCGCCATGTTTATTTTCCAAAACATACATCGGTATATTTGATATTGTAGAATATTCCCTTGCACTTGCCCATGGGATATTTTTATCTATCCAAGTAAATATCTTTTTTGCCTTTAAATATGGATTCGTTTCATTACCAATAATTTTTTTCGACAGTTCTTTAATTTCTCTTGTAAATATTATATGTGTATTTCGCTCACTTGTATATTTTTTATAAAATTCTGTATTGTTTTTATATGGTTTTATATCTTTCAAATCTATTTTTTGATATTGTGCATAAGAAGTTAATGAAAATTCTACTTGAAATTCAGTTGGTTTACCTTTTACAGCAGGTTTTTCTAAATATATTGTGCGTTGGAGATTTTCGTTATTAGCTAAAATGAATTCTTTTACATTGGTTGAAATTAGTTGAATATCTTTTTGGCGAGCATTTCCTTCTCTTGGATATGGCAGCCAACAACGGATAATTTCTCCAGCCGGGACAACATCTGCATCAACTGTTACAGTATATGTAAATTTAACCTTTGCAGGATTAACTAACTTTTTGTCAGTGTTTTTTACCAATTCTATTGTTTTTCTCGCATCATTTTCTAAGAATATTTGCCAATCATCTTTTCCCGGAGTTTTATCTATTTCTTTTTTCTTTGACTTTGCTTCTTCATTGATCCTAAACAAATTTGGAACAGCATTTGAAAAATATTTCTTTTTACCGTTAATTATTTTCATTTCTAATGATTTTTCATTTTCCCATTCCAAAATTTGCTTATCTGTTACATTTGGAAAATATTTTTTGATCTCAGACAAAATTTCATCAAGCGATCTATCAAAATCCAATTCAATACGATCCATTATTTCCTTTTTCATTTCTAAATCATACATGTCTTTCTTTGATATTGAATTTGACATGATTTTTGCATTTATCATTTTTTCTGCCTCTTGATATTCTCCATTATTAATAAATTTATCAATATTGTTATTGTTCCCACAAAAAGAAAACAATAGAAAAAAGATAATTGATAAAGCTTTTTTAATGTTTTTCATAATATTCTTTTTTAATATTTCCATGTCCATAATAATTTTTAATTTAAGAAAATATTCTCTTTTAACAAAACATTTTATAAGATTTTTCTCTTTTGCTAAAAAACCACAAATAGATTTTCAATCAAGATTGAATATGGAAACATTTCGCAGAGTAAAAATCAAAATATTATTCTTAATTACTCTCAACCTTAACTCTTTATTTTCGTCATTGCATCTTTGCGTGAAACAGTCCATATATATTAACTAAAATGATTTAAGTAATTCACAGACAAAATCCCAAAATTTTATTAGTGAGGGAATGTATAATTTTTCCTGCGGACTATGTGGATTTTCTATTGTCGGTCCGATTGATATCATATCCATTCCTTCATATTTTGCACCAATCACTCCACATTCCAATCCGCCATGAACCACTTCTATCTTTGCCTCTTTTCCAAACTTTTGTTTATATACATTTTTACATTTTTCCAATAATTTTGAATCAGTATTTGGCCTCCAAGAAGAATATCCGCCACCAGATTTATATTCAGCTCCACTCAATTTTGCTACTGCTTCAATTTCTTTTGTCAAATAATCTCTCACTGACATTTTTGAACTTCTCTGACTAGAAATAATTTTTAAACTATCTTTTTCAACTTCTAATACTGCTAAATTACAAGATGTTTCGGGTAAATTTTTAAATTCCAAAGACATATCTTTTATTCCATGTGGTAATGCCAATATTAAATCAATTGCTTTTTCGGTTGTATCTTTTGTAAATGATCTTGTATAATCTCTATTGCTTTCCATTAATTTAATTTTGATTGATTTTTCCGTATCAGCAAATTCTGCTTGAATGACTTTCTCAATTTCTTGTACAATTCCTTTTATGTTTTTATAATTTCCCGACTTGAAACTTATTATCGCATGTGAATCACGAGGAATTGCATTGTGAGCGGTTCCTCCCGATAAATTCACAATATTAAAAAAATATTTTTCTTTGATTGATTGTAATACTCTTGCTAATACTTTGTTAGCATTCGCTCTATGTGCGGTAATATCTTGTCCAGAATGTCCGCCCATTAATCCAGAAATTTCAATTTTATATAATTTAAAATCATTTGGAATTTCTTCATAATTGAGTGGCAAACTAATTTCGGTATCTTTTCCACCAGCACAACCTATTGTAAAAATCCCCTCTTGTTCAGAATCAAAATTCAATAATATTCTTCCATCTAAAAAGTCATCCTTTAAGGCATTAGCACCAGTTAATCCGGTTTCTTCATCAACAGTAAATAGAAGTTCTAATGGCGGATGAACGATATGTTTATCTCTTGCTAACTCTAAGCCAAAAGCCAAAGCGACTCCATTGTCAGCACCTAAAGTCGTGTGATTCGCATGCAACCAATCTCCATCAATTATATTTTCTATTGGATCTTTTGAAAAATCGTGTGACGAATCCGGCGTTTTCTCACAAACCATATCCATGTGACCTTGAATTATAATTGTTTGATTATCTTCTAATCCCTTTGTTGCAGGAACTTTGATCAATACATTTTTGACTTCATCACGAACAACTTCTAATTTTTGCTCTTTTGCCCAATCCATTAACCAATTGGAAATTTTTTCCTCTCTTTTTGAACAACGAGGAATATTATTTATCTGCTGAAAAAGTTCTAAAATATCTTCTATTTTTTTATTCATTTATCCTCTCCATTTTTGAATTAAAATATACGGAAATAATTTTAAAATCACAATATTTTTCATTCCAAAATTTATAATTTATAATTTACATTAATTATTTTTAATATCTGATAATAATTAATAAATTAACATCATGAAATTTAAATTAATAAAAAACTCAAAAACATTATCCGCCCGTGCCGGGGAAATTTCAACTGATCATGGTAAAATTCAAACACCAATATTTATGCCAGTCGGTACAAAAGCCACAGTAAAAACATTGACAAATGAAGATTTGATCAAAGCAAAAGCTCAAATAATTCTCGGTAACACATATCATCTTTACCTTAGACCCGGAATGGAAATTATGGAAAAAGCCGGCGGTTTACACAAATTTATGAATTGGAATAAGCCAATATTAACTGACTCCGGTGGATATCAAGTATATTCACTTGCAAAATTGCGTGAAATAGACAATGACAAAATAACTTTTAGATCCCATATTGATGGCAGTTTACATGAATTTTCACCAGAGAAATCTATTGGTATTCAACGCATACTCGGAAGTGATATAATTATGTCTTTTGATGAATGTACACCATATCCATGCGATTATTCTTATGCGAAAAAATCATTGAAAAGAACTCACGAGTGGGAAAAAAAATCAAAGAAATATTTTGAAAATAGCAATAATCTTTACTCTCATTCACAAGCACTTTTTGGAATTATTCAAGGATCAACTTTTGAAGATTTGAGATACGAAAGTGTGAAATATTTAACAGATCTCGATTTTGATGGTTATGCAATTGGTGGACTTGCAGTTGGTGAACCAAAAAATATAATGTACGAACTAACTAAAAAAGTATGTGATAAATTGCCAAAAAATTTACCAAGATACTTAATGGGAGTTGGAAAACCAGAAGATATTATTGAATCGATCGCAAGAGGCGTTGATATGATGGATTGCGTTTTACCAACTCGCAACGCTAGAAACGGAGCTTTATATTCTTGGAATGGAAAAATAAATATAAAAAATGCACAATATAAAAATGACTTTCGTCCTATTGATCCGAATTGTGATTGTTATACTTGTAAAAATCATTCCCGAGCATATTTGAACCATTTGTATCGCAATAAAGAAATAACCGGATTAAAATTAAACACAATGCACAACATTCATTTCTTTTTAAAATTAACTTCGAAAGCTAGACAATCAATATTATCAGATACATTCTCCGAATTTTATAGAAACTTTTTTAATAATTACCGTGTAGAAAAAGATAACTATTTAAATAATTTAAAGAATAAAGAAAATTACAAAAAAAAAGATGAAAACAATTAATTTTAACTATTCTTCTTTTTTTTATTAGCAATTCTTTTTATAGATTTTTTATAATTTAATGTTTTATCTTTAAATACAGAATAAAAGGCATTTTCCGCTTCCATAAATAATTTGGAAGTATGATTCTTTAGATAATCTTTTTCATCTTGTTTAAAATGTTTCCAATTTTCAGCTGGATACTTATTCAGATTAATATCTTTTACCACCTTTTCAATTGAGATATTATCAGGTGATTTTGTTAAAAAATATTTGTTTGCTCTATCTGAACTTGGAATTAAATATCCATTCCCAACCAAAATATCTGCAACATTATTCAATGATAAGGGATTACATCCCAAATTTTCAGCAATGTCTTCTATTACTGGTGTTTCTTTTCCATTAACGAAAGATTCATGAATATTTAATAATAATATTACACCTAAAAATGAATCGGAATATATTTTTTGGTTATCCTTATATTTAAATAGATGTAATAACATTTTATTATGTTGTAAAACATAGGCAAATTCCGCACCGAGTAGTATTAAAAACCAAGTTAGATATATCCAAATTAAAAATAATGGAATTGTTGCTAATGATTTATAAAAACTTGTAACAATTCCAACTCTATTTATATAAAGATAAAATGTATTTTTAGAAAATTCCCATAACAGTGCAGCAATAAATCCACCAAACGCTGCACTTTTAATTCTAACCGAAGCAGAGGGTATTATCAAATACAATAATGAGAAAGCTATGAAACTAATAAATAATGGAACCAATTTTGTATATAATAATTGTAATATCCAGAATTCATGCAAAATTTGATCAAAAATTCCTCCAGCCGGATTTAAATAATTCATTAACCAAGCAGATATTAAAATTAATAATGGACTTGTAGTTATTACCACCCAAAAAGCTACAACTTTCTGAAAATAATTCCTTCTTTCCTTTGTATTCCAAATATGATTAAAGACTCTTTCTGTCATAACAAAAATTGCTGTCGCTGCTAATAATAAACTAAAAATTGCAATTAAATTAATTATACCCGTTTTTAATCCTTGAAAAGCCGTTGGAGAAATATATAATTCTAACCAAGCACTTAATTGTTTATGAAATTCTGGTGCAATAAATGGGAATACGGTATTTTCCACATACTGAATAATCTCTTTACCTACACCTAAAATACCAGATACGCTAAACAATAAAACAGATAATGGAATCAGGGATATTATAGTAATATATGCTAAACTTGCCGATTGTTCTAAACATAGATCACTATTAAACTTTTTAACAGTTAAATTAATAATTACTTTAGCTTTATATAAATATTTTCTAATTATTTCTAACATTTTTAACCATTTTTTTATAATAATTAACTTTATTTTTTAAGGTATTATAGGAAAATAAAACTACCCCCGTTAGATTTTGATCTTTAACCAAATTAATTTTATATGATGCATTTTCCGGAGATTGCTTCCAAATTCCAATTCCAATCAAAACTTTATTATATTCATCTTTGTCCAAACTATTTTTTATTTCTGATAAAATATTATTAAATGTCTGATTTTTTTGTGTATAATTCATCGGAACCACAAAATCTACCCAATCATTTTTAATCCAAGACAGCCAATCTTGATAATAATTGTTTTTGGCAAGTATTGGATTAGGTTTCACGGCAGCACTAATTTCAATTTCATTATTATTTTGTTTATTGTAACTACTAACTCTTTTTATTAATTCATTAACTGATTGAATGCGATATTCAGAATATTTCTTAAAAAAGGCATTTCTAAGTGAGTCATTTCGATAATATTTACCATCTATCGCAAAATCTTCGGATTTTAAACCGGTTTTTTTAGTAAATATTTCCATCCCTTTTTTATTAAACCCCCAATTCTTACCTTGGAATCGAACATAATCAAAATGTATCCCATCAATATCATATTTAGTAATAATTTCTTTAATTAACAAAAACAGGTATCTATTAACATCCGGATGAATAGGTGATAAATATACACCCTCATAATTTTGAGGAGTATTTTTTGAATATAATAACTCAAAATCATTTTGCCCATTATAATTTGTCTCCGTCCAATTCGGGAACAATTTAAACAAATGATCCGAATAAGTTTCTCTTTTTGAATTTGACAATAAAATATAAGTATTAAACCAAGCGTGAATTTTTAAATTATTATTATGGGCTACATTGCATGCATACTTCAATGGGTCAAAAGAGTGTGGACTAATATTTTTATTTTTCTTAAC
>Ga0222681_1000497_pt1 | contig 13791 bp, 23 predicted proteins | sample AntAcemetage1006_FD_179844 | JGI IMG/M metagenome (GOLD analysis project Ga0222681, IMG submission 179844) | Saline water microbial communities from Ace Lake, Antarctica - #1006 | ecosystem: Environmental > Aquatic > Non-marine Saline and Alkaline > Saline | place: Antarctica: Ace Lake... | reverse complement strand
ATTTCTAACCAATTTTTCGTTTTCATACCATTCAAAAATAACTTTTGACCCAATGTCAACGCCTAACCTTTCCGTTGGATAGTTTTCTCTTAACCAGTTATGATATATTTCATTTTCATATAAGTGAAAAACACACAAGACTGTTTCATTGTTGTTTCTAAGCTTCCCATATTTATGAAATACAAAAGTTACTAACCCTATTGGTGGGTCTTTTTGCATAAATTCTTCTATATTCACATGACATAATTCGTGGTATTTCTTCATCCTCTCTCCTTTGGTGGCTCTGGTTAATCCTATAACTTATCCTGTAACTTATTTGCATATTCTTGTAACTTGTTATTCTTTACTTTGTGGTTTTAAATACAATAGTTCTCATATCTTCAAGATGTTTTTCAGTAGCTTCTAATTTTCCGTCAAGATACTCTCTTTGCGGTTTCGGAGTTGATATATCTTCTTGAATAGCTTTAACAAGTGCTAAATATACATCTCTTGACATTGTAAGAAAGTGCTTATCATCAATTATCTCGCATTCTTCGTGGTTACTAAGTTCCTTAGTATTAAAATCATAAATCTTTTTTTTACCTCCTACGTTTTCAAACCCAATAAAAGAAACTCTCATACAATAATCTTCATTTTTTATATATACCTCCATCATTCCCCCTTACGTTATTCAAACACAATGCAACTCATGTACCTTTAATATTGAATCCTTATGCTCTTTCCACCATTTCAATGCTTCTTTCCCATCCATTGCTAGAATTTCTTTATCAGTGAATTTCTTCCATTCACCAGACTTATGCAACTCACACCCAATTTTGATTTGTTCAGAAGTAATAAAAACAAAGTATTTTAATCCTGTGATTTGGATTGGTTCTTTTGTTAATTTTTCTCCGTTGTAGTCTGCGTCTGTCAAGTCTGCGCCTGTCAAGTCTGCGCCTCTCAAGTATGCGCCTGTCAAGTTTGCGCCTGTCAAGTTTGCGCCTGTCAAGTATGCGCTTATCAAGTTTGCGCTTGTCAAGTCTGCGCCTGTCAAGTTTGCGCCTCTCAAGTCTGCGCTTGTCAAGTATGCGCCTGTGTTTCTCTCTAAACAATCTTTAATGCTTTTGTATTCTCCGCATAAAAGAATACTTCTGTTAAACCTATTTTTTATTTCTATTTTCATCACTCCCCCTTACGTTTTTTATATTCAAGTAGTGCGTTATACTTCTTTCAATCTTACCCACATTGCACCTCCTTATAATTTTATATATATAATAATACTAAAGGTGACAAAAACCAATGACAAAACTAAAAACAACTTAAATCATTTATTTTCAACAACTTAACCCATAAAAAACATGGTGATGAAAAAATTCTCAGTAACTCTTTATATACATATTTATTTATATACGACTTTTCTATAATATATATTGTCATTCTGTCACCATATAACATAAACCATTGAAAATAAAAGATTTATCTTGGTGACAAAAGTTTAAAACTATCATCATCAAAATCACCAATTTAATCACCATTAATATTATATCCATGTGGTGCATTTATTGAACTCTCCCAATCTTTTTGTCCTAATATATCTTTAATACATTTAATACCAAAATATGCGAATTTACCATGATTGCCTTCTTCATTTCTAACAGTAACGCGCATTTTCTTGATACCATGCCCTTCAAGTGATGATGCAATATGTTTTTTACCTAAAATATATTTTTGTTTTGTTTGATCGCATATATCTTTATAATAATTATTAAAATCCGAACAAAGTGTATATATATCTGGCGCAACAACACAGCACTCATCAATAAAGTCTGTGATAGGGTTCTCTTCGTCTCTATAATCCTTATTAGACATTAAAACCTTATTAGGCATACATTCACCCTCTTCATACAGTTTGCGCAGTCCTACAAGCAACCAATTGAATATTCCATCAATTTCAGGGTTTAGATATTTATGTTGATAATCTTGAATAGTAGCATTTTCTTCAAATTGATAATCAAAATCAACGCGTCTTAGCCTTCGCCATGTTCCGTCATCCTCCCCTTTAATCGTTGGAAGTGGGTTTGTTTCAAGGAACATTTTAAATGTTGGCATCATTTCAAATAATTCTTTATAAAGGAAACGAACTTTCATAGGAGATATTGTTGTGCATTTTTTAACAACAGATATATGAAGCTGTTTAGATGAGTCAAGTTCTGATATTTGAATAAATCGCTTTTTGTTAAGTCCGGCTAGATCGTTTCTAACACCATCATCAAACTTCTTTGTTACAATTCCCTCAGAATCAAGTGTTGTAGCATAACTTCCTAAAGCATAAAGTAATGTTGATAAAAGCGTTGACTTTCCGTTTCGACCTCCACCCTTCATAATAAAAAATAACTGTTTTGATATATCGCCAGTTAAACAATAGCCAAGAATCTTTTGAATATAATCAATCATTTCAGTATCATTAATAAATATAACTTCTAAAAATCTTTTCCAATTAGGACAATCCGCTTCCTTATTATATTTAAACCGAGCTTGCATTGTTGTCATGTGTTTCGGATTGAAAGGAAATAGTTTAAATTCTTTAAGATCAAAAATTCCATTTTTAAGACATATTAAATAATTATTTGTATCAAATGATTTACCATTAATAGTAAGGTCCATTTTAGATAAATTTATAAGACTTTTAATTTTACATTCATTACCTGATTGTTTTACATGAGAAAGCCATCGTTTTTTAAGGCTTTCGCTCATGCTATTTGTTGACATATTTAAAAGCTTATTATATGTTTGATTTGCTGCCGAAAGGATTTTACCGCCATCATCGCGTTCCCAATATTCTCCATTATGTATAAACCATCCACCAAGCTCATTACAAAATTTAATTGTATTATGGTTATCTTCAGAAAATATTTTTGCGTTATAAGTATCGTTGAGCATAGACTCTTCGATTGCTTCTGTCTGTGCTTCTTCAAGCATTTTGTCCTCAATACACATAATTATATCTCCATCATTTCTGCGTCTTTGTGATTTTCTTTAATGTTATTACAATATTCTTCAAAATTTTTACCTAGAAAAATATGCTTAATTCCTTCATTTTCTAACAACATTTTTTCTTGTTCTGATATTTTAAACTTCGTGGCTAAAATAATCTCTGAAAAACTTGAATAGGATTGATAAAATTTTAACTGTCTTATTGCTGTGTTTATGCTTTGTTTTTTAATTTTTACTTCGATTAATGCTGTTAAGTATTTCATTTGATATATAATTATTTCATCAATAGTTTTTTGTTCTCCAGTTGAAATTTTACAATCAATAACAACATCTGCGAAGCCAATGGTTCTTTGAAAAGAACCAGATTTTTGTTCGATTGGAAATTCTTGTGAAGAAACAATTTTTTTCCATTCACAATTATCTTGCCATATTTGTCCAAAAATATTAACCAATTTTAAAACAGTTTCCTTTTCAGATAAATACCTACAAGCCATATCATGTTCTGATGTGTTTCTGTCAGGATCGCTAAATCCTAATGATGCGATATACGTCTTATCGTGAGAGTGTGACATCTTTTCTCCTAAATAAAAAAGTCCCCGACGAAAGGGATAACAAAAGGATACACGCATGGCGAGTAACTTCTGACTTCCGACGAGGACTTGATTTTTATTTGTGACTTATTCATTGTATCCTTTGTTATCCATTTACATTCTATCAGAAATTAGCACCTTGTCAACTCCTTAACCGCTTCAACAAATCCAATACCTTTTAGCTTTCTAATAAATTCAATAGAATCTAAATTCAAATCGCATGTGAAACAGTGAAACCTATTACTATCTTTATATATTATTGCTGATGGATTTTTTAAATCATTATGAAAATTACAAAATATTTTTTTATGTTTATGACGAAAATCATATAGTGATTCTATCGGCACTAATTTAGCCCTCTCAATATCATCTTGCGTAATACGGCTATCACTCGGTTCATTAACAACACGTGTGAAATTCAAAAACTTATCAATCTCATTGATGCGTTGTGATCGCGGATCAATCATCATAAAATACTTATTAAAAGGATGCTGGCGCAAGTACGGTTTATACACCGTCAACTCTTTTACGAGTTGGTTACGAACCGAGAGGGCTGCATCTCGATTATCTTTGAACGCCTGTGCCAACATCCAACTGCTTGGGGGGAAAATGTATTTGTCTTCTAATGAAAGCATAAATAAGTGCTCCTCGGAACTGTCGGCTAGACACACGTTTCCGGTAAGAGAAACAGTTTTCTCCGAGGAGCACTTAATATTTTTAAATTGTATTTTTTGATTAGTCATAGTGTATCTAGCCTTTACTTTATTTATTATACTCTTACTTCATTGTGTGTCAAGCCCCCTCATCTTTCGATGAGAGGGCAAGTGTTTTAGTCGTCCCAGCCAATTTTACTATCTTTAATCTCAACAATTTTATGTTGTTTATTTACAACTTCCTCTCCATCCCTATTAATCCATTTATTATCTTCATGGACAGAAAGACCTAAAATATTTTTACCTAGAATATCAGGTAAATCCCAATCGTACACACCATCCTCAGCAGCAGAACAACCGCAAGCTGCAAGGATAGTTTTTAAAAACCAACGCTTGCCGGCTTCTGCAATAGCGTACCACGTATCAACATATCCGGTTTCTTTATCTTCAGCACCAATAACGAACATCATATTACCAGCTTTACTTGTATCTTCTTTTACAGAAACAATTTTAAACTCTCGCCAACCCTCCGACAAAAGCTGTTTAATGTTCGGTTTCTTCTCATCGTTCATACCCATAGAATACCCCATTAATTTCTCCCTTTTTGAAAATTATAAATACTTAAACTTGGTAAAAACACTTTATGAAAACAATCTGCAATTTCATGTTCATCCATAATGCAAACATTATATGCTACTTTGTCTTTTGCAAAACAGACGATCATTGCCTCGTTGATTGGTTGGTCGGGGTTATTTTCATTCCACAAATATACGTACGCAGCACATTGGTATTTATGCTCAGGGTATATTTTAGGAAGATCATAGTCTTTTGCATTTGCTGTTTTCCAGTCGATTAAGATTGGAGGGTTAGGCGCGTCTATTGTACCGTTAAATCCAAATATTTCACTTGTCAATGCTACCTCTGATAGCTCAAGTTTAATATGAGGGTAATCTTTCTTCCAGTTGACAAACGATTTTAATGCAGTTTCAACTTCTGTTGCATACTCAGAATCAATCTTACAAGTACCTTCTACTATATACTGCTCGATTGCGTCATGGATCTGAGTACCGCATTTTCTTCCCTTCGCGCTTTCATCGTTACAGAACTTAGCTGTGTTAGCTTTGAACCAAAACTCAAGACCTATCTTCCTTAATACTGATAGGATTGTCGTTACGCTAGGTAGCTTATTTTGATAATCCCTGTGTTTCTTCTTTACTTTCTCCGTCATTTTATCTCCTTTATTGATAATTTTAACCCTTTGTTCCACGCAACTTGTAGACCTTTTTTTCCTTTATTCCAAGGTGTACGATCTATCCTATTGTTTTTGTATGCGTGTTTCATATTTTCTGATGCAGTTAAATATTCTAGGTTGTCAATTTTATTATTAAATTTATTACAATCTTTATGATTTGCTTGAAAACCTTTTTTCTTTTTACCCAAAAAATACTCTAAAACTAATATATGAGTTAAGAATTTTTTTGGCTTTCCATCTTTATAGAGCCTAACGTAAGGATATTTTTCTTTTTTATATTGTTTTAATTCTATTTCTTTTTTATCATTTCTTACTAATCCATCATTAGAAACAGAATAATTTTTATAAATCTTTATCTTCTTCCATTCTCTCATTTTTCAACACCTCTCCGTCTTTTGTTATTTCTATTGTTTGCTTTTTATCTATATCATAAATATTTTCAGCTTCTTCTGTAGTTATCCAACCGCAGGCAGCATCAGGGCAATAAAAACGTACACCGTTTGCTAATGCTCTTGCGAAAAGCATATTCTTAGGATATGACTTCCAATTCTCTTTATTAACAAGTTGAGCTTTAGCAGCGTCTTTAAAAGTAAATTCGCTAACGCCTAATTCTTTTTGTTTATCTCCATCAATTTCAATAAACAAAATTTTACATTCTTCATTTGTTAAAGACTCAACTTTATAATCATACTTTGGATTAGTTTTGATAAGTGAAGCCATTGCATTTGATTGGATCGCCAGTTTTCCTGATACCATATAAAGATTTTTCATCGACTCAAAAGGCGATAAACCTAATTCACGTCCGGCAAGAATTTTTACTGCGGCTTGAGCCTGTGTTTTAATATCAGGGAACATTCCCGACTGGGCGAACACATTTCCCATTGCCATTGGTTCACGAAGTGACTCAAACTCCATGACCTCGTTTTCTTCTTTTTTTGTCATTTTAGTCTCCTTGGGTTGTTTGTTTGACTTAATAAAATTATATACCATTTGCAATCTTTGTCAAGTTTTTTCTTGCAATATCTTTGCGCTGTGGTAATATCTTAATATGAGACACGCAGGCGTACCCAGACGCAAAAAACTATCAGAAGAAATAAAGCAATTTCCATCGATGAAAAGGATTATGCGTAATGACAAAAAACATGGCGGAAAAGAAACTAGAAAAGAAGATAATCCTAAGTCTTAAAATGCTTGGATATTATGTATATAAAACAGCAAGTAGCGGAAGTTGTTATGATTATAACCTTCAGTTCAATGAAGCAGGCATAGCTGATCTCATTGTAATAGGGAAAGGTAAAGTTATATTTTTAGAAGTTAAAACAAAAACTGGTAGACAATCAATATCGCAAAAGGTATTTGAGGAAATATGTAAAAAGAACAAAGTCAAGTACGCTCTAGTCAGATCAATAAAAGATGCAGTTGAGTCAGTAAAATAAATCTTGACAAATCTTTACAAATATGCAATACTCAATAGTGAAAGGACACCAAATGAAGAAAAGAATTTTTATAAATGTTGAAGTACCGTCGAGCTTACGACGAAAATATAAAAAAGCTTGCTATGAATTAGGAACGATTATGAAGTTCCCAATTTTAAAAGCAATTAACGATACAATTAAAAAGGCACATAATCAATAACAAGGAGAAGGGCTAATGAAAATTTGTACTTTATGCGGACAACCAATAATCGAAGGGCAAGGTTATTCAGGTTCAAATGGATTAGAAGTATTTCATAAAGACTGTGCTTTTGATTATTTCAAAGGTCAGCAGGAAAATGGAAATTGTTTTTGCGGTGGGTGTATTAGTGAAGATGGATTTTGTGAAGAATGTGGGACTGTTGCAGATGATAGTAGTTTGAGTTTTGTGTATGATAATTAACAAAGGGGTAGGGCTATGACATTTGAAGAATATTTAATGGATGAATATTTTAGAATAGAAAATCCACTTGACGATGAAAGCGTAGAAGGCTTTGAAAGCTGGATCGAAGATCTAGGATCAGATGAAATTATTGAATATGCAGAAAAATGGAAAAAAGGAGAAGGGCTAATGACAGGACTAGAAACTTTAAAAGAAGAACTTGTAAAAGTTCAAGTAGCGCAAAGTGTATGCTTAGATAAAGAAGGTATACGAGTATTAAATCATAAAAAATGGCTTTACAATGATCTTACGGAACAAGCAAAAGATTTAAGAAGTTCTATCAAATGGATGGAAGCACTTTATAAAGGCTCTCCTCAGCAGGTAGTTTAGCCCACTATCCGCGCGGTTTTCGCCATGTTGACCGCGCCCTGCTGAGGTTATTTAAGGAAAAATGAATACACACGAAATGATAACCGACATAGATCATGGTAGGCATAAGTATTTAGATCCTACCAAAGACCCTGATTTAATTATTATCCCATCTAATAACGAGCCGTCAGCTCGTATGCTTAAAATTGTTTGTGAGAAATTATATCCCAACACATTAACAGTAATAGTTCTTGACAGAAATAGAGAAGGGAAAGGATTCTCTATAAGACGCGCATTAACTGAAATAACTGATGAAAATATTGTTGTGTTTTTAGATGGAGATTTTGATATAAGCCCTATATATATAGTGAAGCTTATGAAATACATAGACGATTGTGATATTGTTGTCGCTGAAAAAGATTTATCTGATGTTCCGATACAAAGAAAAATCATCAGTCTAGGATATAGACTGCTAATAAAACTCTTATTTAATTTAAACGTAAACGATACGCAGACCGGACTTAAAATATGGAAACGTCACGCAATACCAGAGTTTGATACTGATGGATTCGCTTTCGATGTTGAAATGTTAGCTAAAGCTCATAAAAAAGGAAGAAGAATTAAATCAGTTCCAATACAAGTTAATATTGATAAAAAAGTAAGGATAGGTCAAATATGGAACACACTCAAGGAAACTCTAAAGGTTTGGTTAGTATTATTATCCCAAGACATAATGAAGATTTAACAAAGTTATTAAATTTTATTAATGCAGGAGTTTATAAAAACATTGAAATTATTGTTGTAGATAAGGGATTAGAACGAAGCGCGCAACGTAATATTGGAATAAAGAAAGCAAACGGCAAATATATTATGATCCTTGATGCCGACCAATATCCTCATCCTCAGTTAATTAAAGAGTGTGTGAATTTAATGATGATGGGTTTTGAAGCTTTGTATATTCCTGAAAAGATTATTACTCCGGGATTATTTGGAAAAATAAGGAATTGGGAACGACAATTTTATACAAGCACACCTATTGATTGCGTGAGATTCGCACTTAATCCATGCCCTTTGTTTGATGAAGGAATGACGGGCCCTGAAGATGCAGATTGGGATAGACGAGTAAGCAATCGACGCGCTACAACAGATCATTGTTTCTATCATTTTGATAAGGTTGGGTTATGGTCTTACTTCCGTAAAAAGGCTTATTATGCTAAAAGCATGAAATTGTTTCACGTGAAACATCCAAATGATAAAGTCTTAAATTGGAAATGGCGTTGTTTTTCTGTATTTTTAGAGAATGGGAAATGGCGTGAGTTTATTAGAAAGCCTCATTATGCTTTGGCTGTTTTATTAATAATCTTCATAAGGGGGTTCATCTATGCGTGGTCGAAAAAGAGTAAAAAGAATTAAAATCAAGTGTAAAGTATGTAAAAAATTATTTGAAGTTCGTTTATCAGATATGATTCCGAAAAGAAGAAAAAAGTATTGTTCAATCGAATGTCGTGGCATAGCAAGGAAAACACCTTATGGTAACAGTAGCAATTCTAGCACATAATAGTGAGAAAACAGTTGTTGAAACAATTAGAAGCGTTCTTATACAAAATTATAAACATATTGAAATTCTTGTATTAGAGAATGGTTCAACAGATAAAACATTAGAAATTGTTAAAGATATTGAAGAAAGAACAAAAAGAATAATAGTATCATCAAAGAAAAACAATATCGGTCTAGCACGCAATATGGATCGTGCAAAACTCATAGCAAAAGGAAAGTTTATTATTTTCTTATGTGCTGATGACGTTCTTTCTTCTCCTTATGTTGTAAGAAATTATGCAAATGTATTTAAAACAAATGCTAAAATAGGTCATGTAAGCCGTTATTATACTCAGTTCATTCATGGTAAACTAGGCGCAGTAAGAGCACATCGATCAAATAACATTTATTGTTTAGCAAACAACCCTTCTGGTCTAGCATTTAGAAAATCAGCTATCTGCGGAAATGCTATTGAAAAGTGCTTTATTGAAGGCGCAAGCATGGTTAAGAATGTATTAGCTGCCGGTTGGGAGTATCGTATAATTCAACGTGACCTTATTAATGTACGTCTTGGATTTAACGGTGCATCAACTCCTGAAGCGTATATAGAATCAGGAGCAATGGCATGGTACAATTTAATAGGCTACCAAGACTTCATATTTAATAATCCTATTGGATTCATTCAAGTAAAAAATTGGGGGACATACGAACAGTTATTAAGAGAAATAAGATTGAATGTTAAATTTCGTAAAAAGAATTTACTTGAAATTCAATTTTGGTTTTTTGTATTGATTGCGTTGATTGTTCCTAAATTTATATTAAGACCAATGACGAAGATTTATAAAGATATTATTGGTAGACGTTTATTAACGGGGAGGGTGTGATGAAAATAATTAACCTCGGCTGCGGAAAAAAGATCCGTCCTGAAGCAATTAATGTTGATATAATGCCCGGAGAAGGGATAGACGTTGTATCAGACATACTTGTTTATTTATTATATGAAAAAGCTGAAAGTGCTGATATTATTTACGCTTCACATATAATCGAGCATTTCGCAGATCAGAAACAAATTATATATAAAATAATGCGTGTACTTAAAAAAGGTGGTATTTTGCACATTACGGGCCCGCATTCATCTTGCGTAACTTCAATCGGCTGTCTCGGTCATTACCGCACATACTCATATAATACATTCCATGACTATTTGTGTAAGCCGTGGTATATGTTTAAAGAGCCTAAGTTTAGGACTGTGTATCAGAAATTGAGTTGGTGGTATGAAAAATCGGGGGATAATGTACCAAAGGTTTTACGTCCGTTTATAGGAACATCAAACTTTATTATTAATTTCTTCATTGCGTTATCGCCTCGGTTGTTTGAAAATATTTGGTGGCCTTTGGTTGGCGGTGCGCGTGAGGTAACGTGGATAGGGGAGAAGATATGAAAATGAATATAGTTAGTTGGATAGCAGATACAATATTATTTATAGGTATTTTTACTGCAATAAGTTGGTATATTTGGTCACTACTAAATGAGTGTGGTTTATTATGAAAATCCTATACCTCCCAAATTTATACTCCCAACAACGCCAGCAAGAGAAACCGGCGAATATCTATCCTGTGAGGATGGCGATGGAGGCGGAGTGGTATCGTCAGCAAAGGCATGAGGTTCAATGGGGGCTGCCTAAAGATAGAATATTATCTCCTTGGAAAGATACACAAGAAGCATACGACAAATTATATATTGAGGGTAATGGATTCGATAAAATTATTTCAAAGCCTGAAAACCTCCCATTCCTCGACCTACCAAAACCAGACCGCATATTCACCAACGCGAAATCATACACCAGCGGAAACTATAAATACCTTCCTGGCACTCACATCCAAGCAGCAGATGGTTGTTGGTGGGGTAAATGTTCTTTCTGTGTAGAGAATACAAAGGAATATGTTGTGCGTCCTGTTGAATATGTAATTGAAGAAATTGAGGAGTGTAGGTCTTTAGGCTTTAAAGAAATATTCGACGATTCTGGAACGTTCCCTGTTGGAGCATGGCTTGATTCGTTCTGTCAGAAAATGAAAGGAAACACGACACCTCTTGGTTGCAATATGCGTACTGTAAACATCGACTATCGAGCAATGAAAGAAGCTGGATTTCGCATGGTATTATTTGGGATTGAAAGTGCGAATGATTATACACTCACGAAAATCAATAAAGGTGTTACTTCAAAAGATATTGTGAAGTATATTATTCAAGCGCATAGCGCAGGGTTAGAGCCTCATGTATGCGCAATCGTAGGGTTTCCTTGGGAAACTGATTCAATGGCAGAAAAGACTTTAAAGCTCGTCCATTGGTTATTAAGAAAAGGTTACGCTAAGACAGCTCAAATGTCTTTGTATAGTCCTGATGGAAATGAGAATCAACATCATCTTGTTAATAAATTGTATGATGTCAAATACTCACCGGAGTTTTGGTTTAACCAACTACGCGACATAAAAAACAAAGACGACATAAAATATTTATGGCGTAAGATAAAGGCAGGATTAAATAAATGAACCCACTAAAATACCATTACGTATGTGACGATCTAGCAGTAATTATACAAACACAAAACGCTAAGATTAAGAAACCTAAAAATAAACTTACTATGTTTATGATGATGTTACACGGTAAAGCATACTGGGAAGATGAAGCTTTTCTCCAACATATAATCCCTATGATACTTCATACTATCGCAAGCGCGTTAATATATTTTGTATTCGGACATAACAACATATCGCTTCTAGCATCAGTTCTATTTTTCATACACCCTTGCCATACTGAAATGTCAATTTGGTTAAGTGCAAAGGGTTATACTTTAACGACAATATGGGTATTACTCGCTTTCCATTTCCCAATACTAGCTTTCTTTATCTTTGTAGTCCCGACGATGATATGTATATCAGGGATATTCGCGCCATTAATATTTTTACTTCAACCTAATATTTTAAATGTTATTGCTTTGTTTTCTATTTATACAGTTTGGAAACATTCACAATGGGCTTTTAATAAAGAAAAAAACATGAAGCTAAAAGGGTTTGAAGGAAACGATGTAGCTTTAAAAATAAGTCCATATAAATTTATTATTGCACTTAAATTTTATGGATATTATTTCGTGAATTGTATCTTTGGAATTTCATATACTTTCTATCATTCATATATGGAAGAATTTCTTGATACACAAAAAGGAATAAAAGAAGGACGTAAAATTGACAGATATTTCTTTATTGGATTATTTTTCGCAGGACTTCTTATTTACTCTCTTATTACTAATCCATTTAGTATATTCACACTTGGTCTTTTTTGGTCAACAGTCACAGTCGCTATGTGGTGTAATTTAGTATCAACAGGACAACAGTATATCGCCAATAGATATTACTACTTACCTAATGTTGGACTAATGATCGCCATATCAAGCGTTATTATAAACTATCCTATTCTTACCGGAGCATTAATAGGATGGTATTTAGCACGACTTATCCCATCAATCAAACAATTTAAAAATGTATACTGGCATTTCTTTTATCAAATTTATAATCAACCTGACTTATATTATAGCTGGATAAATATGGGGTGTCTAAACTTTGCACGCGGTAATTTTAAAGCTGCGGTAGGTGATTTCTCACAAGCGTTAATATTACGACCTAATAATTTTAAAGCTATGTTTGATTTATCAAGTTGTTTTATTGCTCTTTATAAAATACCTGAAGCTATAAAAGCCTTTGAAGATGCACGTAAATGTGATATTTACGGACAAGAAGAAAAAGCTAATCAACCAATAAAAGATCGAATGGCTCTTTTAAATAAAATAATTGAATCAAAGGGTAAAATTAAACTAAAAATTGAGGATATACCTACAATAACATGACATACAAATCACAATCACTACAAAAATTTAGTAGAAAACGAACAGATAAAAGTCCAATGGCTCATTGTTTTAAAGAAGCTAGGACTTGTCTTAACTATGAAATTAAATGTAACGAGTGTGTAAAAATTCAAGGTAAATATACAGAATACAAAGGAGAATAATATGTGGGTTTACATCTTAGCTTGTATTGCTTGCGGAATTTTATGGAGGATGGGAGGCGCAGACGGATACGATAAATTATGGCGTAGAATTGGGTGTTCTTTTATTATATTCGCAATGTTACTTATCCACTCAAACATGAATTTACTTGAAAGCGTTATCAGTCTAGCAATGATCGTGTGGGGATGTTGGTCTTATTTCGGGTGGTTAAATTTCAATGATGGGGCTTATTCGCAACAGGGGGAATGATGAATTATAAATTAACAGATGTATCAATCAAAGTATTCGGTAGGAAATTATTTCAAATTGAAGCAATAGTATCTTTTAAGAATGTTAAAAAGGGAGATAAAGGCGGATATATTGAAAGTAAGAAAAACTTGTCTGGCAATGCTTGGGTGTCTGGCCATGCTTGGGTGTATGGCGATGCTTGGGTGTATGGCAATGCTAGGGTGTCTGGCCATGCTTGGGTGTATGGCAATGCTAGGGTGTCTGGCCATGCTTGGG
>Ga0222681_1000492_pt1 | contig 13910 bp, 13 predicted proteins | sample AntAcemetage1006_FD_179844 | JGI IMG/M metagenome (GOLD analysis project Ga0222681, IMG submission 179844) | Saline water microbial communities from Ace Lake, Antarctica - #1006 | ecosystem: Environmental > Aquatic > Non-marine Saline and Alkaline > Saline | place: Antarctica: Ace Lake... | reverse complement strand
AAGATTCATAAAAAGCAACACAGACTCAACTGGAGTCAAGTGCATATGCCTATCGCCTTATTTCATACGATGGGCAAACTCCCTGAACCTGAATTTACCCACAGATTCTGCGGAAGACCCAATTTTAAATGTATCATCATCTTCAGTTTGATCCATATATTCCCACATTTCATTTTGGTGCAGCCATATAGGGCCAGCATTTCTTCTTATGAATTCATCTATATCCAGCCCATCTATTGTCTGTGGTCTCCTAACGCTCTTTTGCTTACCATTAATAAAAACGGTCATATATTCTTTTCGTCTCTTCTTCTTTGCAGCTTTTTGAGCCGGAGAAAGTTTTTTCTTTTGTTTAGCCATGATAAAATATTCTCTTCAGGATAACGGTGAGCTGAGTAGAAGCGTTCTAATGCCGGGATTGCTCGGCGATTAGACCGATTTCTGCTATAGCGGCTTGATAGGCGAAGCGCAAGCGGAGCCCGGCAAGCCGATAGAGCAGCTTGCTACTCAGCTTGAGCGCCTGGTTCGTTGCTTTGGATTATCATACCTGAGAACTTTTCTCTTGTCGTTCCTGGTCGTGATCTTGGCAATGAGGAGATCGTTCTTTCTTTTCTCTGAATATGCCTTGGCAACGGCTCGGGCCACATGCTCTCGCTTGAACAGGGTCGCTTGGTCGATCGACATACCGTAGCCATCCCCCGAGACATCCAGCCAGAGGCGCCACTTTCCATCACCGGTGATGTCAGAGTAGACAACATAGCGTACCGGGTTGCGGGCGTCGGCCAATCTTCTTTTTAGTTCCCTCTTTAATTCAAGAGATAGCTCCTCGTCTTCTCCAGGAATCTCTCGTAGTTTGTATTCTTTTCTCATTATTTTTCACCGAACGGAAAGCTAAACTGCCCCGAAAGCTTTCGGGGTCAGCTTGAGCGACTTGATGCTTTTTCTGACACAAATATGTGCCACGTGGCACATATGAGTTCAAATTCTGAGAATGGAGACAATAGAATAGCCATATATGTCAAGTTAATATCTAACAACTAAAGCTATATCTTTGAAGCCTGTCATCTTTTTAAAGAGTCTTCAAGGGTATCTTTGATAATTTGTTGTGCCTGTTGTTTGTCCATATTTAATCCTTTGAGCCGTTTGTGAGCATTTTAGATTTCTTGGCCGTCGAAGAGGTCCAAGATGGAAGTGATGGCTTCCCGCTGAAAGTCAAGATTGGGTTGAATTTAATCTTCATAACAATATATCTCTATGGAAATTATGTAATCGCAACTTGTTAAAATAGCGGATATTATGTGTTTACCCTCGTTTTCGGATTACATAAATCATTGCCTAAAATTCATTTTTTGGATTTGGATTATGTAATATCCACCGGGCTGACCGGGTGGCACCCATAGACTCAATGGACCGATCTTCGCGGCACATTTCCTGCAAGAGATTAGCCCGACTTTCGCGATTCGCGGGAAAATTTGACGTAACTCCTTGCAAATCAACAAAAGATTCCCACAGGTCTTCACCACAAGCCTAAAACCTACTCGTCATTATGAACCCCTGCTGCTTTGTCCCTCCTGATGCTGCATGGCAGCTTCGGGGAGTGACGGGTAAATCAGTTCACCAACTAACCAACGCCTCCCCCCTCTGGCGTTATGTGGTTCAGGACGTTGTCCGGATCCTTAATAGTTCACATGCCATATGGAGTAGTCATTCAGCGTGGTATACTCTGGAATCTTCTTGTCAACACACCTGAGCCAGGACAGTTCCATCCGGAATATTTGCCCGTCCGCGATACGACGGATCACGGCGATGAGATCATCACGTTCCGGATCGAGAATATCCAGAAGATCAAACTTGTCCGTGTACGATGGGTTTGACTTCTTTAATTCCTCATATTCCTCTCGGTCCCATCCACCAATCACATACGGTTCTTCCCAGGGGAAGTCTTCTATTCCGGTGACCCGCAGGGGTAAGGTGAGCCGCTTTTTCAGGTATATACGGTAGCGACGCGCGTTCTCGGGGTTCCGCTCGTTGTCGTCACCGAGCATGGTGTGAATGCGCTCTTCCCAATCTTTCATATCTTTCTACCATCCTGAAGTGGGTAAAAATTCGTCACCACCGAACCCCGTGTCGGTGGGACGATGACCGACTACTACTAACTCCGTATCCTCTACTCTTCCCGTTATACTTCCGCGGCACTGGTGATATGCTTGAATGAGACATCCAACGCCTCGAAGTGAGCGGTACCGCATTGGATCTTCGCCCACTCATTTCTTCGTAACTGTAATTGGTCACTCGTGGCCTTGGTTTCTCGGACAAGATACAACTTCTTAGGTTCTCCTTCCGGCTGCTTGACTATCGCCCAGTCCGGGTTATACGTCCCGATCGGCGTCTCAACTTTGAACCAACCGGGCAACTTGATGAATAATTTTATATCTTCTCTGGCATCAAGATCCTCGGCGAATCTTTTTTCCAACTCGGAATCATATTCGATTGCGTCATAGATCGAGTGTTTCACCTCGATGAGACGACTCAGATAGCCCATGATTTCGTGCTCCTCGAAAAGCAGCATCTCATACTCGGCTCCCGCAATCTTTTCGTATTTAATCCCGTCAATAATGAGCTGTTTGAGCGTGGCGCAGATAGAACGAGCAGCTTGATCCAGGAACTGCTGCGGGTTGATTTGAACGTCATCAAGACGGCCGGATTCAATAAAGATCTTCGCCAGTGTAGTTCGGGTCAATTCCGTCTCCCTCTGTAGATATCCCAGCAGATCGGGGATAGGCATCTCCCGGAATGGCACTTTTGACTCACCAATACTTAACACAGTTGTGCCTATCCCCTCATCGGTCAAACCAATATGCGCTTTCTGGGTGCGGATCTTCGGAGCCTCAATTGTCGGCATCCGTTTTACCGCCTTCGCGGCTCCGGTAATCAACACTTCGGTATCATAATGGACCGAATACCTGGTCCGTTGCTTTATCCTATCCCACAATTCCTTGAAATCGGGGTTCAACTTCCATCCCTTCTTCAGGCGAACCGGCCGCCGCTCACGCTTGTTCTTGATCCGTCCTTCTCCAAAAAAAACACCACATTCATCCTCAATCTCGGTCTGCAATTTTTTCGCGAAATCCTCATAGTTCTCATTGGCAATCAATGTCAAACGATTGATGTTCTCATTAAAACAGCGTTCTCCGTTCTTCATCACGGGCAACCGCAAACCCCGACCGATCTCCTGGCGCTTTTTGATTTCGGATTTCGTCTCGTTCAGCGTACAGATCTGAAAGACATTGGGATTATCCCATCCCTCCCGGAGGGCCGAATGGCTAAAGATAAAACGCAGCGGTTCTGCAAGAGAGAGAAGACGTTCCTTATCCCGCATAATCAATGCGTAGGCCTCGTCATCGGCCTTAGACTTTCCACTGGTGTCTTTAGCTATCCCCTTGCTCTCCGCAAAATAACCGTTATGCACTTTCTCCGCCGGCGGAAGTTTGAGCGGCCGGTATCGTTCCCTCGCGGCCAGTTTCGTGTATGCCTCGACAAACCACTTTCGTATCTTTCCATGCTCGGAAACATAATTCGCCACCCTATCAATAAAGAAGAGTGACAATACTTTGAGCTGCTCCTCCGGAGGAAGATCGCGTCTGAATCTCAGATCTTTCTCAAGATGTTCCTTTACCGTCTCCCTGATCTGAACCCGCATAATTACGTCCGTCATCCCGCCGTGGGTCTCCCCTATGGATAGGGTTACTCCATTCCGGAAAGATATAAACCCGGAACCGGCATTTATCTCATCGATGATATATTCTTCATACAATGCCCGTTTATTTGACTTTTCGAAGAGATCCACCCCTCCCCGGCTGACACTGATAGTCTTGCGCCTGGGTCCGTGAACTTCTTGAACGTCGATTTCCAGACTGGCCGTTATCTTTGATTTAGTCGCGCGAATCGACTTGACGCGGATATACGGCTTGTTGAAGTCCTCTTCCTCCAGAATCGAATCGACTTCGATCCGTTTAACCAGTTTCAGGTCATAGGCTTTCACCGGATCGAGCCGATAGAGTTGGTTGTAAAGATTACGGTGGGTGGCGGAATAGCGGAGTGTGCAGAGTGGGTTCAAGCTATCAATCGCCGCCCGGGCAGGGGCGGTCTCCATGTTCTGCGGCTCATCGACAATGACAATCGGGTTGGCCGCCTGGATGAATTCAATTGACTTGCGGCCGGATAGCCGGTCGTTCTCCCGGTGGATAACGTTGTTGGTCTTCTTGTTGAAGGCATCAATATTGATAATCAATACCTGAAGCTGATTACTCCCGGCGAACTGGCGGAGGCGGGAGACCTGTTTGGAATCATAGACCCAGCAGTCAATCGGCTCGTTTCCGTAGAGATCCCGAAAATGGTCAGCAGTAAGCTCGATATTTTTCTGCACTCCTTCCCGGATAGCGACACTCGGAACCACGATAATGAACTTTTTAAATCCGTACTGCTTACGCAGTTCATATATTGTCCGCAGATAGACATACGTCTTCCCCGTTCCGGTCTCCATCTCAACGGAGAAGTTTCTTCCTTCCAGTTTTTTATTCGGAAAAAGGGCGTTACGATCCTGCACGATACGGACATTGTGGAGAAGTCTCCCATCTTCCAGTGTCAACAGATTACCAACGCCGAACTCCGATAAAAATTCACCCCCGGCCGCGGCCAAGCGAATTTCAAACTCCCCCTGGGCCAGCGGCTGTCCGTCAAAAACATCCACCACCGCCCGGATGGCATCGAGTTGAAACTCCTGGTTGCTGTCAAACTTGATCTTCATGTTTATTTTTAACGGTAATATATTTCTGTGACGGGCTTGTGAGCTTATCGGGGATTGTTCTTTCGATGTATCCGCCAGCTAATAAGGGAGTTATGATATTATTTAAAAAGTGCTTCCTATGTTTTAAGCCCATAAATTCCATTATTTCTCTTAAGGGGTGCGGTTTTTCGCAATAATTTAAAATTCGAGCCAACTTATCCGTTACTTCTACTTGGGCGGTAGCTTGGGCGGTAGCTTGGGCGGTAACTTGAGGGGTGACTTGCGGGGTAGTTTGGGGGATGACTTGGGCACCGGTTTGTTCGAGTATTCGTTGGGCGGCTTGGGCACCGGCTTTTTCAATTGCCTGTTTGGTAACTTGTCCGGCGACTTGGTCGGTCTGATAAGGGAATGTAATCGTGAATTTATCGTGTTGCTCGTCGTTGCTCCAGGAAGGCGGGGGATATTCCATCTTGTTCAGTGACAAAATGTGGGTCCGAAAGCCGGTGCCCTTTGTCTCCGCCCAGCCAATGTCATAAAAAACCCCGGCTATTAAGGAATTCCGCAATTCCGATCCGGGGGTTTCATAATCATCGGGGGATTTAAGAGAATATCCGGGATTATAAAACTTAATCCGGTCGATCTCATATTTTTTTAGAGATAGTCCCGCTATTTTCATTTTAAATCTTTCCAAGAGAACCTTTGAAATTCAATTGATTTTTCTGTGGGAGGACTTTTTTAACCCGAGGGGGCAAAGCCACTTTTCGGGTCCAAGCCCGATATTTTTTATCTGATGATTAGCCTTTTTCATCTGACGATTATCTGACGATCCCATCTTGGCCACTTAATGATTCCGTCGAATCGCTTAACGATTACTTTATGATTAGTAACGGCTGGTTGACGATTAGCCATTTCTATTTGACGATTACTTGACGATTCTTGAAATTGATAGATTAGCCCAAAAATGTGATAGATTAGTGATAGATTAAAAATTAAGATTTCCAATACCTTGCAATAATTTGCTCGTGGTCTTATCAGTGCTCATACGTTTTTTCTCACGACCCAGTGGCCGCCTTTATCCGGACCTATACGTTCTAAACGTCCGGATTCTTGTAATTTCTTAAGGTTACGCTCCACAGAACGTGTGGTAACACCAACGATCCGGGAAAGTTCGGCAATGGTTACATTGCGATTTCCGCATATTTCTATGAGTATTTTCTCCGACGTTTTCTCCGACGCTTTTACCAAAGTTTTCTCCGAAGTTTTCTCAGACATGTCCTGTTGAGAGAAGGCTGCCCATCAAGCAACTCTCTTCTGCTTCTGGGGGAGCACTTGTTTACTAAATCCTTTGCTAAACCCGCGCAATCCACCGAATTTTAGCAAATGGTTAACGCTCTGTCTTTTAAGGAGTTGCGTTGACCTCCTCTTGATTCTTGTTTGTTTCCGGGCCGAGTTTCTTTGCTAAATCATGGGGTGACTCCGACAAGACCCATCTGGAATGCGACCGCGTGCCCAGGTTGACGATTCTTCCAGAACGGCGGAGTTCCTGCATCAAATTTTGAACCTTGCGCCGCTTCTGCTCGGGGGAGAGGCGGTCGGGAAGCTTTGCCAACAAAACATCATCGACGTCCTTACGTCTCACCGGACCATGCACACGCACCAACTCTATAATGAGATCCAAGTAATATTGCTTCTCGAAACCACGCTCACGAATGTGCCGCCCGGTCTCACCGGCCGCACGTGCAATAATGCATGGTTTTCTTCTGGTACTATCCTAAAGAAAAAAAGTGATAGATTGCGGATTTATACTTTGCATCGGTCGATTTTTCATCTGACGATTAGCCAAATTCATCAGACGATTATCGGACGATTAGATTCCTTTTCTTTTCGGTGCTCGTGCGGCAGGTGAATCAATTCATCAGCCTACTCTTTTCTCTTTGGTTTTTTAAATTTCACAGATTGGTACTGACCTGTTTCTTCAAAAAGAGAAAGTTGGGAATATCTCGCGGGGGGCTTTATTTTTGGATAAGTTCCCGATTGAATCTCAGTCGGTTTTATTTTTTTCTTTTGAGTCGGAGGTTTATATATTTTATCTAAATATCCTTTCAAAGTCTTCTTATTGAAAACTGGTATCCCCATCTTCTTAAGGTGGACATTATCTTCACAATCGGAAGTAAAGACCGGTATCTCGGTCGATAGGATTTTTTGAGCAAGCTTAAAAGTTTTAGAACTTTCATCAGCATAAGGAATAAAAACCGCGTCCGCTAAATTTACTCCAATCCAATTATGTTTCAAATTATGAGAAACTCGATTTCTGGTTTCATCCGGCTTAATAATGGACATAAAAAGCAACTCTCTCTCATTTGCCCTCCGGAAATATTCGTCTCTTTCCGGAAATTCATGGAGGGGAGGATAAAAACGATCGAGTAAAAACCTTTCATAACTTTCCTTTCCCAATCCCCGGGAAGAAAAGCAGGTCACGGTCAGGTTGTCGCGAAAAAGACCCAATCTAAATATCTCAGTCTCCATAACCGAAAGCCAGCCTCCAATAAAATTCATTTCGTATTCCCGGATGGTGAATAAAAGATCATTAGCCGCCATCATCGCCTCACCGGAAATGGAGTCGGAGGCGTATGAAGCCAGCGAGAAACGCTCGATAAAGCTTAAATCTCCCTGATAGTATATCCGTTCCGGAGCCTTATCTCCCAAACGGGCGATAAGCTTTAAGGGATAATTTTTATCGCCCTTTTTTAATTCTTTATATTCCATAAACGTTCAACCTGGGATTCTATCTCTTTTTCAATCTTATCAATGCTTTTACCGGCTTTCACAAGCTTGTGCGCATGCTGAGACAAATCTGAAAGTTTAAAGTGGATTTCATTTTCAGAAACGAATTTTGGGATGGCAAGATTTTCCATCACGGAAGGTGAACCAAAACCTCTTCCGGCTGAAGAAAAACTCCGGATATAGGAATCAACTAACTCCGAATTCAAAATAGCACAAAGATAGTGAGCTTCATCTTTATTATCCAGGGAAAAAATCGATGTGGTATCAGTTGAAATCGCTCTCTTTCTACCAAATGGTGTCTGAATATTCGAAAGAACAACTGCTTCTAATCGTGATGCCATGCGTTTCCAAACAACTTTATACTTCGAAAATGTATATTCTCCAATACCAAACATAGCATAAAAAGCAGTTTTTTCAGCCAATTCACGCACTACACGAGACCCTCTTGATAGCAAAATATCTTTGAATTGTGATAAGTAACCAAGAGTCAATGGTGCATTTTCTATCATCCAATCTTCTAAATAGGGTTCCCTGGTTTCAGGGTTTTGGGATATTAATGTGAAAATGTTAGATTTGATCCCAAATTTTGTAATATCCCCACCGGTTATTGCGGGATAAATTAATTCTGGTTCCACCGCAGCGGTAACTTTTTTAATTTTCCGTTTTCCCTTTTCGGGTCTATTTTTTATAGTTAACAAACCGGCCGGCCGGACTTCTTCTATAGAAAGCCAAAAAACCCCATACGGCTCAACTCTTGCTCCTAATCTTGCAAGATATGGATTACCTCCTTTTAAGGATAATAAACGCCTTTCATCACTTACTGACATTGTTTGCCAAGAAGAGCACAGCTTTTCTTGGTCTATTGGAACTGCCTGTAAATTTTTCCTCGTCGTCTTTTTTAAAACTTCCTCAATAGACCACTCCGATTTGATCCTCCCTATTCCTTTTTTCCTCTTCCACTCCACAAATCTGACTGGATATTTAATTTTCGCACCTTTCTGAAGCACAAAGATGGAAGTTTTATTAGCAGCGGCTTCAAAAGGTTTCAGATCAACCATATCTTCAACAAGAGCAATTTTCAAATCATCACCCTTTTCTCCGATCTTAAACCGCCGGAAACCTTCACCGGCTCCTTTGGATTTGAAGACCTCAAGCGTAATCACGAAAGCCAGAATCCCGTCATCTTTTAAATAATTATCCGCAGAAGAATATACGAACAACATGGAAAAATCTTTTTCTCCCGGACCTAAGCGAGCTTGGTGGCCTTTAAGTGAGAAAAGCCCATATTTCCGCCATAAGCTCAAAGTTCTTTTACGATATTCTGTAGATAAATAACTCCACCTGATCCAGGGCGGATTTCCGATTACATAGTCAAATTTGCCCATATATTTTGGGGCAAAAGCATTTTTTAAATACCGCGCCCAGATTCCATTCTTGCCCTCTTCTTCCAATTGCTTTATATCCGAATAAATACGGAGCAAGTCACCAATATCATTTGAAGGAAGATGAAACGCTTTTTCCAGCATTGTCTTAAAGATATCGCATGAAGTATTATTCCCAATTTCTCTGTAGGCCATTGCCGTAAACAGATCGATACCATCCTTAGAGAGAATAGAAATCGGAAAGGCGTAATCCTTCTCCGTAGTGGTAAAGACAACTACGTCGTTGAAAGGCAATCCCCCTTCATCATCCACATACTCAGAAGGAGCACAGACAGAATCACAAAGGAAGATAGGAAGAGATATCGGTCGAACAAACGGAATGAAACGTGAAAAAGCTATCAAGTAATTGGTTCGAGCTGAAAGAACAGCCAGAGGATTGAGATCAAAGCCTACAATATTATTTAAAATATTGTTGGCAACTTCCTTGGCATAAACATTTTCTTTTTCTTGTTCAAATTCTATGACTTTGTTAATAGCCCGAACCAAGAAAGTTCCCGACCCGCAAGCCGGATCAAGAAACCGTTTGGTCGAATCTCCTGAATAACCGCTTTTATCAATCAAATAACCCGCCAACCAATTCGGCGTATAATATTCCCCGAGACTATGGCGCAAATTTTTAGGTAAAATATTCTCATATAATTTCTGTAGCAAATCTCTCGTCCAATCTGGCTCAAGAATAGGAGTAGCAGGCTCAAATTGAGATAGGGCTTGCACCATCCTCCTGATCAGTTCGGCTAATTTGGGATTCCAGGCGTCCAGATACCAGGAAAAGAAATCAGCCTCTAAAAAATTTGAGATACCTCTTTCAATGTATCCTAATCCACTCTCCAGGTAACGAAGACTGTCTAATAATTTATCGTCATCCTGAGCAGATAAGTCGGAAACGAAAGAAATATTTGGCTTGTTCTCCTGTAAAGAGAGGAGCTCTATCGCTATCAACTTCATGATCAAGGCGTAATAAGTATGAATAGCAAATAAAAGCTGCTTCAGCCTTACGCCTCCCGGAAGATTATAAGCTTTGGCCGTATCTTCCGCTGATTTTTCCGCCTTACCGAGTTCCTCCCCGTACACCACACCAAATATGCGATCCCATTCATTAAAAAAAGTCTTGATCCGGGAAGATGCGGTTTTTCTCTGTGTCCGCATTACGGACGAATAAAGTTCCGATACCATCTGGTGGGCTATGCTCGCCTGGGGGCCAAAGACTTCAGCCAGATAATGGGCGGTTAGTGGTCTTCTTGCCGTAGCACGGGCGAAAATTAGAAGATTATTTAAGCTGGCAGCATTAACCGGATAAGGACCTAAAGATTGAAAACCCCGTCTTGCCTTCAAACGTGGTAATAATTCCAATTGTTCTCCCGGTGTTTCTATGGTTTGTTATCGCCGGTCTAAAATTTTCCCAAAACGGCCGGTTACAAATTTTTGATTTCGTAATCTGGACAGAGAAGTGCATTGCCTTCATCCATCCGGAGACGCAAGGAACCTATCCGCATTATAGCCAATCGAAGGTTAACGTATCAATCAAGTTTTGTCTTCTGCTTTCGATTTTTTATTCGATAGCTTTCTCCCCTGATTTTGACCACATGACTGTGGTGTACGAGCCGGTCGACGATGGCGGAAGCGATAGTGTTATCATTGAAGGTCTTGCCCCAGTCCCGGAAGGCCCGGTTGGAGGTCAAAATAATTGAACCTCTCTCATAGCGATGGGAGACCACCTGGAAGATAAACTCCGCTCCCCGTTTGTCGATGGGGATGTAACCCAGTTCGTCGATCACCAGCAGTCTGGGTGAGGTGTAATATTTGAGAGCCTGGGCTAAGCTGGAATCACTAAATGATGCGGTGAGTCGATTGATGAGTTCGGCGGCGGTAGTGTAAAGGGTGGAGAAGCCGCCGGCGCAGGCGGAGCGGCCCAGAGCATTGGCAAGGTGGCTTTTCCCGACGCCGGTCGGTCCGAGCAGGATAATATTTTCATGGGCGTCAATGAACTGAAGATCGAAAAGCGACAATACTAATCCTTTATTGATCTTCTCCGGCTGATTAAAGTCAAATTCGTCGATGGATTTGATGGTAGGGAAACGGGCCCGAGCGATTCTTCGGGCGGTAGCCCGCTCGTACTTCTGGGACTGTTCTTCGGAGAGGACCTTCAGCAAGAAGTCGCGATAAGAAGGGCTCTCGCTCAGAGCGGTCTTCAGCTCATTCTCTATATTCTTCTCTAACCAGGGAAGCTTCAGATAGCTCAGGATTTCCTGGAGTTTTTCTTCTTTATTCATAACACCTCCCGGGTTAGGAGTTATTCGAAGAGATCGTCATATATATTCAGGTCTCTTTCTTCGATGGTAAGATCGGTAAGCTCAGGATGGTGACGGATAATCACGGGATTAATTATCTCCTTCATCCCCTGCCGGGCTCTCTCCTGAAGAATGATGTTTTTAAGGTACGCACTGCCGAAAGCTTTATAACGCAAGGCAAAGGTAATAGCGGCACGGACTTGTTCTCGGCCGTACAGCTTAACCAACTCCATGATCTTTTTGATATGATGATCCGGATTGAGCTCGGCCGCCACTATCCCCTCCAGATATGCCTGAGCGTCTTTCCCCAGATCGAATAATTCTTTTCTCAACCTGATCGCTCCGGCTTTCTTCTTTAACTTAAGCAAGCCTTCGAAGTGAGCGGGATTATCAATAACCTGGTACTTGCCGAAGCATCTTCGGTGAGAAGCCACCAGTCTGTCTTTCTCGAAGATTCGGACTTCCCGGGAGTTCGCCTTCAGGGTAAGGGGAGAGAGAGCAACCTTTATGGGAACCGAGTAGTGATTGCCGTCGAACCGCACCATGCTCTGGGAGTTGCTCTTAACCGGCCGGGCCAGGAAAAATTCCTCCCGAAGCTCCGGCAGCGGTTTCAACAACTTCTTTTCCTCTTCAAAGCGGTCGATCGGTCTCTGCCGGGTCGTTCCATGAACTCTCTTATTGGCTATCTCATCGCGCCACTGATATGACTGCCCTCTCAGATCGTAATAATCCCGGAAGAATCGTCCTTTTAAAAAGTTATTCTTTACGTATTTGATCCCGCTCTCTACCTTGCCCTTCTCCTGGGGTTTCCTCACATTACACAAGATCGGCTCGAACAGGTACCGGCCGGTAAAGGCCAGAAAGGTTTGGTTAAAATTGACGGTCCGGCCGAATCGCTCCCGCACCACGCTTTTCAGATTGTCATATAAGATTTTCTTCGGGATCCCGCCGAAGAAGACAAAAGCATTATGATGAGCTTCCAGGAAAGCATCCAGACTCTGAGAGAGGGTGAACTCCAGATAGATCATCCGGCTGTAAGAAAGAACCATTACGAAGACCGACAGCTTTCTCCGGCACCCTTCCACGGTTATCGTTCCGCAGTTGCCCCAATCAACCTGGGCCTGCTCTCCCGGCAGAGTCTCAATCAGTAAAAAGATCTCTTTTTTAGACGGCCTGATCTCCTGCAGGTAATCCTTTAAAATAGTTCTGCCGCCGGCAAATCCCAGCTTTATGATCTCCTCAAAGATCCTCTGGCCGCTGAGATTGGGATATTGACTAAGCAAATACGCGATGTCGGATTTATACGGATCAAGTTTTGACGGCTTCTTCTTTCTGGCCCCCGGCGCGTATTCGCAATACTTTTTTATTCCGATTGCTTTCTTTACCGTCGGCTTTGATAGCTGGAGCTTCCGGGCTATCTCTCGTAAGGAGAGCTTCTCAATAAAATACATGTTCCTGATCAAGGCCCACTGTTCAGCCGTTAGCATCTCGCTCACCTTCTTTTTGCGTAATCCTTCTTAAAATTTCCCCGATACTTTCCAGACCACCCCTTCTCTCCGTTTTTGCCTTCGGTAAACTCAAAACCTGATATATCCCCTCCCGATAGGCGATCAATGACCTCTCCATCAAGGCTCTCCTGGCCTCTACCAGTTGGCTCATCTCGAGCTTGAGCATCCGGCAGATACTCAAATCACCCCAGAAGCTCACTCCTTCCTTGTTCGCCACCGCCACCAGAAAAAAATAAAGTAAGATCTCTTCCCGGTCGCACCATTCGATATACCCCTCATTGATGAAGCGGTGGTCAATCCAGCCGAAGGAACCTTTGATCTTCCTGATCCGGCCCGGTTCCGGCGCCATAACTGTGTTTTTCCTCATCACCTTCTTCTCCTTAAGAGTGGCGCCCAGCTTACGGGAAGCTTACTCAATCCGGCTATCTCGTTTTGTATATCAAAGGCAGTAAATTAAGCATAACCTGAGCCAGATAAACGACTTTGGTAAATATCTCGTTTTGTATATCAAACCCCGCCTTTTGAGACTTATCCTCAACAATCTCAATTAGTTGCGACTTTATCTCGTTTTGTATATCAAACTCCACCTCTCTGGCTTCCTCTTTGCGCTTCCTGCTCATTTCGCGGTTCTTCTCCACATATTCCGGGGAGCTCTTTCTATACTGCTTTAAATAATCCGGATGCTCTCGCAGCCACTCTTTCAGGTAACCGTACCGGCCCCGGAAGTAATCCGGGTTCTTCTTAAACCATTCCTTCCACGACCGGGCTTGCCTCTCCCGCTTGCATTCTTCCCGAAAACAGGCTTTCTGCCGATCTCCCACCCGGGGGTCGGGAATAAAATACCGCCCGCAGAAGACGCATTTCTGCCGTTTGGTTCTCACGGGAATCCTCCTTAGTTGATGATTAGCCTAAGGAAGAAGATTAAAACACATGGGGAAAGGAACAACCAGTAGATCGGAGGGAAGAAAAAATGGAAGGAAATTAAGAAAAAATGGAAAAATTCTTAAGAAAAAAGCGGAATTATATATAATTAGATGATTTCTTCAATTTTGGGGAGTAAATTATATCCCGGCCGTTTTGGGTAAATTTTAGACCGGCGATGACA
>Ga0222681_1000491_pt1 | contig 13912 bp, 17 predicted proteins | sample AntAcemetage1006_FD_179844 | JGI IMG/M metagenome (GOLD analysis project Ga0222681, IMG submission 179844) | Saline water microbial communities from Ace Lake, Antarctica - #1006 | ecosystem: Environmental > Aquatic > Non-marine Saline and Alkaline > Saline | place: Antarctica: Ace Lake... | reverse complement strand
CCTTTGGGAAGATCCAGACATAGCCACCCGGTGAAATCTCATTGCCGACATAAAAGACCGTCGCTTCATTGTCAATATCAATATCGGTCATCAGATACTGCGCACAGGTTTCAAGTTCCCGCAGCGGTACCGTTGAGTTAATGTCACACCAGCGGGCAAACTTCGATTCCACACCATCTGCTGCAATAACAATACTGGCATAGACGTCCTGCTCCACGCCACCTTGTTCAATCCGGGCGCCCTGCACGATGCCGTCTTTAACAATAGCGTCCACAGCACGGGTCTTTACATATATTTCAGCACCGGCTCCTGCCGCCATCCAGATGAGATCCCGGTCAAAGGTCTTACGATCAAGCACATAGCCGACCTCGTTTCCGGCGATGCTTGGGTCAAGGGTAACCTTCTGGCCGTCCGGTGAAATCAAAACGGCCCGTTTGATATCTGCGGAGATCCACTTGGGGTTGACCTCATCAAAGAACTCGTGAATCAGATCCTCACCGATACCTTCTGCGCAGCGTACCGGCACACCGATAGCCGGCCGCTTCTCAATAAGGCAGACCGAAAGGCCATTTTCGGCCGCTGTCTTTGCCGCAAGCGCACCGCCCGGCCCACCACCAATCACAAGAACATCATAGTTACTCTTCATCCACAACCTCCAGAGCACCAAGCGGACAAACCTTCACACATATTTTGCAGGATTTGCATGTTTCGGTATTGACCGTAAGATAGGCGTCGATAAGTTCCAGTGAACCTTCAGGGCAGACTGATACACACGCACCGCAGTATCCGCATACCTCCCTGTGTATCTTCAACATTGCCAATTATATTAGCGAGACTACTGATTAATCCTTTTGAACGGCCCGAGGATTTCACCTGAAAACACCTAGTCTGAAGAGAAAATATCCCAATCTTCAATACACCACAAACAGATTTTATATGCAGGATATGAGCCTAAAAGGAGGACTGACACAGGATGAGGTCATGGCCGTCTCACTGGGCAAACTCTGCCTGAAAAAGGGCGATGTTATCGTTGATGTCGGATGCGGCACGGGGAAGGTATCTATGCACGCCGCAAAGGTTGCAGAGCGGGTGCTGGGCATCGATCACCGGGCAGCACTGCCAAATTGCTATCTGTGAAAGCCTAGGTTATCCCGAAGAACGTATCACAACCGGTAGCAGTAACGCCCCACCGATTCCTGCAAGCGACCTCTTCATCGTCGTTGCCGGAAACTGGTAGACTCAATCATCGGATTTCAAAAACTCTTTTTTTAAACCGTTCATTTCGGCGACGTCTCTTTTTTCGGATTCAAAAGCTCTTTTCGTAGGATTCCATACTCATCAAACGCCGTTTTTGAGAGGAGCTTTATCGCAAGTGCCACCGAGATCACCGTTGAGGAATAGATGGCAATCATAAGGGCAATCTGATACTTTATTGCAGTAATCGGTGAAATGCCCGCCAGTATCTGGCCGGTCATCATGCCCGGCAGAAACACAATACCCATGGTGGAGATATTGCTAAGCTTCGGTTGTAAGGCAGTAGTAAGACCCTGCTGGAGATACGGAAGCAGAGCTTCCTTTTTTGATGCACCAAATGATAGGTGTGCAAGGTAACGTCCCTCGTTTCGCGTCAGGTCAGAGAAATATGTCCCCACGCCGATGATATGGGACGAAAGGGCGTTTCCCAGCAGCATCCCGGCAATCGGAATCATAAACTGCGCATCAAAGAGCAGAGCCCCGAGCTGTATCACGAAGATATTGAGATAAAAGAGAATCGAAAGGACGGTGAGTGTAAAGGCCGCAAAGGTCGGCCAGAACAGAAGACCCAGTGCATAACCATGGCGACGCACTCCTTCAAACGCACCGACAGTGATCATCACGAAGAGCCAGATCAGGTTGAAGACCGGATTGTTTACCTCAAAGAGCAGTGTCAGAAAAATCCCTGCAAGTGCAAGCTGTACTGCCATCCGGGCGATAGCACGCATTGAATCGCCGGCCATCGCTGTCATGCGCACGTGCCACAGAAGAAGAAGCGGCAGAATCAGGAGCAGAAACGCGAAGATGAGTCCCGGGATGGAGATGTCAGGCGAGTTCATACTTTGCCTCTATATGCCGCCATATCAATCACCCTGACTCCCGGTCGCATCCATTCCCGGTCGTGTGAGATCACAAGCAGCGTCCATTCAGGATGCCCGAGGAAATAGTCTGCAACCCGTTGCTTCAGATTCACATCCAGCGATGCTGTGATCTCATCAAGCAGGAAAATTTCCCTTCCCAGCATCAGGGCAAGGATCGTAACCACCCGCTGGCGTTCTCCACCCGAAAGTTCACGGAAATCCTGACTGAGAATCTCCCGGCCAAGTCCGAAGACGTCCAGCAGATCGTTCAGGCATGGACTAGGTGCCATCTCCCGCAGGTGATCAGCGTTGACCTGATAGGAGAGCACCGTATCGAACAGTTCCTGTACCAGTCCGTCACCAATATCGGTATCCTGTGCGACATATGCAACCTCACGCCGCACGTTCCATGCCGTCTCCGCACCGACCTCTTCACCACGGTACCGGACCCTGCCTGACGAAGGATGCACAAACCCCAGAATCATTCGCATCAGAGAAGACTTTCCGGTACCCGACGGTCCGTTAAGAAGCACCACCTCGCCTTCCCGAAGAGAGAAGCTAACGTCCCGGACAACCGAGAGTCCCTTAAAGGAGAGGGAAACCTCTTCAAACAAAAGAATAGACTGTGGCAGGTCGATTGTATCGTTCATCGTTGATTTCTCACGCGGCAGATGCTGAGTAATAAAAAGATATTCAACCCGCCTTTGCTAATACCTTCGCTCATTATTTCCTCCACGCTCAAACACAACGAAAAATATCAGAGGGAAAAAATTAGAGAGGAATCAGTGCAATCTGCAGTCTGGAATCCCGACAAAAGATGGCTACCCGTTCCTCGACTCTCCCGACCATCCCTTCTGAGGTGAGAATCAAAGCATTTTCACCGCCAGTTGCCCGCAGCAGACATTTGTCGATGACCCCGTAGGTATAATCAAGACGGATATCTTGTTTTATGGCGAACTCCTTGGCCCGTGAACCCATGGCACCAACCAAAAGAGACGATTCTTGTTCCATTTGCACTTTCAGGGATGATTCTGATCCATTATCTACATTCCAGAGATAGATACAACCGCATTTCGGCACGATGGTTGCACTGCTCCACTGTGACTCAATACAGTGTATAAGATCTGAGGGAGAGCGGGGAAATCCATTGCCCAGCACCATCCCCCACTGAATCAATTGAGTTACATTTCAAAACTTCTTTCCGAATGTTTATTCCCATTGCACCCGATAATCTGAACAGGACAGCATGATTCCCCGGATACTTATCGCAGGCACGCACAGCGGGTGCGGCAAAACAACCCTTGCCAGCGCCCTGATGGCGGCACTCACCCAACGTGGTCTTACGGTCCAGCCCTTCAAAGTCGGGCCTGATTTTATCGACCCATCGCATCACACCAGCATCTGCCATCGCTTCTCGCGGAATCTGGACCCCTATATGATGGGAGAAAATGGTGTTCGGCAGATCTTTGAGGAAGCCTCAAAAGGCGCTGATATTGCCGTAATAGAAGGAGTTATGGGTCTCTATGACGGTCTGGAAGCAACAGACGAAGGCAGTAGCGCCCATGTGGCAAAAATTCTTGACTGCCCTGTTCTCCTCACTGTCGATGTCAAAGGGATGTCACGCAGTGCCAATGCCATCGTGCAGGGATACCGGTCCTTTGATCCTGCCATCCGCTTTGCCGGCGTGCTCTTCAACCGGGTGGGAAGTCCCCGGCACCGCTCCATGATAGAACAGGGACTTGCCTGTGAGGCAGTCGGGTGGATTCCCTTTGATCGCAACCGGACGATAGAATCACGACATCTGGGCCTCAAAATGGCTCACGAAGATTCAAGCCTTGGAGAATTTGCATCAGTGCTGGAGGAGCATGCCGATGTTGACAGGATCATCGAAATCGCCCGGGATGCTCCTGAAGTTACATCCCAAACAATAGATACGACCCGACGCCAGGTGACGGCTGAGAAAGAAGTGAACGAAACGGTGACCCTCGCGGTCGCTTGGGACCCCGCGTTCTGCTTTTATTATCAGGACAATTTCGACCGGCTCAGAGAGTTCGGGGCTGAATTAACATTTTTCAGCCCAATAACCGAATCCCTTCCACCCTGCGACGCCCTGTATCTGGGTGGAGGATATCCTGAACTCTATGCCGATGCTCTCTCCACAGCCCCGGCCAGAGAACAGATCCACCACGCTGCCGACAATGGCCTGCCAGTCTATGCGGAATGCGGCGGTCTCACCTATCTGACAGAATCATTGCAATACGAAGGAACAACATATCCCATGGCCGGAGTGCTTCCGGCACGGGCTGCCAAACACGACCGCTTTCAGGCACTTGGCTATGTCGATGCCAAGGTCAGCGCACCCAATGCTCTGCTGCCTGGTGGACTTATTTATCGGGGGCATGAATTTCATTACACCGCCCTTGACTGCGACAGCGACGCCCGGTTTGCTCTCACCCTTGCCCGTGGAAAGGGTATTGATGACGGAAAAGACGGGCTCGTGGAACACAACGTTCTTGCCGGGTATACGCACGCGTACATGAAGGATGACTTTATTCAGGCATTTACCAAAAAAATCAGGGACATTGCCCGGCACTAACCAGACATTGCCCTTTCACCAGCAATTTTTTTCTGTGCGGAGGTTTTAGAGGAAAGAAAAACTGCCATACTTCCCGCCGCCACCGGGATGCAGTTTTACTTCTCCCTCTCTAAACCGTCGCACTGCCTCTGCAAGAGTCGCATCTACTGTGGCAATCTCTTCAACACTAACCTCGGTAAGAATAGAAATCTCTGTGCCGAGCGTCTCGATACAGCGTTCATAGAGCGCACAGCAGGCTTTGGTAGTGGGTGACGCAGTCCCGCAGATGGCCTGAATAATCTCGGCAAGCGGAATAATATGGAGATAGGGAGGTCGCGGTGTTCTCGTTGCGGCGGTTTCGTGCATGGAAAACGCCGTATCACGCACTCCAATCTTAATCCGCCCACCACAATCAGGGCACCGCCACTTCAACGCTTCAGCCTGTTCCAAAGGATACTGCACAAAGCACCGGCTGCACGCAGTCCGGTTATATTTTCCCTCTTCCGGAAAGAACCCGGCGTTCATCGTTATGTTCCCGGCCGCAACACTCTCCAGCACCGACCGGACATCATTGTTATTGCACGAAAACCGGGTAAACTCACGGCCGAGTTTTGTCGGTTGCGGACTGTGGGCATCTGAGTTGGAGAGAAACGGCACGCCTTCCAGTTCACGAATTCCCGCCCCATACGATGAGTCAGCACTCAGACCCAGTTCGAGAAAGTCTATTGGTTCACCACCATAGCAGGCAGAAACCGAGTCAAAATGCCCATACATCCCAGTCCAGGGTGTAAAGGCATGAGCAGGCCCCACGAGACCACCAAGGTCGTGGACCTGCGCCACGATGGCACCACCAGTCAGCCCAAGATGCGGACGGCCGGCAGTTGTAATATGCGAACAATACGGCTCAAAACATTCCTGCAGAGCTTCAAACTGATTAAAGGTCTCCATCATAATCAGGTGATGAGTGCGTTTTTCTGCCTGCACTTCTGTAGTTGGAATAACCGTTATCCCGTATTCGTTCTGAATAAACGGCTCCCACATCGCCCGCCATGTTGGATGAAGAGCATCACCCGAACCGATGACATCAATTCCTTTCACAGAACAGGCCTCAAGAATCGCCCCCGGCGTCATCGTAGGCGACGTTGCCATAGAAAAAAGAGAATGAATATGAAGATCTGAAGTAACGATCATATCAGCCAATATAGCTGAGTTCTTCATCGGTCGGAGCGCTTTCCATCTTACGAATATGGTTCACCAGAGGCTCCATCTCACCAGCACGCTCATGAAGCTTTGCCGACGAGACATCCACACCAATGAGTTTACAAAGAATCTCAAGCACCACACTGGCGCTTAACGGGTCAACCAGATAGCCGGAGGTCTCACCCATCAGGCAGATTCCTTCCATACCGCGCTGGGCGCTAAGACCCAGTAACAGTCCGGAAGCACCGATAATACCTCCCCCGTCACTCTCTTCAGGGAAGTTTACGCCCAATTCCTCAACGGACTCTTTCAGATCGATGTTATTGACCGAACCAAGGACCCGAATGCTGTCCAGCATGTGCCCAACGCCATAGCCCCCCAATGTATAGATCCGGGTAACGCCCATCTGTTCTACTGCATTCAGATAGGCATCAGAAAGGAGGTAATGTCCTTCAGGCGAGTTACTCTGGAAATCTCCGACCAGAAAGATGATGCCACGTGTTCCGTCATGATACCGGTAAAACTCATTCTTTGCCAGATGGGCAACGCCATCACCGTCGATAACCACCTGGGGAGGGAAAAATATCGAGTGCACTTCTGCAATCTTTTCAGCGTCAAGCTCGTCAATAAGGTGATCAGCCACCAGTTTACCAACCTGACCCACACCGGGAAGACCCTCAATCAGGATCTCACCGTCAATCTCACTGTCCCGCAGAAATGTTATACTGATGTCTTCCATAATTTCATCGTTCTCCGGGCGTCGCCATATCGGTCTTCAGGAGAAAATCGTGCGGGATGGGCATTCACTGTCTGCCCCCCGCAGACCGGACAGGTAAGAGCAAGAGTATACTGTCCGTCTGCCGGACAACGCCGGATGTGTTTGCTCATTTTGTTTTTCCGGCACGCTGCTTTCGCTTGAACTCACCGGAATCGCCAGCGCGTTCCATCACACCAATCGCCTGTTTGGCGACCTTGTTGATGGCTTTCTCGGCAAGTTTGTAATCCGGGGCGGTTACCTTGACACGGTATTGGGGTGCTCCAAGATAGACCAGTTCAATATCCACATCATCAACATCAGGCTGTGCACTCCGCAGCGCCCGGCGGATGATATTGACACCATCGGGTTGATTCGACGTAAGGATGAGCGTGCCGCTAATCGTTACTTTCTGGAGTTTGACATTCTCTTCGGCAATCCGAATGAGTTCAGTCGCAACCGGCCCCTCAAGGTTCAGACGTTCAAGCGTCTTCTCCTGAGCAATGAGAATATCTTCAAAGACCGGAAATAGTGACCCATATTCTTCATAGATGATGTCTTCGAGGTCTTCCTTCTTTGTCCCTGAAGCTTCAGCAACAAATTCAATCCACTTTTCGGCTTTATTTTCGTTCTTCCATTCGTGGACCTTCTCTTTGCGCTGGTGGTCGTTGACATCTTTTAATGAGAGGTCGATGTGTCCCTTCTGTGTATCCACATGGAGAACTTTACATACGACTTTCTGACCCTCACGGATGTAATCACGAATATGTTTGATCCATCCGCGTGCAATCTCAGCGATGGGAATAAGGCCTTCAATATCGTTGTATTCATCGAGCGTAACAAAGGAAACAAAATCTTTTACCTTTGTCACATTGCAGACGACCAGTTCCCCCTCTTCGGGCCAGTTTCTCTCATCCATGACTATGGACTCACTCGTTTACAGCAAGAATTTCTGCTTTGATTTCAGCTTTGCCGCCGGTTGATTCTGCAAGCAGTCTGCCGCAGACAATGCAGTCGACTTTGGAACTTGCCATCTCGAAGATGATCTGTTCGTTCTCACAGTCGGGGCATTTTACCTTGAAGAACTTGCTACGGTTCTCTCTATATACCTGTACCATTCGTTACTCACTCCGTCAGTTCAAATTTGCCTGCTCTTACTCCGGCACGCAGGTGTGCCTTGCCGCATTTTGTGCAGCGGTAGCGGATGTTAATTCTCTTGGTTGGCTTGTCGCCACCCGGAACTTTTGAGAACTTACCCATGTTGCCAACTTTACTGCGGCGGTCTTTCTGGCGATCGATCCAGTGCATGTGGCGGTCTTTCCCTTTCTTAACCCGCTCAACTTCATGTATCTCGTGTGTTCTGCAGTACGGGCAATACGTTCTGAATTTTGTAGGCATTTTCATGAAAATCTGTCCCTGAAATACTAATCTATGTGCCTATATTATTAGCCAACATTTATATTTAAGGCTATGTTGTGCTCAAAGAGAACATTGGCGTTTTGCTGAGGAATAGTGACAACATCCTCTCGCCGAAGCGTGTAAACCTGCCCATCAACTCCCATAAAAGACTCGATATCATCAAGCACGCGGATCAAGGCATACTCGGCCTCACCAACAGCACCAATTCCCGCAGTCGTCTCACTACTCTCCACAGTACCAGAAGACATCGGCACGGATGATTCTTCAGGACGACGCCCGGTTGTGATCAGCTCAGCGCGGCAGGTTCTGATAGCAGTCCGAATCTTTTCAAACATCTCCCGTTCTTCCGGAAGCAGTTTTTTTAATTCTTTTTTATCGGCAAACCGCTCCCCGATATCAGCAAACGAAAGTTTCAGGATCTTCTTGAACCGTTCATCAACAATGGCTTCAAGGGTTCCTTCAAAACTGTCGATCTCAGATAAAAGCTCACTGGTGCGCTCAGTCAGAAAATTTTCTATTGACTGTGCCTCAGTATAGAGGATACGCAGACGCACTCCGGCCTGATCAATCACATCAGGAGAAATTCGACTGAGCTTTCCGCTCTCCCGTTCATCCAGTGCAATAATCCGAAGCTCATCGAGTTCCATAATCAGTTCCTACCGTCCCCCAATCTCAGCGATGCCGCGGGCACACAAAAAAATTGCCAACGCTTCAGGTACTGTGTTAGTACCTTTTGAAAGAGTATAGTCATTTCCAAGAATCGGCATTTTCAGATCAAACTGTGCATCAACCGTGACCGGACTTTCTCCAAATACCACCGCATCGGTCAGGGGATCAAACGTCTCCAGTTCACGGGCACTGACAGGCACCACCCGAAATCCCGAACCGCCGTGCAGCGAACCGGGCATCCGGATCAGCCGTTTGGTATCGGTCGTTACCGGTTCGTCAGTTAACGCCGCCCGTTCCCGGATCCGTTCAGTCAAACGTCCGTTTGCTTCTGACAGAAGCACCTTAAAGGCCCGCTCGTTCCGGTACTGAGTGCTCAGATCAGCATCTTTGTTCTGCAACTCCGTTACGAGGGCAGGAATTTTCTCATAAAAGGTTCCCGCCCCTTCTGAACTAATGCCGGTCAGGGAGGCAAGGGCTTTCACCCCGTCTTCTTTTCCACAGTCTTTCAGAAACCGAAGTTCTTCTAAAACGGCATCCCGATAACGCCTCCGCCATCCGGCAGACGTGCCGTCACCGGCCGAGAGCATGATGTCAGGCTCGATGCCGATACCGCAGACATAATCCACCATCTCACGGCGTTCGGCACGACCCCATTCACGCACAGCCAGATCCCTGATATGGATGTGATAGCCACGACCACCAGAGAAAACAATCGACAGATCCTGCTTTGAAAAACCAAGCTCATCAGTCAGCATATCAATAAGCTTCAGCGCCTCGATTCTGACACGCTCCAGCATCTTATCGTAGTCACCATGAACAATATGATCAGCATCGAGATCAAAAATCAAATCAGCCCCGGTCCAGCCTTTCTCCTGCATGGTGGGTCCGGCAGGAAACGTGTAGTAGGCCGTGGAATAATACACATGCCGGGGCACCATAGCACGGAGATAGTTCTCAACCTCATCTTTTGACGTAAACGCCATATGCCGGCGCATCCGCATATTCTCGTCTGATGAAAAAAGAGCAAATCCCCATTCGCGCTGAATGAGTGCCGGCGGCACGCTAATCGTCGCAGATTCATAATACTCCGCAAACTTCTGCTTCAAATATTCCAGTGTTGCCGGTTTCATCTGCTGCCCATCTCCTTAACCATATACGGGCCTTCACGACAATAGCCCTGCTGCAGGTAATAAGGACGAACGCCAATGCCACTCATTATCACCATTCGGGAAAAATCGGCATCCGTAGCGCACACTTCAGCAGCGGCAAGCAGACGTTTGCCGAAATCACGGTGCTGCCACTCCGATGTTCCGGCCTGCTGTGCCACAGGAACAAGTGGCCCATAGACATGAAGTTCCCGAATCAGCGCCGCTCCCTCACACTCCGGGCGCCAGGGATCGGCAGGGAAGCGCAGGCGAATAAAGCCGATCAGGGCATCGCCGGCCACTGCCGAGATGAAATGTTCGGTGCCGCCTGCGCAGTCGTAGGTCAGATGTTCGATAACCGGTTCCTCTTCGATTGTCTGTCGCCCTGCTTCCCGACACCGAATACATCGGCAAACGCCTCCTTCTGCTACCAGACGATTCTTGCAGAGCTGGCGGAAGTTGCTGTGCCGGGAACCGGCAGTGATCAGTTTTGCCGGGATATCCCGCTGCACCCGTTGCAGACGCACGTATTCCGGCAACAGCGACTTGCCGTATGCAATAAGATCGATGAGCTTATCCTCATCATAGACGGTATAGCCCCCCGCTTTCCACAGGGCTTCGATCTCTGAACCCGGCGTGACAAGCGTCGGGTAAATCTTCAGAAAGTCCGGCCGGAACCGAGGGTCGGTAAAGAGTGCCTCAAACATGCGCCGGTCACCTTCCAGCGTCGCAGACGGGAGGTTCGGCATCACATGAAATCCGACTTTCATACCCGCGTCTCGCAGCAGGCGGTTCGTTTCCACCGAGCAGGCGACGTCGTGGCCCCGGCGGTTATAGTCAAGAACGGCATCGTCGTTGTGCTGGAAGCCAAGTTCGACCTTTGTGATGCCCAGTCTGAGCATCCGGTCGATCTCTTCGCGTCCGCAGTAATCGGGCCGGGTCTCAAAGGTTGCTCCGATGCAACGGGCCCGTGCAGACTCGTTATCGATGCAGAGTTCCTCGTATGAGCGTTCCCCCGCCGCCTTCACTGTTTCACTGCCATACGAGTTCATCGCACGCAGACACTCTGCCATAAACCATTGCTGATATTCTGGGTCACGGGCGGTCATCGTTCCGCCCATCACAATCAGTTCCACCTTATTGATATGATGCCCGAGCTCCTCGAACTGGCGAAGTCGTGCAGTGACCTGTGAAAACGGGTCATATGCATGCTGACGTCCCCGGAGAGCAGCAGGTTCTTCACCGGTATAACTCTGTGGGGAGTTGAATGGATGATCCGGCCCTCCGGGACAGGGCAGGCATTTACCATGCGGGCAGGGATGCGGCGACGTCATTACCGCAACCGGTGCCACACCGGAGAGGGTACGTGCCGGTTTTACCAGCAAAATCCGACGGTACCGCTCTGTATCTTTCTGAGGTGCCGCTGCCAGAAGCTCTGAATTTCTCGGAAGACTCTTTAGATGATACTTCTTCGCTACTTTCGTCTTGATTCGCTGCACATCTGAGGATGATGCGTCAGGAGGCAATAACGAGAGAATTTCTTTAAGTACTGAGTCCAAAAAAAGTGTGTTTACCATACCAAGGTCAATGCTCGACTAACGCACGCTCTGACGGTGTCACGGGAGTATACTCCGGAAGTTCGATTCCGGCCGGCCCGTCACTCTTTAGGTAGGTAAGCAATTCATCACCCAGTGCAATTATTGCCTCTTTGTGGCAAATTTTGTTTTTATGAATATGCACCGGTGATATCTGCATGGAAGAATAATGCTCTGTGTTGATCTCATCACTGTTCACTGTTTCAAAATACTTCTTGACCTGAACAAGAAGCATGTGTAAATGAAGTAATTCTTCTTTCTGCAACGAACCACCAATCCCAAAATTAAAGTCCCGTCATAGACACATATACTTTATTCGTGAGGTTTATATCACAACAAGACATGAAGATACGGATTATTGGAACGCTTCAGGGACTTGCAATCGGCGATGCTCTCGGTGCTCCTTTTGAGGGACAAATCAGAGACATATCCACGTCATTCGGGCTTGGCGCGGGAGAACTGCACTTTACCGATGATACCTCCCAGGCATGCGCCATCGCTGATTCTCTGATACAAAATCGTGCATTTGTCGAAATCGACATCGTCTCCCGTCTGGTGCTGGGGTATCAAAAGAATCCGCACGTCTATGGTCCGACCTCATCAGCCTTTTTTACCCTGCTTGCTTCAGGCGAGACTCCGGAACGTGCCGCACACCACGTTGTGCAGGGAGGGGGAGGAGGAAGTAACGGCAGTGTGATGCGCAGCGCTCCACTTGGCATCATGTACACTCCCGACCGGGTCCGGGCCATTGCCCTGCGGTGCTCGGCACTCACCCACCCGACGACCAAAGCATGTGAGTGCGCCGCCTTCTATGCCACGATGATCTCATCACTGGTACGCGGCGGAACAAAACAGGAAGCCTACCATCTTGCTCTGTCACAGTGCCAGGATACGGAAGTCGGGAGAATACTCTCTTCATTGCATGAACATCCTCTTGAACCAACCCTTGATGCCCTTTCGACCACCCACATTGCTGTCGCTCTCTTTCTGGATTCAACCGGTCCCGAAGAGGGGATAAGAACCGCTATCGAACTCGGCGGCGACACTGATACCAACGCAGCGCTCGTGGGATCACTCTGGGGTGCCGCTGGTTCTATCAACCGCTTTCCACAGACTTGGGTTGACGCAGTTTCTGATCTCTCAACAGTCACTGAGACAGCATATCAGCTCGCACAAATTGCACACTAAAAATATATTATTGAAAAATAATTCAGACCGGGAGGAGTTCAACCAGACGCAGAGATTCTCCACGTTTACAGTTATTCACACCACTTTTGATAATCCGAATTACGTTATAATATTCACCCGGAATCAGACCTTCCGGGGCACACAGATCATAATTCTCGCACTCCGTGTGGGGACAAATCTCATCAAAGAACACTTTGGAATTCATAATCGCCTTCGCCGCAGGGATCAGGGCAGGAATCGGGGACTCAATGACATCGACTGCACAGACGCCGTCTGCGTGCACGTCACAGGAATGTATCGTGGGATTTCGGATGCCGACTATCCGGTACCGGCGTTTTGGTGTGAGGTTATGACAGACTTTGTAGACCTTACACCCCTCGCATCCGGCAATCTCTCCTTTATACACAAATTCCAGTCCTTCTTTGGCAAGATGCCTGCCAATCATGGTAATTTTTACCTGTTGTTCTGTCATGATTTTACTCCGGTTAGTACCCCGTTAGTTTGTGTAAAGTATGCCGATGAGGTCCTCTGCTTTTTCTATTGTAAGTTCTACCTCATCAAGAATCGTATACCGTTCCGGCCGAATCTGCTGGGCCAGAAGGAGCGCTTCTGCCGCCGTTGCATCAGGAATGCCGACTTCCGCCGGCGTTACCGGAGCACCGATCGTCTGTAGGGAATTCCGGATACTTTTCCAGTCTCCGCCATGCAGGTACATCATCAGAATAGTCCCGATACCACATTGTTCTCCATGGAGTGCCTGTCCCCGCATCAGCACATCCAGAGCGTGGGAGAATTTGTGCTCTGCACCGCTTGCCGGACGTGAAGACCCGGCGATACTCATCGCAACACCCGAAGACAGAAGAGCCTTCACGACCGTCCAGCAGGCATCCTCACTCCGGGGAACGATCCGCTCAGCATTCTGTACGAGCACATCGGCCGTCATGCGGGAGAGAGCAAGGGCGTATTCACTGATCTCTTCACCGGTCTTCCGATGAGACAGCTCCCAGTCCAGAGCAGCAGTATAGTTTGAGATAATATCTGCAGACCCCGCAGCAAGAAGTCTGAAGGGCGCTCCGGCGATTATTCCCGTATCCGCTACCAAAGCCATTGGCGGATGGGCAGCGAGCGAGACCGAGCCTCCTTCAGCCGGGACTGAGGCCCGTGACGATGCAATCCCATCATGCGATGCGGCGGTCGGGACGCTGATAAACTGGCGTCCGGTATTGTACGAGACAATTTTAGCCAGATCAATC